>BNJV01002989.1_pt1 | contig 101412 bp, 155 predicted proteins | sample 8540591 | NCBI WGS metagenome assembly BNJV01 (sample SAMD00202457, study PRJDB9452) | human saliva metagenome | host: Homo sapiens
CTATAGTCTAAGGATATTTCTTGAGTAATTGAGGATAACTTTGTTGACAACCCTGATGTTTTACAATACTATTGAAATGAACTTTATTCGGAGGTGATAATTCATGATTTTAGATAAGATAAGAATAACTGCCCTGCTTAGCCTGACCTTATTTTTGACATCCTGTGGAGGAAGCTCAGCAAATTCATATTATAAAACAGGCAATAAATTTATGGAGAAGCAGCAGTATGAGATGATTGAAGCATACGAGGAGGCTGTTAAGAAAGAGTTCTGATAGGGCTGAATTCTACATAGCGGCAGGCTTTGCCGACATAGGTCTTGAGGAGTACGAGGCCATCAATTATTTTGACAAGGGTATTCACCAAAAGACAACCAAATAGTAAGAGAGAATAACAACTCTCGCACAGAGGCAAGGGAATAGCCTATCTAAAGTTAGGAAAATATAATGAAGCCCTTACACAGTTTGCCAGTGGCAGCAATCAAAGAAGCTCCTTCACTTGATAATGACATCAAAAAATACATTGCACTTACAGATATAAAGCTTGGTGAATATCAGGCTGCTGCGGATATAACAAAGAGATGTTAATGAAAAGCCTGACGTGAGCTTGTATTGCCAGCTTGCGGAGGTCTATGCCACAATGGGAGATGCTGTCAAGGCAGTGACAAACTATGATTATGCTATTGAAAGAGATGCATCTAACCTCAGTGCGTATTTGTAAATATGAAGTCCTTGTTGCAAAGGGAGAAAATGAAAAGGCTGTGGAAGTGCTTAACAAGGCAGCAGGTAACAAGATAACCGATGCCAAAGTGGCTACAATGCGGGCATTTTAGAATATTTGAGGCAATAATGACAAGCAAAAGAGTATCTAAATACAGCCTAAAAGGAATCCTTGAAAGCTCTTATTATCTGGCAAAATTGCGATGGATGAGGAGACTACCAAGGAGCAAGGAATTATTTGAAAAATATGCTGAAGATAAGGGCGGGTGACCTTTTCGGGCTGGTATGACTAAGATGGCTGACTGTCTTATGAAAGAAGAGAATATCGGAAGCTTAGCCTGTGTAACAAAAGGCTTGGCTCTAGAGGATATATCAGCGATGAAGCAGCTTATGCAAAAGAAGGTAGTGTAATGAAAAACTGACTGATTATAACAAGGCTTATGAAGTCTTAGAGTATGGCAAGCTATATCCTGAAGACAAGGAAATGGCATGTGAAATCACCTTCCTCAACAAGGAAGTCAAAGTAGGAGAATATATGATAGATGAGATTATTGAAAGAACTAATTTATACATAAATGGAATGCCGAAAGAAGAAAGAAAAAAAATATGGTCAGTTTTACCAGCAAAGAAACAGCATTGTGTACATGGCTGAGCTATTGTCAGAATCTGTAGATAAAGACAAAATGAGGTCTTGATGCTGTTCAGGAATTATTATGTATTTGTAGAAGTAATGCAGAAAAGAAAATATTAAGAAAATAAATCTTGTTTGCTATGAAACGACAATAAGATTATTAAGTTATTAGAAGGAAATCTTGACTATATAAAAAAGAATCTGAAATTGATTTTAATTATGAAATTATTACAGAGAACTATACAAGCCAATATCTTGATTTCAATCATTTGATAGGTGAAAATATAAAGGCAAAAAGTATGATTTTGTAATTGGTAATCCTCCTTACATTAAGATTTCAAAGATGCACCTGAGGCAACGGTAATGCCTAATGTGTGCTAGGGACACCTAATTTGTATTTTCTTTTGTGGCAATGGATTATTTAATTTGAAAATAATGGGGAGATGGTGTATATTATCCCAAGATCTTGGACATCGGGGCGTATTTAAGAAGTTTAGAGAGTTTTTAACAAAGGAAAGCTACATATCCATCTTTTGTTAGTAGAGATAAGGTGTTTGATAAGGAGAATGTATTGAGGAAACTATCATTATTAAAATTAAAAACAGAATATGAACCGGATAAGGTATTAATTACATCTTCAAATACAAACAAAAGATTTTGATAATATAACAAAATTTACAGCTGTACGATGTGGTTGTATCGGGAGAAGATAAGTATGTTTATCTCGTTACTAATAATAGTGAAATTGATGTTTTAAAAAATTACGGACCTTAAACATACATTGCCTCAAATTGGTCTTAAAAATGAGTACAGGGCTGACAGTCGATTTTTGCATAGAGATATTTTACGGAAAGAAAAGGAAGAAGGTGCTATTCCTATTTTCTATTCACAACATATTAAAAATGGAATTGTGAAATTTTCGTGTGCAGAGTGAGACTGAGTATGTTGTTACGGACAAAGAAGCGTTAAAACAGGAAAATAAGAACTATTTATTTGTAAAAAGATTTACAGTCGAAGGAAGAAAACGCAATAGACTACAATGTGTGTGTATTTAGCAAGAAAATATCCAAGCTGAGCAAAGTGCGCACCCAGAATAAAAATCAACTTTATTGATGGAGTTAGTGTTGATTGTCTGAATGTGTTGTGTACGGATTATATGCAATAATTCGACACTCTATGATTTATAATACCACAGAATTTTAAATGGATCTACACAGGTAAATTCAACTGAAATCAAATGCAGTGCCGGTACCCGAACTGAATATACTCCAAGAAATGGGGCAAAGAAATAAATAAAAACACAAGAGACTTTTCTGAGGAAAGCGCAACAGAATATTGGAGGAATATTGTGGGTAAATTAGGAGGAAGCAAGTGGTTATTACAAAAATGGCAGGGATGCCGAAGGGTCCAACAGAACTTGGTTACGTGCTGTTACACCCTTCTTGCAATGGCAGATATAAAAGAAAATGATGAATGGAAATCTGCAAAGAATGGCTGGGTTCGAATACATGATATTATAATGTTTATAGCAATAGTTATTCTGTACATTATGCAGAAAATAGCAGAGAAACAGTTCGAAAATCAGCACTCATCATTTTAGAAATGCAGTTGATTGAAGACAATGGAATGGCAATCAGTCCTAATTATAAATATAGACTTACCGAAGAAACCTTGAATTAATTCGCAATATAGGCACAGCCGATATTAGTGTAGCTGTTGAAAGATTTAGCAGTATCATGAAAGCCTAATTTCGATTTATGCATCTAAAAAGAAATGACTAAAATGCCTGTAAGAATAAACAATGAACAATTTGTGTTTTCTAGTGGTGATCATAATAAATTACAAAAAGAAATTATTGAAGAATTTGCACCGAGATTTGCACCAAATTCTGAATGCCTCTACGTAGGAGATACTATAAAAAAGGATTTAGTTAAGAACGTTAGTAAATTACAGAGATTAGGGTTGAAATTACATTACACGATAAATGCCTGATGTTGTCTTGTATAGAGAAGATAAACTGGCTGTATTTTATTGAATCAGTCACTTCTGTAGGACCTATGGACTCAAAGGTATTATCGAAATATCTGAAATGACAAAATAAATGCAGGTAAATATTTGTAACGGCATTTCCTAATTTTTCAACATATAAAAATTTGCAGATAGTTTGGCTTATTGAAGGAAGTTTGATTTCAGAAATGCCATATGATACATTTAAATGGTGACCGATTTATGGGACCAAGGGAGAAAATATGATACAAACCTCAGAAAGAAAAGAAAATTCATCCTTGTAGGTGTAGAAACCGGCAAGGACAGGATGGAAGAAAGCCTTACAGAGCTTGAAGAACTGCTTGAAACCGCAGGTGGAGAGACGGTCGGCAGGGTGATACAAAACCTTGAGTCCATCAACGCGCTACGCGTAGGAAAGGGAAAGGTGGGAAGATCAGGGAGCTTGCAGAGGAGCTATGCAGACGGGATAGTCTGCGAGATGAGCTATCGCCTGCGCAGCTATCCAACCTAAAGATGAACGGACATAAAGGTGCTAGACAGAACCTGGTCATCCTTGATATATTTGCTGCTCACGCTCAGACCAGTGAGGGTAAGCTGCAGGCAGAGCTGGTCTGAAGAAATACCGCCTCAAGACTTACAGGACTTGGGAAGAACTCAAGACTTGAGGAGGTATAGGTACCAGAGGTCCCGGTGAATCAAAGCTTGAGTCTGACAGGAGAGCGATAAGAGAGAGGGTAAGCTAGCTAAGAAGGAGATAGAAAAGGAAAGCTCAAGAGAAACACTTAGAAAACACAGGATGTCGGACGGAATACCTGTGATAGCCATTGTAGGCTATACCAATGCAGGAAAATCAACCTTTCTAACAAGATTACAGATGCAGGCATACTTAGCGGAAGACAAGCTGTTTGCAACCCTTGACCCTACCACCAGAAGCCTCAAAATCCCTGATGGAGAGGAGGTATTATTTACCGATACTGTAGGATTTATCAGTAAGCTCTCACAATCTGGTGGATGCCTTTAAGAGTACACTTGAAGAGGCGAAAATGCAGACCTGATTCTAAGTGTGGCTGATGCTTCTAACCCTGAGGTGGACGAGCAGATGAAGGTGGGATACAGGACCTTGAAGAACTAAAGGTGACAGGAAAGCCTGTTGTTACATCTTAAACAAGCAGGATAGCTTGAAGAGGAAAAGATAATAAAGGATATGTGATGATGAAAAGGGCCCAGCTAAGATAGGAGAAGGATAGATGAGCTTTTAAGTAAGATTACGGAGATTCTAAGGGAAGGCAAGGTGCTTATTGATACAGTCTTTCCTATGCAGATACCTCAACATCTGTAATCAGAAGAGCCAGCTCTATCAGAGATATGAGGAGAGGGCATAAAAGTCAACCTATACCTAAGGCTGTGGCTGGTCAGCTGGGACTATTATAGGAAACTCAGATAGTGGTTTAGCTGCTATTTAACCACTACAGAACTTAGAAAAAGCAAGGTTATTTTTCCAGGTTATATTAACTACAACAAATCATAAGTTTTGTTGACAGTGGTAAGATGCGGTGCTAGACTGTGAAACAGATAAAATTCTATCCACAGCTATAATATTTTTTTGCAAAAGACTACAGGGCTTACAGGCAAGTGAACTGCATAAGTAGGTAAACTGCAAAAACAGGACGGTTTCCTGTAAAATCACAATATTCGGAGGAAATATGGAAAAGGCAAATTTAGACTGGCCCAATAATATCGGCTTTGGCTATGAAAACAGATAATAGATATGTATCAAACTATAAAACGGATTTTGGGACGAAGGAGAGCCATTTCTGATGACCAGATAGTGATGAGTGAATGCAGGAGTGTTTAAAAGCGTGCAGACCTGCTTTGAGGGGCTGAAAGCTTATACCACAGAGGATGCAGATAGTTACCTTTAGCCCGACTTAAATGGTGAAAGATTTGAGGCATCCTGCAAGAGAATGGAAATCCTGTATTGCTCAAGGATAGATTTTAGATGCTGTATTAAAAACAAAAAGGCAAACGAAGCATACGTCCTCCTATGGCTATGGCGCTTCGCTTTATGTAAGGCCTATGCCTTGGAATCAGCCCTGTCATCGGAGTGCCAGATGGATGAATATCAGTTCAGAGTATTTACTACACCGAGGCCCTTATTTGGGTGGTACAAAGGAATATCTATTAAGGTAAGTGATTTTGACAGAGCCGCCCTAGAGGAACAGGTGACAAAAGCAGGACTTAATCTACGCAATGAGCCTTCATCCTATGTAGTAGCACACAATGAAGGTTATGCAGAAAATATGTACCTGGATGCAGCAACAAGGACAAAAGGTGGAGGAGACCGGAGGTGCTAACTTCTTGTAACAAAGGATGGAACTGTGGTTGAACACCTAAGTCAAGCACATTCTTCCTTCTATTACAAGGCGTTCCTTATTTATGTGGAGAGCATATGCTTGGTATAAAGGTAGAGGAAAGAGAAGTGCACTTCAGCGAGGTTAGTGACTTTGTAGAATGCGGTCTTTGTGAACAGCTGCGGTTATCAGCCCTTGCAAGAGTTGTGGATCACGGCAGGGAGATAGCTTGTACGGCAGAAGAGATGAGGCCTGTTATTAGGAAGCTTTATGATACCCTTACAGGCATCCAGCTTGAAGAATACCGGCTCCTGAGGATGGATATATATGAGATAAAATGATATACTGTTGAGAGCCAGATATATAGTGAAGGCAATCTAAGACCCGCTATGTTTATTAGCTAAGGTTAAATGTTACAAGTCTCAATGCCACTTGATCTGGTTAATAATACAACAAGGCAAATGAAAGTTGATGAAACGTTAACGAAAAGATACCATGTCAAGGATGTGGTATCTTTTATTATACAGGCGTACTATAAGTTTAACCTGATTTTGGCCACCATGCTTGATGCTCTGTTATACATAGTGATAGTTATATCGAAAGATCCTGATCTATTCTTTGATAATATTTTGACAATTATATAATTATTACAACAAAATATGAAAAAAGATTAATAAATATATAACTGACAGTAAAATACTTTAAGAGTATTATTATACCATAGCATAGCTTTGAATTTGTGAAGGATTAACAAAACGTAAGGAGGATGTATATGAGTATTAAAAATGTAGTAGTTGCAGGTGGCGGAGTACTTGGAAGCCAGATTGCTTTCAGACGGCATACAGAGGCTTCAACGTAACCCTATGGCTTAGAAGCGCTGAGTCAATCGAAAGAACCAAGCCAAAGATTGAGCGTTTGCGCAGTATCTATCTTGCGGAGCTTGAAGCAGCAAAGGCTAAAGCAGGCGTAAAAGGAGCGATGGTTCAAGAGGACTGATTCCCGATATTGAAAATGCTACCGCAGAGAGTATAGAAGAGTTAAAGAATAAGGTGGAAGAGGCTTATAAGAACCTTAAAGTAGAAACTGACTTGCAAAAGCAGAAGGATTGCGACTTGGTTATTGAATCGATGGCTGAAAACTTGAGGCTAAGGTGGATTTCTATACCAAGTTAAATGCAGTGCTTGAGGATAAAACGATAGTTGCTACCAACTCATCAACAATGATTCCAAGCCAGTTTAGGCACTGCTTTACAAGGCCTGAAAAGTATCTTGCCATTCATTTTGCAAACAATATATGGAAGAGCAATACTGCGGAGATTATGGGACATGACGGAACCGATAAGGCAGCTTACGATGCGGTAGCTAAATTTGCAGAGGACATAGCAATGGTTCCACTTAAGCTCAGAAAGAGCAGCCAGGTATATACTTAACTCGATGCTGGTTCCTTTCTTAAGTCAAGGAGATGCTTTTAGCCAAGGAAGTAGCTGATCCTGCTACCATAGACCTTACTGAGACCTCGAACAGGCTCTCCTCTAGACCTTCCAGATATTAGACATAGTAGACTACCACCGCCTACAATATAAACATGATGGATCCGCGCTGCTTCAGACCCTGATTCTATTCCTGCCAAGATAGGAGTTATCCTTAAGAAATACATAGATGAGGGTAAGACCGGTATAAATGCGGGAGAGGGCTTCAAGCATAAGTAGTACAAGTTTTTTAATTCATATCATAGTGTCATTAAATGATTTTGACACCACATGATTTAACAATAACCAGACAAACCATGTCACTGATGATGTGGCATCTTTTTGTTGAACGAAACAAATTTTGGTCTATTAAAGCACATTCGGCATATATAATCCAAATACAAATACAATTTAATTCTCAAAACTAAAAACCTGAACGTTCCTCATGATTCGGAAGAATTCTAATTTGTTTTATAAATAAAACATGTTAAAAATAAAATTGCACAAAACCCTATTCAAAAACTGAATAATGTTGTATAATTCCATCTAAGAATATGAAAAATTATTGGAACACAGGAAGGCAAAGAAGAACAGCTAGCATTAGAGATGTGGCTGCAGAGCCGGGTAGGCCACTGTGTCCAGGACATTGAATAACAGCGGATATGTATCCGAGAAACAAGGCTTAGGATAATGAAAGCTGTTGAAGAAATAGGGTATAAACCTAATGCAAGCAACCAATATGAAAGAAGGCACCATATCATTGGAGCTCATGGTTCCTAACCGGTGAACATCCATTTTTTGCAAAATAATGAAGCACATGGAAATTGAGCTTTATAAACAAGGCTATAAATGCCTTATATGCAATACACTGATATAGTAAACAGGCAAAAGTCATTCATTGATATGCTTGACAGCAGAGCAGCAGACGGTATTATTTCCGTGTAGATGAATTGCCGGATTTAGCAATCATTCAAGAGGCGCCATAGTTAGCTTTGATAAACTCAGAGGCCGGAGTTCATAGTTAGGTCAGAGCACGAAATGGAGGAAGACTTGTGGCTGAGCTTTCATAAAGAAAGGTTGCAAGAGAGTGTGCCAGTTCACAGCCGGTCTAGATAAAAAGAACAGCCAATATAAGGTATAAGTAATGAAAGAGGTCTTGAGGAAGGGGTGAGAGGTTATCTCCATTATAACAGCCGGGATGCACTTAGCTATAGCTATAACAAAGATATGGTGCACCAATACTGGGATATTATCGAGAATGTTGACGGATAATGACAAACAGATATAGGAGCGCTAATGCCTTCTGTTGCACAGCAAAAGGACTTAGTATTCTGATGATTTATGCATCAGGCCTATGACGGACTGAAATCACCGAACTGTCATATCCTGAGCTTACGGTTATACAGCAGGATTATGCAGAGAAGCTAGAAAATGTAGAGAACGTATTAAAGATGGTTGATGGGGAGAAAGTCTGAGCTGAACTTATACCTGTCAAATTAATAGAACGCGAACAACATAATCCGTTCCACGTATTTCCACATAAAGACAAGAGTCAACTTCTTGTCTTTTATACACAAATAAATTGTATAAAAATGGCATAAAAATTAAAACAATGCAACAATTAATAGATGCAATAAATATAATTAATGGATTAATGAAAAATATTAAAAACATATTGACATTTTGGGTATTTTGACTATGATAAAATTATGAAAAGGTTTCCACAACAAAAGAAAAGAGAGAGGGAATGGAAAGTCCAAAAGAAGAAGCTTCAATTCTGTTAAAAAGATTTAAGACTCAAAAGAGAGAGCAGCTGACTTCAAAAATGTACTAAAAGATGGCAATTGTACATATTGCTGCTTCCTGCTCTAATATGGGCGGTAGTATTTGCCTATTATCCTAAGGATGGACTTATTATTCCTTAAGGAATATAAGGGAAGACTGAATTGTTAAGCCTCTTAACATCCGATTTCAAGTATTTTAGTTTTCAGTACGTCTATAGCTGTAAATGCTATAAAGAACACAGTATTATAAGTTTGGAAAGTCTTATTATTAAGCCTTCCTATACCTATTATATTTGCACTTTTCAACCAGATTCAGAGAGATAAGGTTAAAAAGACCATACAGACAATCAGCTACGCACCTTACTTTATGTCAAACGTAGTTATTGTAAGTATTATAACCGTATTCTTTTCTGCAAATGGAGTAGTAAATAATCTTATCAAGAGTGCAGGAGGTAAGGAAACTTTATTTACATCACTCCCTGAATGGTTCAGGACACCTTTTTATAGGCTCAAATATATGGCAGACTATGGGCTTTAACGCAAATAGTTTTATTGCAGCACTTACTGCAATAAGTCCTGATTTTACGAGGCTGCCAAGATAGATGGGGCATCAAGATTTCAAAGAATTCTTTTCATAGATATACCAATGATATTGCTCTACAATTATCCTGATGTTAATACTTCAGGTTGGTAACATAATGAATGTAGGTTATGAAAAGCTTTTCTTATGCAGAATGGTTCTAACACAATTGTGAGCGAACTTATTTCAACCCTATGTGTATAAGGTCGGTTTGCAGACTCACAGTACAGTTTTGCAACTGCGGTTGGTTTGTTTAACTCAGTTGTAAACTTTTATCATTTTTGGTTTTTAGCTAATAAAATAGCTAAAAAGGTGAGCAGTATAAGTATATTCTAAGAGAGGAGAGCTAAAATGAGTACTGTTAAGACAAGAATGAAGATGTCTACAGGTGAGAGAGTGTTCGGAATAGTGAATGCTATTATTATGATTACAAATCTGCGCTGATTTATTATTTATCCTATTTTACTATGTTGTAATTGCATCTATGACGGAACCCAAGTTATTATTTAATTCCGGAAAGCCATTATTGTTTATGAGAAACTCTACCTCAAAGGTTATGAGACAACATTAAAGTATAAACCGCTTTGGACTGCATATGGGAATACAATTCTATACTGTTGTTGGCTCGATTACTTCGTTGATAACGACGATTCCTGCCGGATATGCATTATCCAGAAAGGACTTACCGGGAAAGAAGAGACTTATCTTTGTATTTACATTTACAATGTTTTTAGTGGTGGAATTATACCTCTATATTCTTACGCATAAAGACAGCATATACAACAGTATCTGGCAATGGTGCTGCCTGTGGCGGTATCTGCTTATAACCTCATTGTATGCCGCTCATTCTTTGAAGCAGGTATACCTGGAGAACTTCTTGAAGCAGCAAAAGTAGATGGCTGCTCTGACTTTAGATTCTTTTTTGAAATAGCCATACCTATTTCCACAACTATAATTGCAGTTATGTGTCTCTTTTTACGCTACTGCAATGTGAGAATCAGTTCTTTAATGCACTGATGTACCTGCAGGATGATGACAAAATGCCACTTCAGGTCGTGCTTCGTAACCTAGTGCTCATGAATCAGGCAAATCAGATGGGTTCATCAGGTGATGCGATGGTTACCAAGCAAAAACTGGCGGAACAGCTTAAATACTGTATAGTAGTGGCTTCAGCAGTTCCACTGCTTGCGAGCTTATCCTTTCTTACAGAAATACTTTGCAAAGGGTGTAACAATTGGTGCGAGTAAAGGGTTAAGAAAACGCTGTATGTTTAGCCCATATCGGGTTCAAGTATAAAACTATATTTAGTAAAGTGAAAAAGGAGAGAATGAAAAGGAAAGAAATTATTATCAATGCCAACCTGTATGACACTTGTAGTAAAGCTTGTTATCAGGTTGTGGCAGCAGATGCTGCTGATAGCAAAAAGGACTCAGGAAGTGCCGCTAAAGAGTGCTGCTTCGGGAAGTACAGCATCAGGAAGCACAGCGTCAGGTGAGCTTACAGCCCGAAGAAAAAGAGGCTGTGATGCAGGTATCATCAACTTGGATGGGACTCTGCCTATAATCAAAAGGATCCTAAAGGCCTTTGAAGAAAAATATGGCATGAGATCATCTATGCTTCTTGTTAACTCTGCCGTTAGAGTAGTGGTGCTCCGGGCGAGAGCTTGCGATGGTTAAAAAGTGGAGCTGAGGATACAGGTGTGGGGAAATTTTGACTGGAAGCCTATTCACTGGTGAGGAGCACAGGGAGAGAGATAAACCTTATGCTCCAGCTTCAGGTGATGACCTTCCGGATGTGTTCTGGAATTTTGGTGATGGTAAGTCCGGCAATATTGTAGTTCAGTATGCAGACCAGGATATTTTCATTCCTACTGAGAATCTTATAAATAACTATATGCCTAGTGTAGAAGATACTTGACGATCATCCTACTTACTGGACGAGATTAAGGCTCCTGATGGGCATGCTTACGGGTTCCCTATATAGAGAAATGTATGGACTTGTACTTACAGTGGACTCTCTTATCAACAAGAACTGGCTTGATAAAAATTGGGTAAAAGGTTCCTACTACCGTTGATGAGTGGGTAGACTGCCTCAAGGCTTTTAGAGATGGTGGCGATCTTAATGGCAACGAGTAAAGCTGATAGAGATTCCTATGGCTACTTGGTTTGGTGCAAACGATACCTTCGGTTCTTACAACATATTTCTATCGTTTTACAGGTGCATTGGTCAGGCAGACTCATGCTGTGGCGGTAATGCTTATGCCGACCACTTAAGACTTATAGACGGTAAGGTTACATTTACTGCTATGGATCCTGCATTTAGATACAGCGGCCTTCTTCATATGTTAAATAAGGAGAAGCTTATTTGGAATAGCTCTTTTTGAATCAGATGCAAGTGCGAGCTTATCAGTCATCTCATCATCAAAGGAAGATGTAGCAAGGATGGGATGCTTTGGTACATGGACAGATCAGGAAATAACCAATCTTGACATTACATAGTGAATATTGGCTGTTCAAGACTTAAGGAACAAAAGGGCAGCACAGGCTTTGAAAATAATTATTCAGAGCTAGGATTCTTCTGATACAGCGATTACAACAAGTTATGAATTCCCACACACGTAGTTGCGAGATTTGTTGATTATATGGTAGGAGATCCTGCAATATCCATTCAGTCTAACTGGGGAGACGAAGGCTACAACTACTAAGAAAGATGACAAGGGAGTTCTTAGAACACCTCTTGATGATAAGGGGAAGATATGTTGCTCAGACAGGTATAAAAACTTTGGTGAGGGCTCGTGTAAAATTCAACACCTTGCCGTGGGATCTATGATTGTTCTTAATGAGTACTATGATAAAGTAGCAGGATAATGCTTATGATGCTGTTCAGCTCCTTGAGAACCAGAAAGGTAAACAGTCGAGGAAATAATGAAGGAATACGAGACTATTCCAGAAATGATTGATGACTACGAAGAGCTTTCGAGACTTGCACAGATTCAGCCTACTATCTCAGATATAGTTGACAGATATATCAACCAGTGGGTAACAGGTGGAGTTACTGATGATAATTTGAACTCATATCTTGAAGAACTTAAGGCTGCTGGTGTAGAAGAGCTTGTAAGCATCTACCAGACAGCTGTAGACAGAACAAGCAAGTAGTGTCAGACTGATGTAAAATATCATTATTGTAATCATTAAGGGTTGTCAGGTAAAACTTGTCTGATAGCCCTTTTTTAAGAAAGGAATGTCCATGGGAAAGGATTTTAGACCGAAAGTTCATTTTACTGCACCAAAAAACTGGATTAATGAGTCCGAATGGAATGGTATATCTAAACGGTGAGTATCACCTCTTTTACCAACATTATCCTGATGCAGCCAACTGGGGACCTATGCACTGGGGGCATGCGGTGACGAGGGACTTGATACACTGGGAACATAAGCCCATTGCGCTATATCCTGATGAACTGGGCTATATTTTCTCTGGTTCCACAGTCTATGATAAGGAGAATATATCCGGCTTTGGAAAAGAGGGAAAGCCTCCTTTGGTTGCGGTTTATACAAATCACTCTCTTGAAGGAGAGGAGGTTCAAAGTATAGCATACAGCACAGACTACGAGCACTTCGAAAAATACTATGGGAATCCGGTCGTGGTAAATGATGAGAAAAATGATTTCAGAGACCCTAAGGTATGTTACAATCCTATAATGAAGGGATATAGCTTGTGGTTGCAGGCTGGAGAAGAGGTTGATTTTTACTTTCAGTAGCAATCTGAAAGATTGGAGGAAAACAGGTTCCTTTAAGGCAGGAGTTAATGGCTTTGGTGGTATCTGTGAATGCCCTGATTGTTTTCCGATAGAGACGGAAGCAGGCACTAAGTGGGTGCTTATAGTCAGTATTATTGTTCCAAAAGATAAAAAGGGGAAACCATTGGCAGAAGGTGGGCACTTTATGAGCCACGTGACTCAGTATTATATCGAGACTTTGATGGCTCTACATTTTATAGATACTGAAAAGTGTAAGAGAGCCTTTTGATGCTGGACTTTTAGGGGACGGATAACTATGCGCCTGTGACCTTCAGAAACCTTGAGGAAAAGGTGACTAATGGGAGTGGGCTGATAATCTGGGCCTATGCAAATGAAACTCCTAGCACTGAATTTAGGGGTAAGATGACATTAGCCAGAGAAAGGTAGAAATGGATTAAGACAACAGAAGGTTTGAGGCTTAGATCTATTCTCAGGGTATTGACAGGTACAAAACTTCAAAGGCGTGAGATAGGGAAAAGACTTTCAGACTTGGCACGGATTGCTTTGGTCTTTTGCTGGAAGGTAAAAGGTAAAAGCAAGGCTGTAATGAAAATGGAGAAGAGATAATAGTTGAGATTGCTGATAACGAAATTATCCTTGATAGATCAAGTGCAGGATTGAAAAGAGTTCAATAGTGTTTTGCTAGCGAAGAATACAGTATATTAAAGTGCAAGAAGATTAGACTGTACGAATAATAAGACTGAAATAATATTTTGATACAGCTTTCATTGAAGTCTTTGCTGACGGTGGTCTCATACCTATGTCAGCCTCTGTATATCCTAAGAATCATATGAAAAGGAGATAATTGATTGAGATGATTTAAGGGCAAGGTTTTACTGAGATTAACTAGATATAGATATGGAGGTCAATGTTTTTGATGTCTGTGTTTGAAAATAGTATGTAAATAACAGGTAAATGATAAGATACCCATCATTGATGATGTGGTATCTTTTTGCTATAACAACTTTAATTCATGTTAGTAGAGAAGGTTGTAAATTATATTATATTTCTAAAATAGGTATTGAAGGCATAAAAGCGGATGGACAGGCCTTTGTAGTGTGATGTTTATAACGAATATATATATTTAAAACACTCTTGACAGAAACGTATCATTGTGATAGTGTATTAAGTGCATAATACAACAAGACAAAAATACAGCTGTAAAAATAGAAAGGAGGTTCGGATGGCTTGGGTATTGGATGAAGGATCTACCTATCTATCCTCAGCTTATGGATGAGATAAGGCGAAGGATAGTCACTGAGGTGTACAAGGCAGGAGATAGAATACCCTCAGTGCGAGCTTTGCTGCAAGCTAGAGTGTTAAATGCAAATACGATGCAGAAGGCGCTAGTGAACTTGAAAGGAGGAACTCTTAGTTACTATGAGAAGCACAGGAAGAACAGTTACTGAAGATGTGGAGAAGATAAAGATACCAAGAAAGCTATGGCTGAGAGTGAGATATCAAGATGTCATGACCTATATGAAGAACTTGGCTACAACATGGAAGAGATACAAAGTTTAATAGCCGATTACAAGGCTTAAGAGAAAGGAAAGAAAAATGGGAAATATAATAGAGTGTAAGTCACTTACAAAGAGATATGGAGAAAGGTTGCTCTTAATGAAATCAACTTGAAACTTTGAGGAAGGAAGAATAGTAGGCCTCCTAGGCTAACGGAAGCAGTAAAACAACTTTAATTAAGCTCCTAAAACGACTTTTGACTCCTACATCAGGAGAAACTCAGAATAGATGGGGAAATTTGCCGATACACATACAAAGATCAGTGGTTTCTTACCTTCCTGACAAGGACTATCTTGAGATGGGATGAAATGAGCTTTTAACTGAGTGTTACAAAAGCTTTTGCTGACTCTATGCGTGACTTTAGTAGGAAAGAGCACTTTTGCAATGCTTCAAGCCTAAACATAGACCCTAAATCAGAAGTGTTCCTTTCAAAGGGTAGCAGAGAAAAGGCTCAGCTCATCCTCGTTATGAGCAGGGCTGCAAAAGGTAGTCATATGTGATGAGCCTATGGCAGGAGTTGACCCTGGCGAGCAAGAGGATTTACGTCATAGAACAATACTAACAACATCAATCCGGTGCAACTCTAATTATAGCTACCCACCTTATCTCTGAGATAGAGAAACCTAGATGATGTTAGTATTTATCAAGGAGGCAATATAGTACTTAAATGTGACAGTGCAGAGAACATAAGAGAAAAAGAAGGAAAATCCATAGACGGATTATTTAGGGAGGTATTCATATGTTAGGCAAATTAATTAAGAATGAATTTAGAAACATAGGTTGACTCTTTGCTAATCAATGACTATCGTTCTTGGTATGCACCTGCTCTCAATGGTATTTCGAAAGTGTTTACACTGCGGGAGCTGTTGATGGTACAGTATTCGAGCGATGTTTGGAGAGTTTGAGCAAGTGCGTATGTGCTTACGATAATAGCGGTAAAATCATCATATTTATGCTGCTGGTTTTGCCGTAAGGTTCTACAGAAAGGTTCACTCGGTTGAAGGCTATCTCACCCATACTCTTCCCGTGAAAGAGTCAGTCCATCTACATAGCGATGCTTGCTATCTGCAAGTGCTGGTGCACGTTATTACACGTTAGTAAGTCCCTGGTTTATCCTCTTACAAGAGTGACGAAAACGAGTATTCTTGTGCAGGCAGGGTTGAGTTAAAGTGAGGGTGTTATCATTTCGCTGCAAGTACCATCACAGGGTACGTACAGTCCTCCTTCTGCATGTAACGTTATTCTGTTCGAGTACTTTGCTATGCCCTTCGCACTCCGTATCTTCTCTGTATATCCATCGGACAGAACTGGAAGACCCATCCTGTGCTTGGTTCAATACTTGCATACTGTGGGAATCTTGTAACAGCTCTGGAGGTAGTCCGGAGTGATAACGTTTTGTAACGCTTGCAGCTCCAGAGCTTGCACATACAATATTTGGACGTAGAGCTGCCTGGAGATGTGATGAATACCATGTCTTGCTGAGAATATCAGCAATAGCGATAGTCGGAACAGCAATCATGTCAGTGCTTAGCTATATTTCATAATGAAGAGAAAACTTGATTTTACAGTAAATGCCTCTCATATAAAAGAGAGCCCTCTATGCGTGCAGAATGGCAGTATACGGATCTTTAGACCACTCTAGATAGCACCCGTATCTGACTGGTTATATCTTTTTCATCTTCCTTGATATCAAAGCGAATTCTTCCATCATTTTTACATATTCGTCTGTTTTTGCACGGCTGCCTGCTTCTGCAACATTCTAAGCACAGGCTCTGTTCCTGAGAGTCGACGCTATAATCCAGGAACCATCCTTAAATAACACCTTAAGCCCGTCTGCATACTAAGCTTTTTCTATATTTTCGTATGCAGGTATCATCTTCAAAAAGCATTTTAACTAATTAGCCTTTTTCAGGAGTGAATCTGTAGTCATTCTCGCTAAAATAAAAAGGTGCCAAACATTTCTTCAAGCTCTTTAGCTAGGGGTATGAATGCTCTTCTTTGTCACGCATATCATCTCAATGAGCAATGCAGCTGCATATATGCTGTCTTTTCCACCCTATATGTCCCTTTACAGTTAGGCCTCCGCTTGATTCTCCACCTATTATGGCATCGTACTTTCTCATGTTTTTCAGAAATATACTTAAAGCCTCACATTGGTTTCTATACATTTTTCACCGTATTTTTTCAGCGATTTTATCCAGCATATGTGTGGTGGCGATGTTTCTACCACAGCACCCTTCCAATGCTTGAACTCAAGTAGATAGTAGTATAAGAGGCAAAAAGCAGGGTATTAGGATGAATGAAAGTTACAGTTCATCAATTATTCCTATGCAGTCTGCGTCACCATCTGTAGCAACTCCAAGGTTGTACTGCTTTTGTAGTACAAGGTCCATCAGCCTGTGGAGAGAGGCTGAAGGGCTTGGCAGCCTTCCGCCAAAGAGAGTGTCGTGCTGTCCGTTTATTATAGTGGTTTCACATCTTACACCCTTGAAAAGCAATGTTATAAGCGCACTTTCAGATACCCGTACATAGGGTCTATAGCTATTTAAATGGGCATTTTCTTATGGCATCCACATTTAACGAATTTAAGATGGAATCAATATAATCATTGAAAGGATGGATTTTTCAAACAAATCACTGTGTTCAATTCCTAAAAATTCTGGTATTTTTAGCTCTTCTTCTGAAATGTTATGTTTGCCAGTTCTGATAATCTGTCAGTTGTTTCTAAAGGCGCCGTTACCGTCTGAAGTAAATATCTTTATACCATTGTAAATGGCAGGATTGTGACTTGCAGTAACAGCTACTCCAAAATCTGTTCCCATAAGCTAGTAGCAAAACATAATGAGAGGGTAGGTGAAGAGCCGTCAATGAATAAAGATTTAATATTGTGGCTTTGCCAAGAGCCTCTATGAACCAAAAAGCAGGCTTCCTTAGACAAGAATCTTCTATCGTAACCCTATAACTACTTTTTACTTCCTTCATAGAACTTAAGGCATGCGCTACTCTATGAATGTTTTCTCTTGTAAACTTATCACCTATTATTTCGCGCCAACTCGCCTGTTCCAAAAACTGAATCATTTTTACATCCTCCTTGTATATTATTACTAAAGCTTTGATTTATGTATGTAATTAATTTATATCAGAAAGATATTGATTTTCAAGAGATTGCAGAATTTTAAACAAAAATGCAAATTTTAAACACTTGTTAGATAAATAATATTCTGATAAGCTGAAAACATAAAAATGCACAAATGGAGGAAGAAAAATGAAAAATTTTACGATCTTTTAATGAGCTCTTGCACTTTGTTGCTTCGCTCACTAGCTTGCTCAGGTGGATCTACAGCAAAAGACTAGCAGACAGCTTCAGGCAGTGCCGGCTCAGGCAACTCAATCACGTATGATTCACCTCACCCTGCAGAAACCATCAACCTGTTAGTTCTAGGAATTTGAAAACAGGACCGGTATTAGGTTGATATTGTTGCAGCAGGGTACAGGAGAGCTTCTTAAAGAGTTGAATCAGAAAAGACAATCCTTTAGGTGATGTACTTTGGGAGGAGGAGCTGAGTCTTTACAGGCTTGATGCGCAATACTTGAGCCTATATAGTCAGGTGAGTTATCAGCTACTGACCCCTAAGTATTATGCAAAGGACAATACCTGGACAGGAGAAAGCCCCTCTGCCGATGGTTCTTCTTTACAACACAACCTTGTATCTGATGAAATGCCATAACTTCATGGAAAGGATTTGCTTGCCTGAATTTAAGGGCAAGATAGCGATGGCGGATCCTGCAAAGAGTGGTTCAGCTTATACAATTCTTGTGGACTATGCTTACTGCATACAAGGCAGAGAAATGACGGATGGGATTTTATTAAAGACTTCTACAGCAACCTTGATGGCAAGATTTTATCTAGTTCATCAGGCGTATATAAGGGAGTTGCAGACGGTGAATACGCTGTAGGACTTACCCTTGAAAAAGAAGCATAAAGTATGTAAATGCAGGCTCACCGGTTAAGATGGTTTATCCCTAGTGAAGGAACATCAGCAGTGCCTGATGGAGTAGCTATTATCAAGGGTTCAAAGAATATTGAAAAATGCTAAGAAATTCGTTGACTTTGCTTTTAAGCAAGGATACACAGTCTATTATGAGCACTCAGCTTAGCAGAAGATCTGTAAGAAATGATGTTGAAGCACCCTAAGGGACTTGGACCTTTATCAGATATTAAGCTTGTTGACTATGACTTTGACTGGGCATCTGCCAACAAAGAAGACGTGCTTAATAAGTGGAAAGACGTACTTATCGGAAAGTAAATAGAATTAGCTATTTTATAATTTGAGATAATTTAAGCTGCCGTAGGATGTCTGACAAGATGTTTTACGGCAGCAATTTCCGAAAGAGGAGAAAATGATGAGTACAACTGTTAGAAATTGAAGACGTAACTCAAAAAGTATGGAGATTTCACAGCCATTGATAAAATGAATTTTACCATAAAGGATGGTGAATTCTTTACACCTCTTGGCCCTTCAGGCTGCGGCAAGACCACCCTTCTTAGGATGATAGCGGGCTTTAATACCATAGAAGCAGGTAATATATATTTTAACGATAAGATTATCAATAAAACCCCTGCGAATAAACGTGATATAGGAATGGTATTTCAGAACTATGCCATTTTCCCTCATCTTAGCATTTATGAGAATGTTGAGTATGGACTTAAACTAAGAGGAATACCAAAGGCAGAGAGAGAAAAACAGATAGAAGAAGTTCTAAAATAGTCCGCATAGAGAATCTTATGACAGAATGCCTGATAAGCTCTCAGGTGGTCAGCAGCAGAGAGTTGCTCTTGCAAGAGCTATTGTAATCAAACCCTAAAATCCCTGCTTATGGATGAACCTCTTTCAAATCTGGACGCAAAGCTTCGTGTGGAGATGCGTACTGTAATTAAAAATACAGAGACAGCTAATATTACAACTGTCTACGTAACTCACGATCAGGAAGAGGCTCTTGCAATCAGTGACAGGATTGCTGTTATGAACAAGGGATATATTATGCAGCTTGATACTCCAACCAGAATATATCAGAAGCCTGCCAATACCTTTGTTGCAGATTTTATTGGAATATCCAATATTTTAGAAGCAGAGGTAAAGGGCGAGAATGCACTTAGAATAGGCAGTTATGAATTTAATGCAAGCTTTAAGTCAGATAGCAGTAAGGTTAAGGTATCCGTTAGACCTGAACATGTAAGGATATCTGAAGATTTAAGCAGGGGAATAGTGGGAAACATAATTCTGTCTACATTTTTAGGCGATTATGTATACTACGAGATACAGCTTGACAACGGAGAGATTATAGCCCATGAATATGCTGAGAAACACACAGAATATAAGAGAAGAAGGAAGGGTAGCAGTTACCTTTGATACAGATAACATCTCTATATGTTGACATAAGTGGGGAGGCAAGACTAAATGGATAAAGGGATAAAATTTGATTTTTGGTTTTATATGCCGTATCGTTATCTTTTGTGCTGTTTGCATTATTCCTATGTATCCGTTTATCACGCTTTTCTCAAAGAGTGTGATTGGCTCTGATGGGAATTTTACCTTAGAGAACTTTGCTACATTTTTTCAGTATGAATATTATTACAGTACCCTGATAAGGTCACTCACTGTATCGGTGCTTACTACAGTTTTTGCGGTAATTATCGGTGTGCCCTCTGGCTTATGCGTTTTCCAGATATAAGATATATGGCTCAAAAGATAATAAATGTAATGATAATAATGTCACCTATGTTCCGCCTTTTATAGGTGCATATTCCTGGATTATGTTGCTTGGTAGAAACGGAGTAATCACTAAGGGGACTCAATGTACTGGGAATTAACTTTTCCTTCCATCTATGGATTTTTGGGAATAATCCCTAGTATTTACTTTGAAAGCTCTACCCATATATCTTCCTCATGTGGCAGGTGCACTTAAACAGCATAGACTCATCACTTGAAGAAGCCAGTGAAAATCTCGGGAGCCAGCAGGCTTAGAAGATTATTCACGGTGACATTTCCTGTGATAAAGCCACCATCTTTGCAGCGCAATCATGGTGTTTATGTCAAGTCTTGCGGACTTTGGTACCCTGATGCTTATAGGTGAGGGATATAAGGTTCTTCCGGTTATGGTTTATGAAGAGCAGATGAGTGAAACAGGTGGAAATGCAGGCATGGCGAGTGCACCCAGCATTATCATAGAGTGCTATGCTCTCTTACATGTTCTTTAATACAGAAATTCACTGTAAGTCGTAAAGAAACTATAGCAATGAGCGCACTAAGACCGCCTTCAAAGAAGGATTTGCCTAAGCCTAAGAAAATTGCTTTGTCATTACTCTTACTTTGTCTTTGCGTTTATAACATTTTTACCACAGGTTGTAGTTATTGTGACTTCATTTATCAACACAAATGGACCTGTATTTACGGAAGGCTTTGGACTGGAGAGCTATAAGAGTATTTTCTTTAAGCTTGGACACAATATAGTAAATACTTTTACATTTTCAACTATTGCAATTTTTGTTATAATACTTTTTAAGCGTACTTATTGCATTTTTAATAACAAAGAGACGTGGAAAAGTCTGCAACAATAATGGACATACTTGTAATGTTTCCCATACGTTATTCCGGGTGCGGTGCTTGGTATAAGCTACTTTATAACCTGACAATAAAGGACCTATCCTCATAGTAGGAACACCTCTGATTTTTGATAATAGCATACATAACAAGAAAGATGCCTTATACGGTAAGGTCTTCAAGTGCTATATTACAGCAGATAGACAGCAGTGTGGAAGAGGCTTCGCAAGCTTTTGGAGAAACGCCTATGAAGTCTTTCTTTATGTGACCGTAAGGATAATGATGCCTGGGTATAGTGAGTGGAGCAATCTTAGCTGGATAAGCACCATCAATGAATTAAGCTCCAGTATTATGCTTTTCACAGGGTAAAACAGCTACCATATCAGCTGCCACATATACTGAGGTGGTAAGAGCCAGCTTTGGAACAGCGGCAGCACTTGCAAGTATACTCACAGTAGCGACTTTTGCTTTTCCTTCGTGCTTTTTCAACATAATAAGTAAGGGTAAAGTATCAGTAGTATAGGAGCAAATATGTTTAGAGAAAAATCCCAAATAAAAGTTTTTAGGAGATATATAACGGTTTGGATATTAATCTTTGCCTTTATCATCATAATACTTTTTGGGATTTTTTCTTTATATTCAGAATTTCCAGCAAAATATATGGAGCAAAGCATATAGAAGAGATCCTCACATAGCAGGAACTCTGTTTGACGACTCTATTGCCGAGTCGGAAAGCTAGTCTTGATATGCTGGAGATGATGAGGATGTAAAAAAGCAGTTAACGGAGGAATCAGCGGTTCTAAAGTTCTTTAGGAGATAAAGTCTATGGTGGACTTGGGAAATAAGTATAAATACATTGCGGTACATATACTAAGTATAGATGGTAAAAGAAAGTATTCCACTGATGAAATCCCTGCAATGTATGATTTAGAGAGCTTTTGGAGAATGGGAGTGCTAAAGAGTGCAAGAGAAGGAAAGAATGATATTTTTAATTCCCCAATATGTACATATGGGAAGACGGAAAAACCAATGCATTTTCACTTACCAGAAGAATATATGATAAAAATAAACTTAGTAGGCCTTTATTATCGTTGACTTTTCAAGAGAATATATACAGGAACTCTTTAAGGGCTTGGATTCGAGCTATATAGGCATGTTGAAGTTTGCAATTTTTACGGAAAATGATTCAGAAATATATAATGATACCAACCTTCAGGGGAAAAATGTAAGGATAAATTCTCTTTACTTTTGAGAAAAATATAAAAAGAAATTGAGAAGACCCTATACCTATTCTACATATAAAACTAAAAATGTTATTTTAATGGGGTTTTGGGAAATGAATATGTGAAAGGCAGATACAAAGATGGTGTCTGCGACTGTACTACAGCCCCTTGTGACCACTCTTAGCGATTGCCTTTTGTGATTGTGAGTATACTTGCGGGCAGAATAGTAGAGCCGATAAATATGCTTGCTAAAAAGTGATGGATATGGATCACAAAAACATCTATACCGACAGATGCAAGTAACGAAATAGAAGAAATACAGAATATAGAAAATGCCTTCTACAACTTGCTTGGAAGAATAGACAAATACCATAAGGAGGACATTGAAAAAGAGAGCTGCTTTGAAAAATCGAAGTTAAAGGCACTGAAAGTCTCAGATAAATCCACATTTTTGTATAATACTTTGGATTCTATAAAGTGGGAAGCAAAAATTAAATAAAGTGGATAAGATAGCAAAAGATAGTTACTGAGTTTGACAATATACTTAAGGCAAATATGAATTTTAATGAAACTATTGTCACTGTGGAGGATGAGCTGGGGTCTGGTAAAAAGCTACCTTTATATTCAGATGGAGAGATATAAAGACAGATTTGAATTCAAGCTGAAATGTGTCGGAAGATATGTATGACTATCATATTCCAAAGCTACTTCTTCAGCCAATCGTTGAAAATGCTATTATACATGGAATGGAGCTTATCATAGAAAAAGGAGTTGAGAAATAACAGGGCCGTAAAAGAAGGAGATAATCTTATATTCAATGTGAAGGATAACGGAAACAACTTTGTGGGAGACTTTGATAAAATAGTAATGATATAGACAGCACAGCATAGGGACTTTATAATGTAAATAAAAAGAATTAAACTCTATTACGGTGAGGAATATGGGCTTAGTCTTATAAGTGATGACTGTACCAATATTCAAATTAAGATAAAAAGGATATAAGGGATAATAATGTATAGAATTGTGGTTGTTGAGGATGAGGAAATAGTTAGAAAAGGCCTGGTAATAACTACGGATTGGGAAAGCTATGATTGTCAGGTCACAGGAGAAGCAATGGTGGAGAAGGTCTAAGTCTTATAACCAAGCTGAAGCCGGACATAGTTATTACTGATATAAGGATGCCTGTAATGGACGGTTTACAAAATGATTGAAAAGGTCTATGAGACTTACATGCCTGTTACAACTCATGAGTAACGGCCTTTAATGAATTTTGAGTATGCAAAAAGAGGGATAGATTTAAGCGTAAGCGACTACCTCTTAAAAGCCTTTTTGATGATGGCTAGTTAGATAAGGCACTTAAAAGAGCCATAGAAAAGGTAAATAATAATATTTTACTTTGCAGTGTAAATAAAGAGACGGACAAAGCCGCTCTGATGGAAGAGATAGATAAGAAGCTGAGACTTACAGTCAACTCAAAGCATATCAACATCATTAAAGCAATTGAGTATATCAAAGAAAACTATATGAAGGAGATAAACATATTATCTCACCTCAGAGTATTTGAAGGTAAGTGAAAGCTATTTAAGTCATTTATTCAAAAAGGAGACAGGCTATACCTTTGTGGAAATACTTACTCTCACAAGGCTTAAAAAAGCCTGTAAGCTGCTTAAAGACCCGCAGATCAGAGTATCCGAAGTGGCTTATATGGTAGGATATAGAGACCAGAGATATTTTTGGAAATATATTTAAGAAACATTTTGGAGTCACACCCAATTATTATAAGGAGAGAATGTAATGTACAAAAACATATTATTTGACATAGGGAAACGTAATTATGGATTTTTCACCTGATTATATTCTGTCTATGTATACCAAGGATGTTAAGCTGACTAACTACTTGAAGTACAAAATCGTCTACACCGTGCTTTGGGCAGATGCGGATAAGGGAGTGCTAAGTGAGGAAGAGGTATATACAGAAATCATAAAGGATTTGGAGGAAAAGTATCATCCGCTTGCAAAAGACGTACTTTCAACCTGGTATGTCATAAGACTGGAGAGCGAAGAGATGTTTGAACTTATGAAAGGACCTTAAAATAAGGGATATAAGCTATACCTTTGTTCAAATGCGGCTGAGTCTTTTTCATAAATGAAGATAAGATTGAAGCCTTTTAAGCTATTGGATGCAAAGATAGTGTCTGCCGATATCAAGGAAGTAAAGCCTGACAGGGCATTTTTGACTATGTACTAAACACCTATAACCTAAAAGGCAGAGGAATGCTTTTTCATAGATGATTTGGCAACAATGTAAAAGGTGCCTATGGAATGTGGGATAGACGGCTATCAGTACAATGGTAATGCAGGACTTTTAAGGAAGTTTATGGAGAGGGTTGGAATATTGTAGTTGGCAAAACTACAGCTCTCTGCTATAATTAGGGAGTAAAATCAACCACTAAAGGAGGAAGAGATATGAAAAAGTCATAAGTTTTAGGGGCAATAGCAACCTGTATTTGTTTTATATTAACTATGTATACAGGATATAAACATAAATAAATTAAGCTAAATTTGTAGAAATATCTCAGAAAAACCGTCAAAATATAAAATATTGACAAAGGTGCTAATCCGTAGTATACTCGTTTTATAAATATTGACGGATTGTTACCGAGAGGGCAAAACCAAATTTTTACGGACAAATGATAGTTTGTCTGTGAGGTTTGGTTTTTGATGTTATAGGAATTTTCTACAAAAATCCCTATAACATAAAAACTCCATACAATGGAGAATCGATGTGATTATAGAAGGAATCATCTAATAATGTAGTCAGCCTCGAGGATGATGACGGCAAAGAAGTAGCTGTCATGGGCAAGGGAATCGGCTTTTGGCAAGAAAAAAAGGCGATACTCTAAACGAAGCTGACGCAGACAAAATATTTACTATAGAAGATGAGAAGCCCTTAGGGCGGTTTAAGGACCTGCTCACAGGAATACCGCTTGAGTATCTTCAGGTATCAAACGAGATTATTTCTTTTGCAAAAGAAAGGCTTGATACTGAGCTACACCTAATATTTACCTGACACTGACTGACCACATTAGCTTTTGGCAATCAGGAGGGTGAAGAGGGACAGGTATCCTCATCCCCGATGGAAAATGAAATAAGACGATTTTATCCTCTTGAGTACAGGATAGGCACTCAGGCTGTTTCTGCTTATTTACGAAAAGACTTGGCTATAAGCTGCCTGTGGATTAAGCGGCAGCCTTTAAGTCATACATTTTGTAAAATGCAGAATTTAACATCAAGGTAAGAGATACCTGGATAATCACCAAGATGATGGGTGATATCCTTAACCTGCTTCTAGTTGAGCTTGAGGGCTTAAGTAAGGAATGCGTTGAAGTAGACAGCTTTGTGACAGGGCTTAAGCTTCTTAGCTACAGGTTAGTCATGGCATATCCACCTAAGGAAAAGGGAGATGAAAAGCTCCTGAGATTTATAAAAGAAAATCTATCCCTCAAGAATGGGAGCATGGCAGTGAAGGTCAGTGACTTTGTTGCAAATGGAGTACAAACGAAGATTTACAGAGGAAGAAAAGCTTTATTTTGCAATTCAGTTAAAGAGAGATAAACGACTTGTTTAGTTAAATGGTAAAGGCAGGATAAGGTTCCCTGCACTGAAAGGAGAATTTATGTTTTTTAAGAAAAAAGAACTTGAGATTGTATCGCCTGTAAAGGGCAAACTTATAAGTATCAAGGATGTACCTGATATAACCTTTAGTGAGGAAAATGGTAGGCAAGGGAGTGGCGGTTATACCTGAGGAGAACGAGCTTTACTCTCCTGTATGTGGGACCGTTACCACCGTATTTCCAAACTTCACACGCTATTGGTCTTACCACAAAGGACGTACAGACATACTTTTTACATATGAGAGTCTTGATACCGTAAATCTCCAGGGTGAGGGCTTTGAGTGTAAAGGTAAAAAGAAGGAGACGAGGTTACAGGCTGGTGACTGCTTGGTAGTAGATTTTTGAAAAAGTAAAACAGGGCAGGCTATAAACTTGAAAACCCTGTTATCATATGCAATCCGAACAGTGTAAGAAGCTACATATACTAAGCCTCAAAGTTGTAAATAAGGGTGATGTAATCATCAAACACCTCAAAATAATCGGAGGAGATTGATGAGGAGTTTAGCGGAAAATGTAAAGTGTCTAACGGAGCTGTTTTTGCAAGATAGCAGGGTCTTTGGCGGTGATGAGTACGTGCCTGAAAAGAAAGAGGTTGAGGATACAGACAAAGAACTGACCAGAGCTAAATGCAGCTCTTGATGCAGCAAAATCAGAGCTTGAAGGGCTATAGGAAGAGGCTATAGATAAGGTTGGAGAAGAGAATGCACTCATATTTGACATCCATAAAATGATGCTTGAGGACCTTGATTATACTGAAAATATCCAAAACCTCATAAATGAAGACAGGCTTTGTGCTGAGTATGCGGTCTTTCGAGACAGAAAGGATGTTTTCCAAAAACCTTTGCCGATGATGGATGATGACTATGTAAGGCGCAAGGGTCAGTGATGTACTTGATATATCAACAGGGTCATAAGAAAGCTTACAGGTAAGGCTGAAGTCACTGGAAGGTGATGAGGCGGTCATCACTTTTGGCATGAGGAGCTGACTCCGGAGAGACTATAAATATGGATAAACCAAAGGCCTGGCCCTTGTTAGCTACAGGGGAAAGGATCGTCGAGTTCACACACACAGCCATACTGCAAGAAGTCTCGGTATCCCTGCCAGTGAAGGTTGATTTTGGGAGTATGGCTCTAACTGAGCTTGAGGGTAGGGAGCAGCAGTAGATGCTGTAAACGGCAAACTGATATAGAGCCTGACTTCAAAGCTAAAGAGGCACTAGACAAGCTATAAAGGAATTAAACCTTGAAAAATATCCTCAGCTGTAGAGCTTATAGGAAAGGAAAAATGTAACTCGTGATGGCAGAAAGATAGAGATATTTCCAATATCGGCAGTGAAAAAGACGTAGACAGAGTTTTTAGAGAATGATGCAGGAGGAATAGGACTATTTAGAAGTGAATTTATATCTTGGAGGAAGTGAAGCTCCCTGGTGAAGAAGAACAGTTTGCAAGCTATAAGGAAGTTGTAGAGAGACTGTATGCAAGAAGGTTATTATCAGAACTCTTGACATAGGTGCAGATAAAAAGGTCAGCTATCTTGGGCTTAGCGAAGAAGATAATCCTGCGCTTTGGATATGGGCACACAAGAATCTGCCTTAATAAAAGGACTCTATTTAAGACCCAACTAAGGGCGATACTTAGGGCATCTGCATTAGGAAACGTTGGGATTATGTTTCTCATGATAACCTCGGTGGAAGAAGTAAAGGATAAAGATAATTGTTGACGAGGTGAAGGAGGAGCTGATTGCTCAGGGGTGTAACTATTGGCAATCCTGAACTTGGTATAATGATAGAGACTCCTGCAGCAGCACTAATCAGCGATGAGCTGGCAAAAGAGGCTGATTTTTCAGCGTGGGAACCAATGATCTTACCAGTACACCTTGCCATAGACAGGCAGAATGAGAATCTGGCAGAGTTTTATAATCCTCACCATAAAGCCATCCTCATGCTTAGGTAAGATGGCTCTGTGACAATGCCCTATAAAAACGGGATATGGGTAGGTATTTGTGGTGAACTGGCAGGTGACACAGCACTCTACAAGGACTTTTGTGGATAGTGGGAATAGATGAGCCTCTGTATTCTCCTACAAAGGTGCTTTCGCTTAGAAAAGCAGTAAGAAATATATAAGGAAGGAGGAGAATATGAAGAAGATAAATTATACCGTAGTCAAGAAGCTGGCAGAAGATGCAAGGCCCGCGGGACTTTTTGGAGAAAAGCAGGCAGCCTCATTTAAGAGTGATATCAAGCTTCTAAATGAGGAAATGGCAAAAGAAGCTGACCTTAAAAAGGCTGATGGCGGTTATGGCTCTTAGGGTAAAAACAGGGCAACAGACATTGTTGTAACTGTAGAGGAGAGGATGAAGATGAGGCGTATACAGTACTTGAATCCTTCCTTAAGGAGAACTTTTTAATTAAATATTTCTTTGGGTTAATAAAGAAAGGGGAACAAATATTATGATGAAGTATTTGCAAAAATTAGGGCCGCTCGTTGATGTTACCTGTTGCCTGCCTTCCTGTGGCAGGAATTCTTATGGGTATAGGTTACGCACTTTCACCACATGTTATGCAGGGTGGTGATATCACAGGAACAGTTGAAATCTTAGGTTTCTTTTAATCAAAGCAGGCGCAGCCCTCATTATGACAATATGTCCTGGCTCTTTGCTATAGGGTGTTGCAGTTGGTATGGCTGATGATAAGGACGGTACAGCAGGACTTGCGGGTCTTGTATCCTGGCTTATGATGACTACACTTCTTTCATCAGATGCAATCGCCATAATGACACAGGCCAAAGCAAATGTAGCTTTGGTGAAAAGATTCAGAATCAGTTCATAGGTATTTTAGCGGGTATTATAGGCTCAGTTTGCTACAACAAGCTTAAGAACACAAAACTTCCTGATGCGCTTGCATTTTTCTCAGGGAAAGCGTTCAGTGGCAATAGTTACAGCTTTTATGGTATCAGTAGTGGTATCAGGCATACTCTTCTTTTCATCTGGCCTGTAATTTACGGTGGCTCATTGGCTTTGGTAAAGTCAATAGTAAGCCTTGGTGCAGTAGGAGCAGGTATCTACGCATTCTTTAACCGTCTGCTCATTCCATTTCGGACTTCACCACGCACTTAACTCAGTATTCTGGTTTGATGCGGCTGGTATCAAACGACCTTGGTAACTTCTGGGGAAATACCGGTACAGTAGGAACTACAGGTATGTATATGTCAGGCTTCTTCCTCGTATGATGTTTGGTCTCCCAGCGGCTGCTTTTGCGATGATTCGTTCAGCTAAGCCTGAGAAGAAGAAATATGCAGTGTCACTCTTAAGCGCAGCAGCTATATGTGCATTTATCTGCGGTGTTACAGAACCTCGAATTTGCATTTAGTTCCTGGCACCGGCCTTTACTTAATCTACGCCATCTCTACGGTGTATTTACGGTAATTACTGTGGCAGTTGGATTTAGAGCAGGCTTTTCATTCTCAGCAGGTCTGCACTGACCTGTATTTAGTTCACAGCTTCCACTCTGCACAAAAAGACCTGGCTCATCATTCCTTTTGGGCATAGCAGCTGCTATCGTATTCTATGCGGTATTTAGATTTGCTATTGTTACATTTGAACCTTTAAAGACACCGGGCAGAGAAGATGATGCTGACAATGCAGAAGAGATGAAGGCAGTTCTTGCAAATGGTGACTTTTACAGAGGTTGCAAAAGATAATCCTTGAAGGACTTGGTGGGAAAGGAAAATGTAACTTGAGTTGATAACCATGTATTACAAGACTTAGAACTGAAGTTAGGGACTATACCGCAGTTGATGGAGAAGAAGATTAAATCAGCCGGTGTTGCAGGTATTAGTAAGGCCTAGTAAGACCTCCGTTCAGGTTGTAATCGACCTAAGGTCCAGTTTGTAGCTGATGAGGTTAACAGACTCTATGTAATTGACTATAGCTATAAATAGTTGTCATAGTTAGAACATTACTATAATACCTTTGGATGAACTTGCAGGTATTGTTAGGAAAGCTAATATTATACAAGGAGAAGAGAAATGGAATTATTGAAGGTTTACGATACTGTCAAAACAAAAACTGCAGTAGAGCTTGATGAACAGGGGCTTATCGACACTTGTAATCGCAGGAGCAGACAGGTGGATGTATTTCTTAAAGCAGAAAAAGACAGATCCCGACGGATATATGACCTGGAATGAAGAGCACTGGACATCAGTTTCTGACAAGAAGTTTGTACGTTGTTACTCACTAATGGACGTCTTTAGGCGAAATACAGGCCATAATATCTATGACCCAAAGAATGAATTCTAAGCCTTATGAGGCGGTTAAGGTAGAGCTTAGCTACAATATATCAAAAGACAATAATAAAAGAGGCTGTCAAGCAGAGGTTAGATTGACAGTCTCTTTCTTTGGGCTGTGCCCGGTATCTGTATGCCATTTACACAAGTGTGCTTCATGACCTGTCCTTCATTAGCACATAAGGCTTAGTATCCTGAACACTTACATAGGCAGGTCTTATTATCTTGTCGGTGTTTATAAGCCCTCAAGCCTGTGTGCACTCCAGCCGGTTATCTCATGCACAGGCAAAGATAGGGGTATAGAGCTCCAGAGGAAGACCAGCATATGATATACAAGACCGCTGTAGAAGTCGATATTGGCGCTTACTCCTTGTAGATATGTCTCTCCTCACCAATTATCTTAGGTGCAAGCCTTTCAACCATACTGTAAAGCGCATAGTCAGCATCATTTCTTAGATTTTGCAAGCCTTTCCACATAGCCCTTGAAGATATTTGCTCTGGGTCAGAGATTGAATAAACCGCATAGTCCCATACCATAAATAAGTCCCCTTTTTATCAAAGGCCTCCTTGTGAGAAGCTTTCTAAGGTATGTCTGACCTCTTCTTCGTCTTTAAGGTCTTTCACATTTTTCTTTAGGTCTTCAAACATACCCATAACCTTGATATTTGCACCACCATGCTTAGGACCTTTAAGGGAGCCCAGAGCTGCGGCTATGGCTGAGTATGTATCCGTACCTGAGGATGTTACTAGATGTAGTAAAGGTAGAGTTGTTACCACCGCCATGCTCCATGTGTAGTACAAGGGCGAGGTCGAGTACGGTAGCCTCTATAGAGGTATATTTTTTATCAGGACGGAGAAGCCTTAGTATATTCTCAGCCGTAGAAAGCGACTTCTCAGGATGATGGATGTACAGGCTCTTTCCGTTGTTGTAGTGATTGTGAGCATGGTAGCCATATACCGAAAGCATTGGAAAGACAGCTATGAGGTTGAGGCATTGGCGCATTACATTTGAGAGTGAAATATCGTCAGCAAGAGAGTCATAGGAATAAAGAGTAAGCACACTTCTTGCCAAAGTATTCATCATGTCCTTGCTTGGAGCCTTCATAATGACATCTCTTACGAAATTGCGGGGGAGTGCCCTCTGATGTGCAAGCTCCTTTATAAAGTCAGTAAGCTCTACTTCTGTAGGAAGCTTACCGTAGAGCAGGAGATAGGTCATCTCTTCAAAGCCAAAGCGCTTCTCCTTGATAAAGCCGTCAGTAAGCTCGTGTATATCTATACCACGATAATACAGCTCGCCTTCACAGGGAGTTTTAACTCCGTCTACCATCTTAAAAGAGTTGATGGTTGATATCTTGGTAAGTCCTGCCTGACTCCGGCACCGTTTATATCACGGAGCCCGCGCTGATGTCAAGCTCCTTGTATAAATCTGCATTGATTCTTGAGTTCTCAAGACAAACTTCGGTAAGTCTTTCTATTCCCGGTGTAATACTTAGTTTATAAGCCAATTGACTCACCTCCTTTTCCCCACTCTGTATAACGTAATAGTAATAGAGCAGCAAAAACGCTTGTAGCAAGCGTATGTGTGATGATAAATTTTCATCATTATACACGAAAAATGCCAACTATGTATATGAAAATGAATTTGATATAACTAAAAACTATAACAAAGTATTGATTTAATGTATTTGTAATATCAAAAACTTTTAGTATAGAATAAGTCACACAGAAAACAAATACAAATCGGGAGTCAAAGTGCAAATGGTATTTGTTAGGCTGTATAACTGCAGGTCAAATACTTTGACAGGCTAATCTAAAAGAAAAAGAGAAAATATATGAAGAAAGAATGGTATTAAAAATTAGGTGCTTTTAGTTCTTTCAGGAATTTTTAGCAGTATCACTTGTAGGTTGTGGGAGCAGCAGGTGGTGCCAAGAGTGATGATAAGGAAATATCTATCGGTAACCCCTGTTCCTCATCAGGAGATAGTTAAGGGTGCTGTAGTACCTATCCTTGAGAAAGAAGGATACAAGGTAAAAGGTAGTAGAGTTTAACGACTATGTTCAGCCAAACACAGCTGTTCAGGAGGGCGAGCTTGATGCCAACCACTATCAGACAACCAGATATATGGAGAATGATAACAAGGAAAGAAAGCTTAACCTAGTGTCGATAGCAGAGATTCACCTTGAGCCTATGGGACTTTACTCAAAAGAAAATCAAGGATATCAAGGAGTTAAAGGATGGAGCAACTATAGCTATACCAAATGATGGTTCAAATGAGTCAAGAGCACTTGCTCTCTTAGCTGATAACGGGCTCTATCAAGCTTAAGGAGACAGAAGACCTTTATAACCTTACAGCATTGAAGAGAACTCTCATAACTCAAGTTCTCAGAGGTTGAAGCAGCAGCCTCCCTGTTACCTTAAGTGATGTGGATGCAGCCGTAATCAACGGTAACTATGCGCTTGGTGCAGGCCTTAATCCTAAGAGTGACTCTCATCCTTGAAAGCACAGACTCAGCATCTATCAAGCAGTACTTCAATGACTTAGTAGTAAGAGCGGAAACGAGAACTTAGAGAAGATTCAGGCTCTTAGATAGGCATGTTTACTTCTGATGAAGTAAAGAAGTTTATTGAAGAGAAGTATCAGAGTTCAGTAATCCCTGCATTCTAAAAATAAATAAAAACCCATATCGGGTACATATGAAGATAGGTTATGCTGCTGTATACCATTCCTAATGGGAGGTAGGGAGGAAGGTGTGACCTATCTCATGACTTTATATTATAAGTACTTACAAGGGTTTTTAGAAGTAAAGAGACGTTAATCCTGTATCACGGATTGATACGGGATTTTGACGGCTTTGTCATCATTGTTATGCTATATAAGAGAGATGGAGAGAAAATGATAACAGTTGAACATTTGGAGAAAAACCACGGGGAAGTGAAGGTGCTTAGTGATGTGAGCCTCAACATCGAAGATGGCACAGTCTACGGCATAATAGGGCATAGTGGAGCGGGTAAAATCTACCCTTCTTCGCTGTCTTAACGGTCTGAGAAATTCAGCTCGGGAAGCGTACAGGTTCTGGCAGAAAAATAGAGGAGCTTGATACCGCAAAGATTAATAGCCTAAGAAAAGAAGTCAAAGATGATATTTTCAGAACTCAACCTTCTTTCACGTAAAAATGTAGAGGAAAAATGTGGCTCTGCCACTGGTATTTGAGGGGAAGAAGGAAAATCTCCTGAGGTAAGGGAGAGAGTTGCTAAGATGCTGGAACTCGTGGGTCTCCTCTGATAAAACCTATAAGAGGCCTTCGGAACTTTCAGGTGACAGAAACAGAGAGTAGCCATAGCAAGGGCACTAACTCTAATCCCAAGGTACTTCTATGTGATGAGGCAACCTCAGCCCCTAGACCCAATGACCACCAGGGAAATCCTTGATTTACTTAAGCATATAACTAAAGAGCTGAATTACCATCATAGTCGTAACTCATCAGATGGATGGGTTAAGCAGATCTGTAGAGAGAGTAGCCTTTCTTAAAGACGGCAAGATGGTGGCGGAGGGCAGGCCTGAGGATATTTTTATTAATCCTGATAAGAATGTGAAAAGCATTTCTTGAGAAAACCTCGATATTTCGCCCCAGTGGCGGTCATAAATATGCATATTTTCTTTGACAATGAAACTGCTGATAAGCCTGTCATTGCTATGATGGCAAAGGAACTTGGAGTTGAAGCCTCTATATATGGGCCAGGCTTGACGATTTTAGGGAACTGTGCTAGGAAGTCTTACTCGTTCAGATAAAGGAAGAGGAGAAGGACAAGGTCTCTTGCCTTTTCTAAAGAACAGGGTGTGAAATGGGAGGTAATCTGATGTTAGATATTATACTTCAAAGCGTGTGGAGAGACACTTTATATGAGCTTCTTTGCCACATTGTTTGTTGTGATTTTAGGCTTCATACCTGCGGCATCCTTACCTTAACTGCCAGCGACGGACTCTAAGCCTAATAAGGTGGTGTACAGTGTTCTAGACTTTATTGTAAATGTATTTAGAAGCTTTCCTTTCATCATCCTTATGGTTATTCTGATACCCTGTAACCAGGTTTATAGCAGGGAAGGCGATAGGAACAACTGCTGCAATTGTGCTCTTACCATAGCGACAACCTTTTGTAGCAAGAGTAATAGAGACAGCATGAGAGGAGGTGAGACAAGGGAGTCATAGAGGCTGCAAAGAGTATGGGAGTCGACTGATATGCAGATTGTAACCAAGGTAATCATAAAGGAAGCGATTCTGGTATCATCTCAGGGATAATCTTAACCTCCATATCCGTTGTAGGCTACTCAGCAATGGGAGGAGCCCTTGGTGCCGGAGGACTTGGAGATGTGGCCATCCGCTACGGTTATCAGGCTTGGAATATAAAATTATCTTGTTATTACAAGTTTGATTCTGGTTATCTTTTGGTACAGGTTATTCAGTTTGCAGGTACAAGATATATAACAAACTTTCATAGCAGGAGCTTTGCTTTTAGCATAATAAAGCACTATACAATTCCCTGTAAGTTATAGTAGATAAATCCCAACCCAAGTCGGTGTTTCGACAAGGGCTGAGGTTATTTTTATTTGATAGGAAATCTCTCCAAAGGATTGAACTGTCGCTAATCTGTGGAGCAGGCTCTTTTTGTATTATAAACATAGGCAGGAAAAAGATATGGAGATGAATATGAATTTTAAGAGAAAAATTACCTGTACCAAAAGAACTTAAGGAAGAATACCCTATTACGAGAGGAAATGGGAGAGATAGTTAAGAATAGGGATAAGGCTGTAAGTGATATAATCACTGGCGAAGATGACAGGATGCTTCTCGTAATAGGACCTTGTCTCAGCTGACCACGAGGACCCCTGTTATAGACTATATATCAAGGCTTGCCAAGGTTCAGGAAAAGGTAAAGGATAAGATATTTATCGTCCCAAGAGTATATACTAACAAGCCAAGAACTGGTAGGCACAGGTCACAAGGGTATGCTCCACCAGCCTGACCCTGAGAAGGGTGAAGATATGCTAAAGGGTGATAGCCATCAGGAATCTTCATATAAGGGCAATCAAGGAGACAGGATTTACCTGTGCAGACGAGATGCTTTATCCTGAAAAATCACAGATACCTTTCGGATGTATTAAAACTATGTTGCACCGGAGCAAGGAGTGTGGAGAATCAGGGACACAGGCTTACAGCCCTCAGGTATAGAAGGAGCAGTAGGAATGAAGAATCCTACTGGAGGCGATTTAACCGTCATGATGAACTCTGTAGTGGCTGCACATAGCGCACACACATTTCTTTTATAGAGGCTGGGAGGTAGAGTCAACAGGCAATCCTCTTGCTCATACTATACTCAAGTGGTGCGGTAGACAAGCATGGTAGAAATATACCAAATTATCACTATGAAGACCTTTCAGGAAGTAATCAGGCTCTATGCAGAGCGTGACCTTGCAAACTCCTAAGCATTGTGGTGACACCAATCATTCAAAACCTCAGGTAAGCAGTATATGGAGCAGATCTCGTATAAGCAAGGACGTACTTCACAGTAGAAATGTGTCAGCGGACATAAGGAAGATAGTCAAAGGACTTATGATAGAGAGCTATATTGAAGATGGCAGCCAGAAAGAAAAATGAGCATGTATATGGTAAGTCTATTACAGACCCTTGCCTTGGCTGGGAGAAAACCGAAAACTTATATATGAATTAGCAGATATGTGGTAGATATTACTACAAATGTAGAAAGCATGAAAATCTTAAGAGCCAAAGTGCGTAGGGGTTTTATGCTTTTTACACGCAAAACAATATTAGTATACAGTATTTTTGTAAGGTAAGATAAATGTATAGTTTTTGCAAAAACAATATGAACAAGCTGCTAATATATAAAATATGCGGATTAAAAGAAAAATGGAGTTTAAGTTTAATATGAATGTTGTTTCAAGAAAAATCTCGCTACTTTATTACTTTTATTACGGTTACTGTTTTAGCTCTATGGGAAGCAGAAAGGCAAAACTGAAGGAAGCGGTATTTTAGAGCCCAACAGCAAAGAGATGAGCAGTCAAAAGCTAAGCAAGGCTTCAGATTTAGAAAAAGTGAAGCTTCAGAGAGTGAAATATTTGCACTTGATACGGCTATAACTCTAAAGGTTTATGGAAGTAAAAAGAGATGAGGTAGCTAAAGAAGCTTTGAGGATAAGATTAACGAACTTGATGATATGCTTAGTACAGGCAAAGAAACCAAGGAGGTATCAAGGCTTAACAGGGTGGAGAGGCAGTGCTTTCTCCGACTATGGCTAATCTTGTCAAGAGGTCACTAGATATCACAAAAAGACAGACGGACCCTCTTTGACATAACTATATACCCGCTTATGGAGCTGTGGGGCTTTTCTCACCAAGAATTACAGAGTCCCATCAGAAAAAGAAATAGAAGAGAAACTTAAATTGGCTGGCTCAGACAAAATAGACTTTTAACGAAGAGACAAGGAAAAATATCGTTTAAGAATAAAGGGATGGAGATAGACTTCGGTGGAATAGGAAAGGGCTACATTACTGATGAACTGGTTAAAAATATTAACCGATGAAAAAGGTTGAATCAGCCATTATCAACTTAGGGGCAATGTATTTGGCTCGTAAAAAGCCCTGACGGCTCACTTTGGAATATAGCAACTCAGGGATCCTAATGAACCGGATAAGTATATGGCAGCAATAAGGCTTTGAAGATAGTGCTGTTATTACCTCAGGAGGCTATGAGAGATATTTTGAAGAAAAATGGGATTATATATCACCACATCTTAGACCCCGGGACAGGCAAGCCAAGCGAAAGCGGCCTAAAATCAGTCAGCATACTAAGCAAAGACGGAACCTTGGCAGATGCGCTTTCTACAAGTCTCTTTATAATGGGGAGGAGAAGGCGATAGGATACTGGAAGGAAAAACGGTAGTAATTTTGACATTCTGCTTATGGACAAATGATAACAGGCTCTTTGTAAGTGCTGGAATAAAAAGATAAGGTTATATCAGATAATTACAAAAATAGAGGTAATAAACAAATAAATAAGTTGGAAAATAGTGAAAAATAGTCTGTAAATTTATAAATTGTGGAAAAATGCAGATTTTTAAGCTATTTACCAAAAACCTTAGCTAAATATTTAAATTTAGGTTATAGTCTATACAGGAAAGTGCTATTATAACTTTGGAGGATGAAAGTGAGTAAATGACGAAGAGTGCTGTCCTTTGATTTCATACTTGTCATAGTTTTTGTTTTATTTTTATGGGTGTTGTTGTATTTATGAAAGTAGACAACTCAATTTATAAGACTAGAGATGAAAGGAGTCTTGAGGATTTTTCACCTCTTGGCATACAGATAAGGGCAAAGAAGTATCCTTAGAAGATGTAGGTGAAAAAGGCTGAAAGGAACACTTTGGGTGAACTTGAGATTAATCTTTTACCATACTTTTTCCCTGCATATTTAGTGAGTGATACTATACTTAACTTTTAGAACAAAAATATAAAATTTCAGGTTAGTATTGGCGATAAAAATAATATATAGTTTTATGCCTGATGACCAACAGAGTTCTCTCCAGGGGCAATGGAAGTACTTTTCACAGAATTGATATAAAGACTGGATGATGCGGGTAAAGAGATAGGACTGAAGGTTTTTCCTATCTATAATGATAGAAGCAGCTGCATAACAAGTATGTATTTGGGAAGAACCTGGGACTACTTTTGGGAAGGTACTGGATGAGAATTTTTGGAGTTTCCAGTTTAGTATAATTACAATTTTGATTGGCGTAATACTTGTAACTATTTCATTTCTATCAAAGCTTGATAGCGGACATAATGAGAAAGAAATAGAATGTTAGGTGTTTACAGGTATGTATTGGCTGGGTGATGTGCGAGACACTGATGCCGCAGTTTATGTTTGGACATTCTTCCCAGTTCAATGAGATAAACCAATTTGCTGCTTATTTCTATGCCTTATTTTTTCATAAGCTATGTATATCAGGATTTGGAATACAGTAGGGATTATATTTCTAAAGATTTCCTTTTGTATTAACTGTAATTGAGCTTATTTTGATTAGCGGACCAAGCATTATGGGAGTAATGGATTCACACGAGTCGCTGTTTATAGTTCATATCGGTATTGTGATTACGATTTTGCTGATATTACTTGCGATTTATGATAACGTTACTTTACTGCAAAAAAAGAATAAAAATCAAGGTCATACTGTAACCTTGGTTGTTACACTTGGAGTATTTTTAATAAGTATAATCTGGGATATGATTAGCTATTACACAGTTATAGCATCAGAGATGGAGGCTCTTAATGAGAACTGCTATTCTCATTGGTGTTGTGATACTTGCAGTAGATTCGCTTTGCAAATTATTTGAAGGAATTAAAGAAACAGAGCTATCCAACAAGGTATTTGAAAATCAAATACAAAGATGCGCTTTACAGGACTTGCTAATAGAAATGCCCTATGAGTTAAAAAGAAAAAGAAATCCAGGAAAAACTGATAAAGGCGAGATTGATGAGCTTCTATATGTAAGTTTGATATGAACGACCTAAGGAAAATAAACGATAATTACGGACATTCTATGGTGACCGCCACATCATAAAAATGCGCCGAGATTATAAATCAATCATTTGGGAAAAGTGGATATACTTTCAGAGTAGACTGTGATGAGTTTAGTGGTCTTTGTAATTGGAGATGAGTGTTGAGTATATCTACGAGAGAGGGATTCTAAAGCTAAAGGAACTTGAAAGAGAGTTCAACAGAGCCCCGGATCTCTTGCCCCTGCTTCATATTGGCTACGGTCATCAGTTACTTACAACAGTGATACATTTGGAACTGTTGAAAAAGCTGTGAGCGGAGCTGATAAGAAGATGTACGAATGTAAAGATATGATAAAGAAAGGAGCAATAGTCTAATGGAAAAATTAGGGATAGATTTGAGAAATTATCAGCCAAGCTTTTTATGGGAGGCCAATAAGACAGTGTACGGAGGCAGAGCTTTTTCATACATTGTTGGTACTTACAAAGGAGCTTATAGCTGATAAGAAGCAGATTACGGGAGAAAGGAAGCTCTACTATATTTCTGCAGAATTTCTTATAGGCAAAACTGCTTAGCAACAATCTTATAAATTTAGGTGTATATGATGAAATAGACAGTATATTAAAGGAATCAGGCAAGAGCTCTCTATGATAGAGGATATTGAGCCTGAGCCATCGCTTGAAAATGGCGGACTTGGAAGACTTGCGTGCCTGCTTCCTTGACTCAATTGTAAAGCCTTGGACTGAACGGGCTGCGGTGTTGGCCTTTGTACCACTTTGGTTTATTTAAGCAGTCATTCCACAACTATCTTCAGGATGCTAACAAAAATGAATGGATTACCGACAAGTCTTGGCTTACAAAGACTGACTTAAGCTTCGATGTTAAATTCGGTGACAGAACAGTTAGATCTCACATATGTACGATATAGATGTAGTTGGATACGAGAATGGAATCGGCAAGCTTCATCTATTCGATGTGAATTCTGTAGATGAGAGTATAGTAGGAAATGGAATTGACTTTGACAAAAACAACATAGAGAAAAACCTAACCCTTTTCCTCTATCCAGATGATTCAGACGAGGCAGGACATCTTCTTCGTATCTATCAGCAGTACTTTATGGTAAGTAATGCCGCAAGACTCATTATAAAGGATATGAAGGATGCGGGACACGATTTGCATGACCTTAATAAGTATGCAGTTGTTCAGATTAACGATACACACCCAACAATGGTTATTCCTGAGCTTATCAGAATCCTTACTCAGGAAGAGTATTTCACTATGGACGATGCAGTTGATGTGGTAAAGCAAGACCTGCGCTTACACCAACCATACCATCCTTGCTGAGGCACTTGAGAAAATGGCTCTGAGATACCTTGAAAAAGGTTGTTCCTGTACTTGTGCCTATTATCAAGGAGCTTAACAACAGAATAAGAAAAAGTAAATCCTGATCCTGTTATTCAGATAATTGATGACGAGAACAGAGTACATATGGACTCATATCGACATCCATTTTGGCTTCTCAACCAATGGTGTTGCAGCCATACACACAGAGATACTTAAGGACTCTGAGCTTAATCATTTCTACAAGCTCTATCCTGAGAGATTTAACAACAAAACAAATGGTATTACCTTTTAGAAGATGGCTGCTTTCCTGCAAACCATGGGCTTGCAAAGCTCTTTAGATGAGACAATCGGCACAGGCTATAGAAAGGATGCCACTGAGCTTAAGAAGCTTCTAGAACATAAGGACGACCAGAACTTCCTTGACAAGCTTTGATGAAGTGAAGAAAGCCAATAAACAGGCACTTGCAGACTATGTAAAGAAGATGGAAGGGGTAGACATTGACCCTAACTCTGTATTTGATGTACAGGTTAAGCTGTCTCCACGAGTATAAACGCCAGCAGATGAATGCACCTACATCATCTCACAAGTACCTTGAGATCAAGGCGGGTAAAAAGCCTGAGACTCCCTGTTACCTGTATCTTCGGTGCAAAGGCAGCTCCCTGCTTATGTGATAGCGAAGGACATCATCCACCTCATTCTTGTACTCCAGGAGATAATTGATAAGGATCCTGAGGTTAGTCCATATCTTAAGGTGGTTATGGTTTCTAACTACAATGTAAGCTATGCAGAGAAGATTATCCCTGCCTGCGATATATCTGAGCAGATTTCTCTGCGTCCAAGGAGGCAAGTGGAACTTCTAACATGAAGTTTATGCTTAACGGTGCTATTACTCTTGGAACCGATGATGGTGCCAATGTAGAGATACACGACTTTGTAGGAGATGATAACATCTATATCTTTGGTGCGAAGTCTGATGAGGTAATTGAGCACTATAAGAAGGCTGATTATGTGTCTCGTGACATTTACAATAAGTCAAAGGTGGTAAAAGGATGCAGTTGACTTCATCGTAAGTGATACGGTTATGAAGGTAGGTAACAAAGAGAATCTTGAAAGACTTTTATAATGACCTTATAAATAAGGACTGGTTTATGGCTCTCCTTGACCTCGAGGCCTATATTGCTGAAGAAGGACGAGATACTTAAGGATTATGCCGATAGAGAGAAAATGGAAGAGAGATGGTAGTTGTAAACATGGCAAATGCCGGTTTCTTCTCATCTGACAGGACAATAGAAGAATATAATAGAGATATTTGGAAACTTAGATAGTTTCAGGTAATACATAACCTGGTGCCAAAAAGCTTGAATACTGTTTTACCCTCGTTAAAAATGGATTTCAGATTTTGGCACCCTGCCTTATAAAAACGTAAATATCGGAGAGAGGACAAATTATGAGAAGTTGCGGAGTACTTTTTACCAGTTAGTTCATTACCATCTGAGTACGGCATTGGCTGTTTTTCAAAAAGAGGCATACGAATTTGTGGATAAGCTTTTCTGAGGCAGGGCAGGGATACTGGCAGATACTGCCGCTTGGACCAACCAGCTACGGAGACAGCTCCATATCAGTCATTCTCAACCTATGCGGGCAATCCTTACTTTGTAGACCTTTGAAGAACTTAAGAATCTGGAGCTTATAAAAGAAGCTGAGCTAGAAGCTTTAACTTTGGGTAAGAATGCACAGTATGTAGACTATGCGAAGGTATATAATTCAAGATTTAAGGCGCTCAAGATAGCTCTTTTGAGAATGCTAAGAAGCTTCTAAAGTAGGTAAACTTAAGATAGAAGGTGGAGAGAGCTTTGAAGCATTTAAGAAGGCGAACAGCCTTTGGCTTCCTGACTATTCACTTTTTATGGCTATTAAGGACTCGCTTGGCGGTATAGCTTGGAATGAGTGGGAAGAAGGACTTAGGCTTCGTGGGGCTGCTACACTTAAGAAATATAAGGATAAGCTTGTTGATGAAGTTGAATTCTACGCATTTATACAGTGGATGTTTGACATACAGTGGAAGAAGCTTTAAAAAGTACGCAAATGAAAAGGGAATTAAGATAATAGGTGATGTGCCTATCTATGTTGCCTTTGACTCTGCTGATGCTTGGGCAAGCCCTGAACTTTTCCAGTTTGATGAGAAATTCACTCCTAAAGCTGTTGCAGGCTGCCCTCCTGATGCTTTCTCAGCGACAGGACAGCTCTGGGGCAATCCTCTCATGACTGGGATTATCACAAGAAGACAGGTTATGACTGGTGGATGAAACGTATGGCAAGGGCATTTGACCTTTACGATACTGTAAGAATAGACCATTTTAGAGGTTTTGATACCTATTATTCCATTCCTTATGGAAGAAAAGATGCAGTAGTGGGTAAATGGAAGAAGGGAGCAGGCTTTGCACTCTTTGCAAGGATGAAGGAAGTGCTTGGAGAGATGGATGTGATAGCTGAAGACCTTGGCTACCTCACACCTTCTGTAATAAAACTTGTGAAGCGCACCGGATATCCGGGCATGAAGGTTATCCACTTTGCATTCTACGGTGGGGCTGAAACTACCTATCTTCCACATAATCATGTAGCAAATTCAGTTGTATATACAGGAACTCACGATAATGACACCACTCTTGGCTGGTACCGTTCCTTAACCAAGAAGGTAAGAGATTACACGAGAGAGTATCTTAATATCCAGACTGAAGATGAAAATGAAATTGTATGGGATGTTATAAGAAGTGCTATATGAGCGTTGGCAATCTTGCCATCATCCCTATGCAGGACTTCCTATGCCTTGAAGTGAAGCCAGAATCAATACTCCGTCTACGCTAGGCGGTAACTGGGAGTGGAGAATGGGCAAGAAGGACTTTACCGCAAAGCTTGCAAAGAGAATGAAAAAGCTTGCCATAACCTATGGCAGAGCAGCGGATGAGACTAAAGTTAAGTAAGGAGAATGAATGAATCCATTCACAATGTTAAAGTATAAATCACAGCTAGAGGGCAATCACCCAAAAGGCTGCAGAATTTGTGAAAAAGAGTTATATTGACCGGCCTTCCTGAAGGCACTATAGTAGAGGTGTCCATAACTCAAACCGGGTGAAGAAACCAAGACTACCAATGTTAAAGTGACCAGGGAAGACATCGAGCTTTTTGATGAAGCAAGGAAGAGTAAGGGAAAATAGAGTTACATTGTATTTTATTAAAGGGAGAGAGACCTAAGTCTTTTTCCTCTTTTTCTTGTATTTTTTATGGAAAACCATGATATCATTAAACTGTTATTTGATTCTGTTTTTAATTGACTATTTCTTGATTTCGTATCAGAAATCAAAAATCACATGATTATGAAATGTCAGGGGTAATTTTCGTGGCTTTGTTTTTGTACCCAAGATGAAGCAACTTCCTAAATATCTTTTTATTTGGGGTAACTTATTGTGTATTACTACGAAAAAGAGGTAAAATGAAAGAAAAAGACATAACAGAAAAGAAACTGCTCAGTTATAATGATGTATTCTGCAGATGTCATTAAACGGAACTATCTTTGAGGGGCAGGAAATTGTAAGGAGTGAAGACTTAACTGATGCAAATCCAGTTACTCAGTTTAAGGATGATAAAAAAATACTCACCGTGAGCAAATACGAGATGTTGCCAAATTATGGGAGAAAAAAAGGTGTAATTTTTTCATTTATTGGCATAGAAAAATCAAACAAGCTCTAGATAGGGATATGATATTAAGAGTAATTTCTTATGATGAGGGCGACATATAAGAATCAGATTGGGAATGAACATATATATCCGGTATTTACAATTGTAATATACTGGGGAAAAATGAGTGGAAGGTCTCCAACAACCCTCAAAGAAAGAATTGAGTGTCCCTACTGAAATTATAGATATTGTTTCAGATTATAAATTTAAGCTGATTGATATGGCTAGACTCTCAGATGAAGAGATAGACAAATTTAGGGATGATTTTAAGTTTATTGCAGGAATTTTTATCTAAGAAAAAGAAATTATCGACCTCTATGACTTGGATATAAAGCATCCTGAGGAAGTATTGATTCTACTCGATGCGGTAGTTAGATGATGACAGATTTAAAATAATGAAAGGTGAAATTGTCCGAATCAAAAACAGAAGGGAGAGAAGTTGATATGTGTGAATTTTTAGATGAACTTGAGAAAAGAGGGATGGAAAAAGGAATGGAAAAAGGAATGGAGAAAGGTGAAGAACAAGCGACATTCCGCATAGCAAAAGAATTTTAAGGATAGTAAGGTAGATATAGAGATTATAGTAAAGGCGACTGGACTTACAAAGGAACAGATAGAAGCGCTGTAAAGAGACTGAGATTTTTATTTTCCAAATCAAATATTTGTGATATACTCATCATGGCATTAAATAAAGTGGAGGTGTTTATGGCTATAGAGAAAGAAGAGAACTTACCTTATATGGTGATTCCCGTTGATATGGAAGACGGAACCCAGATAGAATGTGAAGTACTTGCTATCTTTCCGGTGGGAGGCAGGCAGTATATTGCCCTTATTGATAAAGACAATGACGACAGTGATATATGGCTGTATAGATTTGTGCCGGTTGGAGATGAAGAATTCAATATAGAAGATATCGAGGATGATAAAGAATTTGAGTTGGTAGAGGATTCCTTTAACAAGATGGTAGAGTCTGCGGAGATAGATGCAGTAATAGACGAAAAAGAATAAAATAGGGCAATTCCTAGAGGGATTGCTAAGATAGACAGGAGATAAGAAAATGAAACAGGTAAGAACAAGGTACGCACCAAGTCCAACAGGAAGAATGCACGTAGGTAACCTAAGAACAGCTCTTTATGAGTTTCATAGCTAAACATGCAGGAGGCTCATTTTTACTTAGAATAGAAGATACAGATAGGGAAAGATTTGTACCGGGAGCCCTTGATATCATTTTACAATACAATGAAGGCTACAGGTCTTTCAAGATGATGAAGGTCCTGATATGGCGGAGACTGTGGTCCTTATGTGCAGAGTGAGAGACAGGCTACGGGAATATATCTAAAGTATGCCAAAGAACTTATAGAAAAGGGAGAGGCTTATTACTGCTTCTGCGACAAGGAAAGACTTGAAAGCCCTCAAGGAGACTATAGACGGGAAAAGAGGTTATGGTCTATGACAAGCACTGCCTCCACCTTCCTAAGGAAGAAATAGAGAGAAATCTTGCTGAGGGCAAGCCTTATGTCGTCAGACAGAATATTCCAAGAGAGGGTACTACCACATTTAAGGATGAGGTTTATGGAGAGATAACAGCTCCAAATTCAGAGCTTGATGACCAGATTCTTATCAAGTCTGACGGCTATCCTACCTACAATTTCGCCAATGTAGTAGATGACCACCTTATGGGAATCACACTATGTAGTCCGTGGCAATGAGTATCTCTCATCTACACCTAAGTACAACAGGCTCTACGAAGCATTTGGCTGGGAATCTCTACTACATACACTGCTCTTATTACCAATGAAGAGCATCAGAAGCTCTCAAAGCGTAGCGGACACAGTTCCTATGAAGACCTTATCGAGCAGGGCTTTGTACCAGAGGCAGTTGTAAACTTCATAGCACTTCTGGCTGGAGTGCTGAGAGCGGAACTGAGATATTTGACCTGGAAGGTCTTATCAGAGAGTTTTGATTACACCAGAATAAATAAGTCGCCTGCTGTATTTGACGATGGTTAAGCTTCGTTGGATGAATGGTGAGTACCTTAAGGCTATGGACTTTGACAAGTTCTTTGAAATGGCACTCCATATCAAAGAGGTGATTACAAAAGACCTCGACCTTAAGAAGATAGCTGAGCTTAGAAGACAAGAATCGAAGTACTGCCTGATCTTAAGGAGCATATTGACTTCTTTGAGGAGCTCCTGATTACGATATAGCTATGTATACTCACAAGAAAATGAAGACAACCTCTGAGAGCTCGCTTGTAGTTCTTCGTGACCTCCTTCCACTTCTTGAAGCAAGTAATGACTACTCCAGAGAGGGTGTTGAGGCAGTACTTATGGGCTACATACAGGATAAAGGTATCAAGAACGGACAGGGACTTTGGCCGATAAGAACCGCTGTTTCAGGCAAACAGATGACACCTGGCGGGGCTTACGAGATAATGGAGATTCTTGGCAAGGAAGAAAGCCTAAGAAGAGTTAGAATAGGTATAGAAAAGCTTAGTAAAGGCAGTAGAGGGCTAATTTAGGAGGAAGTGTGGAGTACAGTAAGCCACAGTTAGAAGCAGTAAGACACGTAGATGGCCCTATGATGGTGCTTGCAGGGCCGGGCTCAGGAAAAACAGCTGTAATTACAGGTAGGGGTTCGTTATCTCCTTGAGGAAATGAAGGTTCCACCTCAGACTATCCTTGTTATAACCTTTACAAAGGCAGCGGCTACAGAGATGAGGGAGCGCTTCGTAAAGCTTGTGGGAGAGTCAAAGGGAGTACAGTTTGCCACCTTTCATTCGATATTTTTTTATGATACTGAGGGTGTCCCTACGGTTACGGAGTAGACCGGATAATTAGTGAGGAAATGACGAGAAATTTTCTAAAAGAAAAAAATAAGGACATTGGACCTTGAAGAAGGGGACGAAAAGGATTTTTATCAAAAATGTAATTGGAGAGATAAGCAGGGTAAAAATCAGAGGAGTGGATATAGAAACTATTATTCCATAAGCTGTCCGGAGGAAGCCTTTAGGGATATATTCAGGTCTTATGAGGCCTTTATGAAGGAAAGAGGGCTGATTGACTTTGATGATATGATGATACTCTGTGACAAGCTTTTTAATGATTATCCTCATATCCTTGAGGCTTGGCAGAGTAAGTTTACATACATCCTTAGATGAATTTCAGGATGTGTCTAGGCTTCAGTTTGAGCTTGTAAGCAAGATGGCAAAGCCCCTTAACAACATTTTTATAGTGGGAGATGACGACCAGAGTATATACCGCTTCAGAGGCGCAAAGCCTGAGATTATGCTGGGTTTTGAAAGAATTTATCCAAATTGCAAAAAGGTTCTCTTAAATGAAAACTACCGTTCTACAGAAGCAATTCTTAACTTCGCAGGGAGCGTGATACATAAAAATAAACAGCGTTTTGACAAGAAAATAGTGGCTGCAAAGGAGAGTCGGGAAGCCTCCCTGTGATAAAGAGCTTTCCGGATAGAAGAACTGAGGATACTGCCATAGTAAAGGATATAATAAAGTCTCACGATGCTGGAATACCATTTTCTGAAATGGCCATTGTATATAGGACAAATGTGGCGGCAAGGCCTGTAGTTACAAAGCTTATAGAGTATAATATTCCGTTCATAATGAAGGAGATGGCACCAAGCATTTACAACCATTTTTATAGCTAAAAATATAATGGACTACCTTGAAATAGCTAACGGAGATAGGTCAAGGAGCAGATTCTTAAATATAATGAACTGCCCAAACCGCTATCTGACAAGGGAAAGTCTTGCCGATGCGGTAACTCTAAATAGAGATAAGGTTGAATATGTGAGCTTACAAGGTGGACTGATGCCTATAAGGGAAGGAACTGGATGGCTGAAAGAATCATACACTTCAGTTTCATCTTGCAAAGCTAGATGAACTTTCTCCCTTTGGTGCGATTCACTACATAAGGAAGGCTATTGATATGACAGGTTCCTGACGGAATACGCAGATGAAAGACATATAGATGCTGAAGAGCTCTTTGACATACTAGAGGAAATAGAGGAGGCTGCAAAGCCTTATTCCACCCTCAAAGAGTGGAAGGAGAGCATAGAAGAGTTTAATAAGAAGCAGAAGGAAGAGTTTGAAAAAGAATAAGAATTCGACAGGGATGCCGTAGTAATCTCAACAATGATGGCTGCAAGGGACTGGAGTTTGAGAAGGTATACATCCCTGAGGCTGTGGAAGGCATTATCCCATACAAAAAGGCCATCAGGCAGTCGGATATAGAAGAGGAGAGAAGGCTCTTCTATGTAGCTATTACGAGGGCGAAGAAGGAGCTTATGATTACCTATCCGAAGAGCCTGTACGGAAAGGACAAGGAGGTGTCACCGTGTTTTTGAGGAGTATCTGAGGTAGAGGGTAGCTTGTCGGTTATAACTGACAGATTTTGAAATAAGATAAAAGTTTCGATTATAATCGATAGAATTGCTAGTAATGGATAAAGTAACATAAAAATTGACAAAAACACCTCTTTATGTTTAATATTATTGACATAAGGAGGTTTTGTTATGCCTAAAAATCAGTAGTGTTATTGCCTGAAACTGAAAAATATACTTGCTCAGATGGGAGAGCAGATAAAATTAGCAAGACTACGAAGGAGAATATCGGCTACGTTGGTTGCAGAAAGAGCAGGAATAAGCAGGGCGACTCTTGTCGCCATAGAAAAAGGAGCACCATCAGTAGCCATAGGCTGCTATGCGGCAGTACTACATGCGCTAAACTATATGGACAGGGACTTGTTACTGGTAGCAAAAGATGATGAACTTGGAAGAAAACTACAAGACTTGGGACTTATGGTAAATAAGAGAGTGAGGAAGGGATAGGAATGGAAAAAGAAAAAGATATATGTGTTTGCAGATTTTTATCGTTTTCCAATGAGTTGGTAGGGACAATGTATGTTTCTCAAACTAGAGGCAAGGAGTTTTTATTCTTTTGAGTACAATGAAAATTGGCTTGAAATATAAGAAAATACCCTTGATCCGGATTTGCAGCTGTATAAAGGAAGACAGTATATAACTGATGGCAAAAACATATTTGAGTATTTGCAGACTCTTGTCCTGACAGATGAGGGAAGACGGCTAATGAAAAGAAGGGAGGAGATAAGAGCAAAAAGGAAGGAGTAAAACCTGAAAAACTCTTAGAGAGTGACTACCTGCTTAGGGGTATATGATGAAGCACGAATGGGAGGGCTTAGATTTAAAACAGAATTGGAAGGAATTTTTATCAGATGATAAAGAATTTGCAACCCTCCCTGACCTCGCTTAGAGAGTTGGAGCAGGCATCTATAGCATTTGAAAATGATACTGATAGTCTGAATGAAAAATGGTTAAAACAATTGCTTGCACCTGGTTCATCTTTAGGAGGAGCGAGACCTAAGGCATCTGTAATAGCTCAGGATGGCTCACTCTGGATAGCTAAGTTCCCATCTAAACACGATGATTTTAACTCAGGTGCTTGGGAGATGGTTGCACATGAGCTGGCTGCTATGTTTGGGTTAGATGTTCCTGAAGCTAAGATAGAAAAGTTTTCAAAAATTAGGAACCACTTTTTCTTGTTAAACGCTTTGATAGAAAAGGCAGTCAGCGTGTACATTTTTCCTCTGCAATGACAATGCTTGGCAAAAAAGATGGTACCGATATGGCGGATGGAAGCAGTTATCTTGAAATAGTCTCCTTCTTAAAAGCCAATGGTGTTAGGCCGCAAGCTGATTTGGTAGAGCTATGGAAGAGGATTGTACTTAGCATGGCTGTGTCTAATACAGATGATCATTTTAGGAATCACGGATTTATTTTGTCGGAAGATGGCTGGGCATTATCTCCGCTCTACGATGTAAATCCGGATATATCGGAGAATACTTGTCCTTAAATGTAGACTCTTATAATGCCGACATTAGTTTTGATTTAGCGATAGAGTCAGCTAAATATTACGGTTTAGATAAAGATGAGGCTGTTAGGCTTGTAGCATTGATTAAAGATATAGTTAGAAACAACTGGCAAAAGTTGGCAAAAATATGGTATAGGCAGAAGTGAGATTGATAGGATGAAAGCGGCCTTTAGAAGCATGGGAGGATTGAGAGGGTTTGTCAAACGCTTTGCATTGTTTACAAAAACACCTCTATCCCAATGACACATCAAGAATCATCATGGTCACAAACCCAATGGCAAAAAGGACAGTGCCTATGTTGGAGTGCTTTCCCTCAGACATCTCAGGAATAAGCTCTTCAACTACTACGTACATCATTGCCCCGGCTGCAAAGCTAAGGAAATACGAGCAATGGCACCACCTGTGAAGCAAAGAGAATAGTTAGGACTGAACCCTATAGGCTCAACAAGTCCCGATAAAACTCTGTAAAGAAAGGTCTTCCACTTTGGCATGCCCTCAGCCCTAAGAGGCATAGATACGATGGCACCCTCAGGGAAGTTCTGAATGGCAATACCAATTGCAAGAGCCAAGGCTCCAAAAGTAAGTAATGGTGCTGTTTCCATTTAGCCAGCCTGCATAGACTACACCTACTGCCATACCCTCAGGGATGTTGTGGAGCGTAACGGCAAGGACCAGCTTACGAGAACGGCTGAGACGGCTTCCTTTAGGGCCCTCTTCTGTAAGGTCAAGGTGCATGTGAGGGGTGATTTCATCTAAAAAGAAGCAAGAAACCAACGCCTATTAGAAAGCCTACGGCAGCAGGAATAAATGCGAACTTTCCAAGAGACTCCGACTGCTCAAGGGCAGGAACCAGCAGGCTCCAAAAGGAGGCTGCCACCATTACCCCTGAAGCAAAACCCTGTCAGAGCCTTTCTGTAGCTTTTTCGCTCATATTATCTTTTTAGTACAAATACCTATGCAGCACCAGGGAGGTGCCGAGGAATGGTATCAGTATTCCTATCACCGTATTTATATACATTTAATGTCTCCTTTGTTGAAAATGGTTTAATTTAGCACGGTTATATTTTACGCAATTTAATTGTAATGCAAGAGTGGGGGATTTGCAAGATTAATTTTTTAATAAAGCTTTGAATGTTGTCCGGAAACACTCGAAACCACACTTTAAAGTTATGATGATATTCTTTGAAAGTACAGGGATACTTCTAATATAAGAATAAAGGAAAGAGAAAAGACTTCGATAAAGATCGTTTATTGATATATCTTGTATGGAAGAAGGGTGTACTAGACAAGGCTTAGCGTTGGAACAAATGCAATATGTTTATCTTCTTGATGAACAAAGTGGGTATGAAGAAGATAGACTTAATATCTACAATTTTTACTGGGAAAAATGCTAATTCAAATACGGGACCCCGTGCTGGGATGCTGTGGAGATATGAAGGTTAGCTAGCAACGCACGTTTCTAACGGGTTAAAAGTCCCAAATTCGCCAGGTAGTGGGAAGGATATAACCGAAAGCAAGGGTGTCGAGGGTGATCTCGAATCTGAAGGAAGCTGGATATGAGGAAGATACTAACTCATAGGCAAATCTCTGGTCTGACGAACAGAAATTTCAGAGGACGTAAGTTAGTCACCCCTTCTATTGATGAGTTGTTAAAAGAATTAATTTATTAGTTAATGAAATATAATAACTTGCCGATATATTCCATAGAGCCATTATAATTAGATGCTAGAATTATGATGGACTTAGTTTTATCAATTAAATATACCGTGAGGAGGAAATAAAATGCCAAGTATTCCGACGAAGTGTCCATACTGTAAGACAATAAAAACTGTTACTCCTAATATGAGTTATAAATGTACTGTATGTGGAGCGACAATAGTTATTGGTGGAAACGGACGTATTAAATCAACAAAACCCAAAAATACAAAATAGAATTGTTAAACTGATAGTTTTTAAAAAGCTAGTTAAACAGTCGACATTTTAAACATTACAACTATATTAGGAGTTAGATATGCCTATTGTTAACACACCCTATAGACGAGAACAAGATTACAGAACCTCTATTCAGACAATGGAGAGAAATATTTTGTAATAAAAACCCCTGTCAAGATTTACAGGACATAATTTTATCTGAAGAGAATTTAGATGAAATCCTGTCTTTTATTTCATTTTATCAAAAATCAAGATTTAATATTTAAGACTTGGAATCTTGAAAAAGGTAATGAAAGATAAGAAGAGTATTAATTTGAATTTGTTTGGAGTTTCAGGAACTGGGAAAAACCATAACAGCAATGGCTATAGCGAAGAGGCTGAATAAAGAAATTATTGTGGTAGATTATTCTCAGATTGAGTCAAAATATGTGGGAGAGACTTCTAAAAATCTAGTTGAAATATTTGATTATGCTTGCAATAAAGATGTCATTTTGTTTTTTGATGAAGCAGATGCGTTACTCTCAAAAAAAGAGTCACATCAATGACTAGCTCAACGGACGTCAGTGTAAATCAAACAAGGAATGTATTATTGAAGTTATTGGATAACTTTGATGGAATTACGATATTTGCAACAAACTTTATTTCAAATTTTGATAATGCATTTTTAAGAAGAATATCAAAACACATAGAATTTAAGAATCCTGACAAGGACATGAGAAAAACTATGGGAGTATTACATAGTCGAAGAATTTCCAGTTGATGATAGGGTTGCTCTTTATAGAGAGGATATCAGAAAAAAATAAAATTACTGAGCTGATATTTCTAATATAGTACTTAAGGTAGCTATAAAGTTAGCTAGAACTGGAAAATAAGGTCGCTACACCTGAAGATTTTTGAGTATTATATTGATGAAAGCGTGAAAATAAAAGAAAATATTGAAGATGATAAATTTAAGGTAGAAAAAGAAAAAGTTACTAAAGAATATGTGGAAGAAAGGATGAAAGAAGGTGTGATAGATGGGACTGTTTAGTTTTATTGCTAAAATTGCAATAGGGTTTTTTTAAAGTACTTTTGTATGCGGAGGATTTGTAAAAATAAAAGACAAATTCAAAGAAATAGCGATTAATATGATGAATGTTGTAGCTAATAAGCTTCAGGATAAAATTCAAGAAAAAAATTTTAGGTACAGGACACGCTTACGAATTAGAAAATGGACAGTGGATGGAAAGGACAAAAAGTTATACTGTAGACTCAGAAATTGGTGAGTGGAATGAAATTGTAGTATCTAAAAAAAGAGCATTGGAAGAAATCCCAATTAGATATAGATCGCATTTAGAAGAAATTAATGATACTAAAGAGATTAAAGAAGAAATGGAAATGATATATGGACAATAGTCAGGATAAGCAAGAGAATAGTATTTTTAAGTACTTTTAATAGGCTCAAATTGACTTTTAATAAATTAAAAAATTAAAAAGAAAATGGATCTCAGAAGAATATCTAAATGAGCTATCTCCTTATGCAGATAAACTTTTGGAAGATTTGGAAACAGATTTATTAAAATATGAAAAGGGTTTTTGTAACTTAAGATTTAATAAAGACCAGGGTGTGGTTGAACTTACATTTGTACTTTTATTTAAAAACAATTTGGATAATAGTGTTGAGAAGAAAGAGCTAAAGCGATATATTGATAAAAAGTATATTTGAAGAAGAAGCAATAAATGGACTAATATTAAAAAGTAAACCTTTGAAATTAAGAAGAGGTAAATGTATGATTTATATAATAATTATTTTGATTATATTAGGTTTGATGGGTGCTCTTATAGAATTTATAAAAGAGCATTTTGCGATTATAGCAGGACTTATCCTGGCTGTTACATTTGTGGTTCTTACTGGTGGTACAGGAATTATTGTTGCACTTATTCTTTGGGGGTATATGCTATTGTAAAGAAAAATAGAGATGGAAAATATGCAGAAAAAGAATTAGAACGAAAAACAGCCCAACAAAAACAGTGAAACAAGTAGGTCAGAAATGAGACACGATAACGATAAAGAGCTTACTAACAGAACTTGATAGGAACTGTAAATATTTAGGGCTAATGAATGAGCAAAGATGGGAAATGCAACTCAATAATTATGTAAATAAGGAATACAGTACAAGCTTCGCTGAAATAACTAAGAATTTTGCAATGCAGATAGAAGATCAGTATATTGCAAAAATGTTGATTACTGGATGCAAAAATTTTTGAAAAAGTATATCGTGCAAAGGCCGAATGGTAGCCCTGATACATAAAATGCTTGAAGAAGTGGAGTGTAGTGCTTTTAGAATGACACACATAACTCCAACTAACAAAATCTTAGAGCATTATTTAAAACGAAGGTACAAGAAGGCTAAATGTGGATGTACCGGCAAAATTTATTAAGTCTGAGGCTGGTGATTATACATTTTATAAACCCACAGCTTACCTAGAACATTTGTATGAAAAATAAAAATGGATTTATCTGTGAAGCAAGGACAAAAATGGAATTTAGTGCTGATGAAGATCCTGATTTTGCAGAGGTTTAGTTTATTGAAGATAGTTTTTAAAATAATACTTGGTACTTTCAAGGGGGATATTTAGCTTTTACCTAGGTTAAATATCTCCTTTTTGTGCTATAAAATTTGAAATAATTACTAATATAAACAAACTATTTTCACAAATTTTTGATTATATTATCTAATGGTGTTGAGATTAGTTATGATCGGAATGATAAAAATAAAAATAATGAGTAATAAGAGGGATGCACTATAATAAACAAGATAAAAGTAAAAGCAAATGGATTAGAAATAGTGAACCTGAGGCGATTTACTTAAATTAAGAATTAAGGAAGTGGGCTTAGACTAGAATATAATATGGGAGTCAATCTTTACAAGCATTTGAGATAAAGTGATAGGGATTAGATAAATATAAGAGATGCCGATAGAACGATTTTTTAACCGTGATATATATATTAGAGTACATAATAGAAACAATAAGCTTCACCAGTGAAAGACTTAGGTGTGTAAATTATAGGTGGATAGGATTATTAGTAGAAAAATAAAAACTGGATATTGGCAAAGTTTTTAAAAAGATAATGTAGCTTTAGGCTAAAAAATTAAAATAATGAAAAAAATTATATGGTTAATAGATTGTAGAAGAAACACTGTTTAACTTAGAATCTCAGAACAAGAAATTTTTAATGGGTATACAAGTTTAAAAAGGGAATATTTGACAACCCACCCCTTCCCTTATACAATAGCCTTAGAAAAGAGGTAACTATATGCAAAACGCCAACACCGACTACGGTCTTAATGAAGTAGAATTTGCCATATTTTGTATAGAAAATGTTGCAGCTGCGCTTAATAAAAGACGCTGTCATGACCTATGATGTCTTAAAGAATTCAGGGATTTTACACGAATACATCTTTGAGTGTTACGATGTGCTCCACACCCAAGGGAAGGAATATATTGTAAATGACATAATAGAGCTTATGAAGAGAAAAAGGGGTAGAAATATAGCTACATCCAATCCTTTTTACAGAAAAAAATATGCAAGAATTGTAGTAGCATATGCAAAAGAACGCAATAAAACAGTTGAAGAAGCCTTGGATTATTTTTATCACTCTATAGTTTACACACTTATGAGCCAGGGAATCTCAGATATGCACTGTATGAGCGATGCCTACCTGGTCGAAGAACTTATTTTAAGGGAGAATGAAGCGGGTAGAGCTCAAATCAAACACTGAGCTGCAGGAAGTTTCATAGGTGTTAAGATAGATAGAAAGTAATTAGCATGAGAGATATTTTAACATAAAAAAACAGGTAGTTATTGATATTTCTAAGCAATGAAAGGAGTGAGGTCATGATACTCCCAAGTAATTTGATGAGTTTGATTCAACAGGGCGAAGGATTGACAGTTGAGTTCAAAAATCCACAACTGATATTACGAAAGATGTTTACGATACAGTTTGTTCTTTTTCCAATAGAGATGGAGGTCATATTTTTTCTTTTGGTGTGAAGGATAATGGAACAATTTCAGGTATTGATAGAGAACGTGTTGAGCAGATTAAAAAGATTTTTGTCACAACGATTAACAATGAGAGGAAAATTTATCCACCATTGTATTTGACTCCAGAGGAATATGAGGTTGATGGTCGTATAGTCCTTTACGTCTATGTTCCAACGGGAAAAACTGTTTGTCGTAACGCAGGTAGAATTTTTGACCGCAACAATGAGTCTGACATTGATATCACAGATAATGCTGATATGGTTTTCAATCTCTATGCTCGCAAGCAAACTACCTATTTTTGTAAATAAGGTGTACCCTGCTATTCCAATTACTAGTCTTCGCCACGACCTTCTTGCTCGAGTAAGGAGGATGACAAGGACAAATAACGAGTATCATCCTTGGCTTGACATGACGGATGAAGAAATGCTAAGAAGCTGTGGTCTCATCTTGGAAGATCCTGGAACGAACAACGAAGGGGTTACATTGGCGGCTATTTTACTTTTCGGTACGGATAGCCGAATTATGTCTGTGCTGCCACAGCACAAAAACAGATGCTATTTTCAGGGTATTCAATGTTGATCGTTATGATGATAGAGATGTTGTAATCACAAATCTGATTGAAAGCTATGATCGATTGATGGAATTTGGTAAGAAACACTTAAATGATGTGTTTACATTGGATGGTATTCAGAGGATAAGTGCAAGGGATGCAATCCTTCGTGAAATTATATCTAATTTGCTTATGCACCGTGATTTTTTTCAAGTGGATATGTGCCAAAGCTTGTCATTGAGCGAGATAAAATTATAACAGAAAATGCTAATCTTGTTCTATGGACATGGTAATCTGAACTTAAAAACATTTAAAACCATTTACCAAAAACCCGCCTATAGCAAAAAGTGTTTAGAGAGATTGGACTTGCTGATGAACTAGGAAGTGGCATGCGTAATAGCTACAAGTACACTAAACTATATTCAGGAGAAGAACCGGTTTTTACTGAGGCAGATGTTTTTACTATAATTATTCCATTATCAGATGCTACAATTGCTACAGTTGGACCAACTACCCAAACCACTACCCAAACTACTACCCAAGCTACTACCCAAGTTAATCTAAGTGAAAGAGATATAGCTATAGTCACTCTCTTACTTAGGCACCCGGACTATACACAGGTAAAGCTTGCAAATGCACTCAAATGGGACGTTAATACCGTGAAATATTATATCAATAAGTTAAAGAAGAAGTCTGTGATTCTTCGTCATGGGACGCCTCAGAATGGCTATTGGGAAGTAACCAAACCTACCCACAATCTTAGAAAAAGAATAAACATTATGAAACCAACCAATATACTCACTTACCTTGATGAAACTGCCACAGCTACCCCGACAAGTCATCCTTTATAGGCGAAACTTCCGCATTGACCTTTTTGGAGCTTAAATCAAAGACCGAAGCTATAGGAAGCTTTTATAGCTGATAAAAAAATATCTATAACGAGCCTATACTTGTCTTTTATGGAGAAGTCCCCTGAGGAGGTTTCTGCCCTTTTGGGAGTAGTCCGCTCGGGGAATTTTTTTATGTAGCGTTAGACCTTGATATGCCAGAGGCAAGGCTTGATGTCATCATAGATATAACTAAAAGCAAAGCTTATGATAGTTGACGGACATACTAAGGAAAAAGGCTAAAAAGCCTTGGATTTAGTGGAGATATTTATAGCTATGAGGAAGCTCTAAGTACGCAAGCTAATGATGAGTTATTGCTGGATATAAGATGTAAAGCGAAAGAGACAGACACTATTTACCTGGTATTTACCTCAGGTTCTACAGGGGTGCCAAAAGGGAGTGGTGGCAAGCCATAGAAATGTGATTGACTACATAGAGGGGCTTGGTAAAGGTCTTAGAGTGTGATGAGAACACTGTTTTTGGCAATCAGGCACCACTCTACCTTGATGCAAGCCTAAAGGATATCTATACCACGCTAAAATACGGGGCTGCTACATATTTTATTCCTAAAAAGCTATTTATGTCTCCGGTTATGCTCATAGAATACCTTAATGAACATAAGATAAACACTATCTGCTTTGTATCCTCTGCCCTTACTCTATTTACCAAGCTATCAGCCTTTGACATAGCAAAGCCTGAGTACCTAAAGGTTATTGCCTTTGGCGGCGAAGTATTGCCGGTTAGCCACTTGAAACAGTGGATGAAAGCCTGCCCTGGGGCAAGATTTATCAATCTGTACGGTGCAACTGAGTGTACAGGTATGAGCAGTTATTATGTGGTTTTATGATGTGGAGAAACTGGGAAACTGTATACCCTATCGGGAAACCGCTTCCCCGATACGGAGATTTTTCTAATGGATGAGGAAGGTAACCCTATAGCAAAATCCGCATCCTGGTGCGGAATTTTCTTTCTAAGGATGAAGTAGACAGCCATATAGCAAAAACCTGATGATACGGAGATTTTTGGGCATAGCAAAATAGATTTATCAATAGGAAAAACGGCTTCCTAATGCTGAGACTTTTCTCATCGATAAAGAATACAGCCACATAGTAAAAACAGTCTGCTGAAATGGAGAATTTTAAGGCATAAAGGCGAAATCTGCATAGGTGGAACAGGGCTTTCTTCAGGCTACTACAAAGATGAGGAGAGGACAAAGGAGAAATTTGTAAACTACCAGTTAACGGCTGCTAGGTCTATACTCCTTTACAAAACAGGCGACATAGGATACTTTGGGGAGGATGGAGAGCTTTTATTTTGCAGGAAGAGGGGACAATCAGATAAAGCACAGAGGCTATAGGATTGAACTGGAAGAGATAGAAGCCTGTGGTAGTGCATTTGAGGGAGTTGACAGAGGATGCTGTATTTATAACCCTGAAAAGGAGATTATAACATTTTTCTACGAGGGTAGAACAGAAGAAGCCAAGGTAAAGGAAAATTTTAGAAATAAACTTGCATCCTATATGGTTCCGAGCAAGGTGGTTAAACTTGATAAGCTTCCGCTTATGGCAGGAGGCAAAGATAGACAGGAAGGCTTTTATCAAAACTCATTTAAAAATATTCGCCAAAGTGATATAGTTATAGTTTTAAAAGTAAATGGGAAGCTATAGCAATCCCATATCACAGGTTATTTAAGGAGAGCCTTTATGAATAAGACTGAATTACTGGACATTTTGCAGGACATCCACCCGGAGGTTGATTATGAAAAGGAGAAAAGCCTCATAGATAGCGGGATATTTGACTCATTTGACATAGTGACTCTCATATCGGAAATCGCAGAGGAATTTGACATAAAGGTGCCTGCCAATGAGATTACGCCCGACAACTTTAACTCACTTGAAGCGATTATTACCCTTTTAGAGGAATTGGAGTAGAGATGCTATTCGTATCTTATGGATTTATAGCCTTTTTAATAGCGTTCATTATCTGCTATTATACCGTATTTAAGCGGTTTCAGTGGCAGTTTTGCTCTTTGCCGGCCTTTCATTTTACTTCATGCCGGCAAAGTCTATCTCATATATATGGCTCTGGTTACTGCCGGAGTCTGGTTTGCGAGCCTTAAAAATAGACGCTATCTATGTGAATATATCTAAAAAGAAATTCAGAGTTAAAAGAGGAGGAAAAGCACCGATTCACTGACCCAGGTAAGGGAAAAATGGCTCTACTTCGGCCTTATTTTTCAGCCCTTTGGAACCCTCATAGTGGTAAAAATATGCTGACTTTGTCATTGCCAATATTAACTTAGTATCGAATGCACTTTACAGGCGGGGGAGGATTTAAGTTTCTTAACCCTCATTTTTACCTATGGGAATTTCTTTCTACACCTTTAAGAGCATCAGCTATCTTGTGGATGTATACCGCAAGAAATACAGGGGCTCAGAGAAATTTCTTTTCAAGTTTGCCCTTTTATATCATTTTTTCCCGCAACTGATTCAAGGCCTCTATAAGCAGATTTGACATATCTCTGAGTCACTTTTTACAAAGGCATAATTACAATCACAAAGACTTTATCAGAGGGTTTTTACAGGCTGTTATGGGGATACTTTTAAGAAAATGGTAATCGCAGACCGCATCTTACCGGCAGTTCTTACCATTGTTTCTGACTATAAGACCTATAACGGAGCCTTTGCCTCTTATGGGAATTATGTTTTTATGCGGTGCAGATATATGCGGACTTTTCAGGCGGAATAGACATCACCATAGCCATAGCGGAAATGCTTGGAATCAAGGTGGAGGAGAACTTCATCAGACCGTATTTTTTTCAAAAATGTTAAGGAATACTGGAGGCGTTGGCATACAAACCATGAGGGGCTTGGTTTAGGGGACTATGTATTCTATCCACTTTCCGTATCGACTTTTTATGCTGAAGCTGTCAAAGTTCTCAGAAAGCATCTTGGGAAAAGAATAGGAAAGCGTGTGCCTGTCTACGTTTCAGCACTTACAGTCTGGTTTCCTCACAGGACTTTTGGCATGGAGCAGGATGGAACTTTGTAGTATGGGGGCTCCTAAATGGACTTTGCATACTGATATCTGACGAGCTTAAGCCTGTCTTTGCGGCTTTTTCACAAAACTTATTCCGATAAAGAAGCTCCGTTTAGAGCTTACGATGCATTTTCAGCTATCCGCACCGTATTTATAATGAGCAGTATCAGAATGCTTGACTGCTATGGTGATGTAGGAGTGACTTTAAGGCATTTTTTTAGTATATTTTTGGGTAAATAACTGGGGAAAGACTGTAGTTACCGACCTTGGGATAACTACAGCTGACTACCTCGTTTTAGCTGTGGGAGTAGTTATTTTTATTTGTGGTAAGTCTTGTCTCAAGGACTACTGATATAAGAGACAGGATATTAGCTAAAAGATGAGATTGTCAGTACCCTGTGCTTGCCCTCGCTTTTTGTCACGATTCTGATCTTTGGTGTCTATGGTATAGGCTATGACAGCTCACAGTTCATATACAACAGGTTTTAGGAGGAGGAATGAAGAGAATATATATATAATTTCTACCATTTGCATCACCCTTGCCATTCTTTTTTTCGTTCAGAGACTGCTCCTTCCTAAGTATGTGGAGGACAATCCTGAAGGGCGCTTATCAGTGAGTATTATGACGTGGAGAAAGACCACGACCTGCTCTTTGTAGGCGACTGCGAAGTCTATGAAAGCTTTTCGCCAGAGATATTGAGGAAGGAATATGGCATCAAGACCTATATAAGGGGAAGTGCCAACCAGCTTATATGGCAGTCTTACTATCTTCTTGAAGAAATGCTTAAGTATGAGAAGCCAAAGACCGTAGTTTACAATGTGCTTGCTATGAAGTACGGTAAGCCTCAAAAGGAGAGCTACAACCACATGACTCTTGACGGTATGAGGTGGTCTGCTTCTAAGGTGGAGGCAGTCAAGGCTTCTATGCTCCCTGAGGAGAAGTTTATTACCTATGTCTTTCCTCTGCTTCGTTTCCATTCACGCTGGAGTGAGCTTACGAGTCAGGACTTTAAGTACATTTTCACTAAGCCAAAGGTGTCTGAGGACGGCTATCTTGTGAATAAAGGGGTACATCCTGTGGATAAGATTCCTGTAGGGAAGCCTCTTTCCGACTACAGACTGCCTGACATATCTTACGAGTATCTTGACAAGATGGTGAAGCTATGTAAGGAAAACAATGTAGAGCTCATCCTTATGAAGGCGCCAATTCTTTATCCTTACTGGTACAAAGAGTGGGATGAGCAGATTAGGGATTATGCAGGGGAAAATGGCTTAAAGTACATCAATTTTCTTGATAAACAAGATGAGGTGGGGATTGATTATTCCAAGGATACCTATGACGGAGGGCTTCATCTAAATCTCTATGGGGCAGAGAAAATGAGCAGGTATTTTGGGAAGTTGTTGAGGGGTTTTTGATTGAATAACCCCGCTATGTTATACTGAAATCACCAATATTTTCTATAAAAAGGAGCAAAAGATGGAAGGTATGTACAGTGTACCATTGTCAGAACTCATCGAGAAAATGAGCCTTGATAATCTGACACCAGGAATAGATACAGAGAACATTTTGATTAAACATATAGACGTAAACCGTCCTGCACTTCAGCTCGCAGGTTTCTTTGATTACTTTGATTCAGAGCGTATTCAGGTAATTGGAAATGTAGAGATATGCCTATCTTAAGAGGATGGACGAGGATGACGGAGTTAAGGTTCGCTAAGCTTTATGGATCTACAAGATTCCCTGCCTCATCTTCTGTAGGGGAATAGAAGTCCCTGAGAAGCTTCTTGAGGTGGCAGTAGAAAAGGGAGTTCCTGTACTTTGGACAGACAAGGCAACCTCTGCTTTATGGCTGAAGCCATCCGTTATATGCGCCATCAGCTTGCTCCCAAGGATATCCATACGATGGTGTATTTGTAGATATCTATGGCGAGGGAGTCCCTCATTATGGGAGAGAGCGGCATGGGGTAAGAGTGAGGGCTGCTCTGGAGCTTATGAAAGCGTGGACACTGCTTGTGTCCGATGATGTGGTGAGATTAAAAAAGATAAGTGAGGATACCCTTGTAGGTACCGCCCCTGAGATAACCAAGCATCTTATAGAGCTTAGAGGTATAGGAATCATCGATGTGAGAACCCTTTTCGGTTTTTGCAAGTGTAAAGAACTTCCAGAATATCGACCTCATAGTAAAAAGCTTATGGAGTGAACAAGGACTATGAGTTTGACAGACTTGGACTTGAGGGAGCAGTATACAGAGATTCTCGGAGTCAACCTCATAAGTCACAGCATACCTATACGTCCGGGTAGAAACCTTGCCATCATCTGTAGAGGCAGCGGCAGTTAATAACCGTCAGAAGAAGATGGGCTACAATGCGGCTAAGGAGTTCTATGACAGGGTTACATCCAATATAATGAAAAACAGAGATATCTAAAGAGCAAAAAGTGTAATTGATGTGTATGTTGGAGTAGATAACAGCTGATAGGATTAGTCTACGGATAGTATATAAACATACGGTTTGTTATGGATGAAATCAGATAGATATTTGAAGGAGAAAACTATGGGTAAATATTGTTTTTGGTGTAGACATTGGCGGTACCTCAGTAAAACTCGGTATGTTCACTCTTAAGGGAGAGCTTATCAACAAGTGGGAAATCCCAACCCTGCCTGAGAGCGTGCTTTTCAGATGTGGCAAGGTCGATAGAAGACCGCTTTAGTGATGATTATCCAAAAAGAGGACTGTGAGGGTATAGGTATAGATGCGCCGGACCTGTAACAGAGGATGGCTTCGTTTCACAGTGTGTGAATATGCATTGGGGCAGAACTGATGTAAAGGGAGAGATAGAGAAACTTACAGGGCTTAGGGCTATGGTAGCCAACGATGCCAATGCGGCTGCTCTTGGAGAGAAGTGGCAGGGAGGCGGTAAAGGACACGAAAGCCTTACCATGGTCACCCTTGGAACAGGAGTAGGCGGTGGAGTTATAATCGGTGGCAAGATAATAGCAGGCTCCAATGGAGCAGCAGGAGAGATAGGTCACATCTGCGTGAATCCAAACGAGGAAGCATCCTGTAACTGCGGTAAGAAGGGATGCCTTGAGCAGTATGCATCTGCAACAGGTATAGTCCGTCTTGCCAAGATGGAGATGATAGAAGGAAAGAGCTCTACCATCTTAGCCGATATAGACGGCTTCTCAGCTAAGGACGTACTTGATGCGGCTAAAAAGGGAGATGCCATAGGTGTTGATGTACTTGATAGACTTGGCTGGTATCTTGCTTTTGCCTGCGCAGGTATAGCACAGATAGTAGACCCTAGAGGTATTTGTCATCGGCGGTGGAGTATCCAAGGCAGGAGACATCATTATCAAAGGCTATTACAAAAGTACTATAATGGATTTGCTATGGACGCGGTTAAAATAAAGAATTCAGACTTGCAACTCTTGGAAATGACGCAGCATCTACGGCTGCGCAGCCATGATAGCGGAAAGAAGATTGGATATGAAAAAGTAAATTTTTAGAAAGGCTTCAAAAACATTTTTATGTGGCGAAGCCATATTTTTTAAATGAAGAAGATGAAAGCCCACAACAGCTTCAAAATCGGTGGTCCTGCGGAAATTTTTCCTTGAAATCTCCGACATCAGCGACCTCCTAAAGGTGACAAACCTCTGCAAGGAAGAGGGGTAGGGTTTTTCGTTATTGGCAAGGGAAGCAACCTCTTAGTAAGTGATGAAGGTGTGGAGGGAGTTATCATCCACCTTACAGGAAAGCTTGCGATGGCAAGGATAGAGGGAGATGTCATAAGGGCAGGAGCGGGACTTAGCCTCTGAACTGGCAGCCCTTTTACGGTAGAAGAAGAACACAGGGCTTGAGTTTGCATCAGGTATACCCGGCTCAGTTGGAGGAGCTGTATATATGAATGCAGGAGCCTACGGCGGAGAGATGAAGGATGTGGTGACAGGAGTCTGCATAATTACAGATGGAGAGCTTAAGCATTATACTGCAGATGAAATGGAGTTTTCATACCGCCACAGTAAGGTATCACAGCTTAATAATGCAGTCGTAGTGGCTGTGGACTTTAAGTTAACCAAGGGAAAAAAAGAAGAGATTCAGGCTAAGATAGACGACTTAAACTCCAGAAGAAGTGAGAAGCAGCCTCTGGAATATCCTAGTGCAGGCTCTACCTTTAAGCGGCCTGAGACAGGCTATGCTTCACAGCTATAGAGGAAGCAGGGGCTTAAAGGGAACCAGAGTAGGAGGAGCAGAGGTCTCAAAGAAACATAGCGGGTTTATTATCAATGTTGATAATGCCACGGCTAGGGATGTAAAAGAGTTAATAGCTTATGTACAGAAGGTAGTAGAAGAAAAAAGCGGTGTGAAGCTCTATCCGGAGGTAAAAATGCTATGATATCGTCAAAACTTGTAATCATCACCGGTATGTCGGGGGCAGGGAAAACTACAGCAATCAAGAGTCTGGAAGATGCAGGATATCTTTGTGTGGACAATCTTCCTGTAGACTTTTTGGTTGACTTTGCAAAGCTTACAAAGGCCAAGGGAGAACACATAGGGACCGCAGTAGGGATAGATATAAGAAGTGGTTCAGGTCTTGATAAGCTTGCGGATATACTGCCTGAGGTAAAGAATGAGGGGGCTGAAATCCTCTTTATGGAAGCCTCGGATGAGAGCCTTATCAGGCGTTACAAGGAAACAAGACGTACCCACCCTCTTTCGGGCACAGGAAGGCTTGAGGTGGGCATACAAAGAGAGAGGGAAAGGCTCGGCTTCTTAAAGAAGAATGCTGATTATATCATAGATACCAGCAGGCTTCTTACTAGGGAGTTAAGAGCCGAGCTCTATAAAATATTTATAAATGAGGAAAAGTATAATGGTTTTGTGACTACTATACTTTCTTTTGGTTATAAATACGGGATACCATCAGATGCTGATTTGGTATTTGATGTGAGATTCCTGCCCAATCCTTTTTACATACCTGAACTTAAGGAAAAGACGGGTAATGATAAAGAGGTATATGAATATGTCATGTCAAGTGAGGCTGCAAGGCAGTTCCTCTCCAAGCTTACTGATATGGTGGATTTTCTGCTTCCAAACTACATAGCGGAGGGGAAGAACCAGCTTGTCATCGCCATTGGCTGTACGGGAGGCAAGCACAGGTCTGTAACCCTTGCCAATGCTTTACTTGAGTGGTTTGGAGGAACGAATTATAAGGCCAGGATAGAACATAGGGAGATTTGATATGTCCTTTTCATCAGATGTAAAAGAAGAACTTACGGAGTATATGCCAAAGGCAAGGCACTGTCAGATAGCTGAGATTGCAGCTGTTATTGTAGCCTTTGTGGAAGGATAAGAATAACGGAAACAGGCGGTTACAGACTACTTATTCATACTGAAAATATATATACAGTCAGGAAATTTTATGAGCTTTTAAGAGAGGCCTTTGATATAAGGGGAGAGGTATCAATCAGAAAGAATATCTCTAAGAATTCAATGATGTACACCATCCTCGTAAAGGATGAGGCTGCGAAAGAAGTACTTGAGGCTATAAAGCTCCTAAGTAAAGAAGGAAGCTTTAGAGATGATTATTCTCTTGTGTCAAATATGATTGAGCAGAGTATCTGCTGTAAAAAGGCCTTTCTAAGAGGGGCTTTTTTGGCATCGGGGTCAGCAAGTGACCCTGAAAAAAGCTATCATTTTGAAATAGTTGTAGACAGCGAAAGTAAGGCTATGGAGCTAACAGGTATATTTTCAGAAGTAGGAATAAAGGCAAAGCTTATCAAGAGAAAGAACCATTATCCCGTATATATCAAGGAAAGCGATGAAATCTCAGAGTTTCTTGGGATTACCGAGGCGCACAAGGCTTTGATGAATTTTGAAAATATAAGAATATACAAGGATGTCAAAAACAAGGTAAACCGCAAGGTAAACTGCGAGACTGCCAACATAAGAAAACCGCTTCAGCAGCGGGAAAGCAGCTTGACGACATCTATTATCTTAAAAACATAAATAAGCTTGAAGACCTGCCTGACGGACTTAGGAGCTAGCAAAGTTAAGGATGGAATATCCGGATGCTACCTTAAAGAACTGGGAGAGCTTCTTGATACACCTCTTGGCAAGTCGGGGGTGAATCACAGGCTTAACAAGATCAGCCGTATAGCTGAAGAGAACAGGGTATAGTTATAGTAACAATAGAAAGAAGGGTAAAATGAGCTTCACTCATTTACATTTACATACAGGATATAGTCTTCTTGACGGCTCAAGCAAGATACCTGAGCTAGTTAGAAGAGTCAAGGAACTTGGCATGGATGCCTGTGCCATCACAGACCACGGCGTTATGTACGGAGTTATAGAATTTTACAAGGCCTGCAAGGCCGAGGGTATCAAGCCCATTATCGGCTGTGAGGTATATGTGGCTCCGGGCTCCAGATTTGAAAAGGGAAAGGAAAAGTCAGCAGAGCGGTACAACCATTTGATACTGCTTGCTGAAAATGACACAGGACACAAGAACCTCATGAAGCTAGTATCAAGGGGCTTTACAGAGGGATTTTATTATAAGCCGAGGGTGGATTACGAGCTTTTAAGCGAGTATCACGAGGGCATAATTGCTTCCTCCGCCTGTCTTGCCGGCATAGTGCCTACCAAGCTAAGAAATGGGGACTATGAGGGAGCAAAGGAAGAAGCAATGAGGCTTCAGGAGATATTTGGAGAAAACAACTTTTTCCTGGAGCTTCAAGACCATGGACTTTCAGAGCAGAAATTTGTCAATCAGGGACTGATGAGGATATCGTCTGAGACAGGTATTCCTCTTGTAGCCACCAATGACTGCCATTATCTCTATAAAGAGGATGCTGAGGCTCATGACGTACTTATCTGCATTCAGACTCAGAAAAATGTATATGATGAAGACAGGATGAAGTACGAGGGCGGACAGTTCTATGTGAAGTCTCCGGAGGAAATGGAGGAGGTATTTCACTACATACCTGAAGCCATTCACAATACTGAAGAGATAGCAAGACGATGTAATGTAGAGATAGAGTTTGGCAAATACCACCTGCCACAGTATCCTGTGCCTGAGGGCTATACCTCACTTTCATATCTTAATAAACTCTGCGAAGACGGATTTAAGAAGAGGTATGAGGGGGTGGATGCAGATACTGAGGCCTCTCTTCGTGAAAGGCTTAAATACGAGACTGATACCATTGCTAATATGGGCTTTGTGGATTACTCTCATAGTGTGGGATTATATCAACTTTGCAAAGGAGAACCACATAGCGGTAGGTCCCGGAAGAGGCTCGGCAGCGGGAAGCATAGTAGCTTACTGTCTTGGCATTACGGGAGTAGACCCTATTAGATACAATCTCCTCTTTGAGCGTTTCTTAAACCCGGAGAGAGTAACCATGCCCGATATAGACGTTGACTTCTGCGTACTTAGAAGACAGGAGGTAATAGACTATGTTACCGAAAAGTACGGAAGGGAAAAGGTAGTACAGATAGTAACCTTTGGTACCATGAAACTGCGAAAATGGTTATAAGGGATGTGGGAAGGGCTCTTGACCTGCCTTATAGCTTCTGTGATAAGGTAGCCAAGATGATACCCAATGAACTTAAAATGAATATTGAGAAGGCTTTGTTAATCAATCCTGACCTAAAGAGGCTATATTATGAGGATGAGGAGGCAAAGAAGCTTATAGACTTATCAAGGAGGCTTGAGGGACTTCCAAGGCATACCTCCATCCACGCAGCAGGAGTAGTTATAAGCAAGCGTGAAGTAGACTGCTATGTGCCTGTTTCCACAAGCAGTGACGGTGCTGTTACCACACAGTATACCATGGAAACCATTGAGCAGCTTGGACTCCTTAAGATGGACTTCCTAGGCCTTAGAAACCCTACAGTTATAGAAAAAGGCGGTAGAGCTAGTTAACAGAAACAGAAAGAAAGAAGGAAGGGACGAGCTTGACATAGAAAAGATAGACATGGAGGATGAAAATATCTATCTTATGATTAGCGAGGGCAGGACAGAGGGAGTATTCCAGCTTGAAAGCCCCGGTATGACAAGCTTTATGAAGAAGCTTAGGCCTGACAACATAGAAGATATAATTGCAGGAATCTCCCCACAGACCGGGACCCTATGGAATTTATTGATGATTACATAAACGGCAAGAAAAATGCTGCTACCATAGAGTATGACTGTGAAGAGCTGGTCCCAATCCTTAAGTCAACCTATGGCTGTATAGTGTATCAGGAGCAGGTTATGCAGATAGTGCGTGACCTTGCGGGATACAGCTATGGGCAAAGTGATTTGCTCCGACGTGCCATGTCAAAGAAAAAGGACAGCGTGATGAAAGAGGAGAGAAAAAACTTTGTTTATGGTGATGAGTCTAAGGGAATACCCGGCTGTGTGGCAAATGGTGTTTCAGAGCAGGTTGCCAATAAGATATATGATAAGATGATTGACTTTGCTAAGTATGCCTTTAACCGTTCACACGCCGCCGCCTATGCTTTTATAACCTACCAGACTGCCTACCTCAAGTACTATTATCCCAAGGAATATATGGCGGCCCTTTTGACCAGCGTCATGTCAAATACAGGAAAGGTATCTGAGTACATCCTTTCGGGCAAGGAAATGGGAATAGCCATCCTTCCCCCTGATGTCAATGAGGGAGAGGGTAACTTTACTACGGCGAGTGGTGGTATCCGCTATGAGCATGTCTGCCATAAAGGGGCTTGGAGAAAATGTGACAGATGCCATAGTAAGGGACAGAGAGGAAAGAGGGCCATATAAGAGCCTTACTGACCTGATAGAAAGGCTTGCAGGCTCGATAAACAAGAAAGGCCTTGAGGCGCTTATAAAGTCAGGTGCGCTTGATGGACTTTCCGGCAGCAGAAGGGAGAAAATGGCTGTATATGAGCAGGTACTAGACTCCATCTCACACGAAAAGCACAGCAAGATGGCAGGACAGCTAAGTCTTTTTGACATAGCACTCAAGGATGAATTATCTACCTTGGAAGTGAAGATGCCTGTACTTGGAGAATTTGATGTAGAGACAAAGCTTGCATTTGAAAAAGAAATGCTTGGAGTCTATCTTAGCGGCCACCCTCTTGAAAGTTATCAGGATATGCTAAAGTCTGTCTGCAATGCCACTTCCTTGGACTTTGCTTATGATGAAGAGGAAGGGATGGTAAATGTAGCACCGGGTAAAGACTACATACTTGGAGGAATCGCAAGTGTGGTAAATATCAAGCTTACAAGAAATAATCAGCGTATGGCTTTCATTACACTTGAGGACTTGGTGGGAAGTGTTGAAGTTATAGTATTTCCAAGAGATTTTGAAAAATACAGGGAACTTATAGAAGAGGGAAGAAAGTACATAATCTCAGGTAAGGCTTCGCTTGAAGAAAATGATGCTGCGAAGTTAATTGCAGGAAAGATTATTCCTTTTGAAGAAGTACCTAGAGAAGTATGGCTGCAGTTTGAGAATAAGGCTGAACTTGAAAGGGTAGAAGATGAGTTAAACAAAATATTTGAAGGCAATAAAGGAAATGCAAGGGTTATGCTATACTGTAGGGAAGAAAGACAGGTAAAGCAGGTAAATGCGATTAGGGGCATATCCTATGCAGAAGCTGTGATAGATGAGCTAAAACACAAGCTTGGAAGTGAAAATGTAAAAATAGTCGTAAAAATGCATTAAAACCTCATAGCTAAACTTTGGTTAATCTTTTGTTGATTGTGACCACGTTTTTGTATTAAAATATAGCCCATAGGACTTTGGTTGTAATTTTTTGCGAGACTGCAGATTTTAATAAATTCATGGAGGTAGACTAAAATGGCAAAGGAAGTAAATACAATAGGAGTACTTACAAGCGGAGGAGATGCACCGGGTATGAATGCCTGCATTAGAGCGGTTGTTCGTGCAGCTCTTGCAGCAGGTAAGAAGGTTAAGGGTATAAGAAGAGGATACGCAGGACTAATTGACGAGGACATCGTTGAAATGGATTCAAAGAGCGTATCTGATATCATCCAGCGTGGTGGTACAGTGCTTTATACTGCAAGATGTCCTGAGTTTAAGAAGCCAGAGGTACAGGATAAGGGAGCTGAAATCTGCAAAAAGCACGGGATTGACGGTATCGTGGTTATAGGTGGTGATGGCTCATTCCAGGGTGCAGGAAGGCTTGCTGAAAGAGGAATCAACACCATAGCACTTCCTGGAACAATTGATAATGATATAGCCTGCACAGAGTACACCATAGGCTTTAATACAGCGGTAAACACCGTTATGGAGTGATCGACAAGGTTAGGGATACATCTACATCCCACGAGCGTTGCAAACATCATCGAGGTAATGGGAAGAGGAGCAGGCTACATAGCGCTTTGGTGCGGTATAGCCAACGGCTCTGAGGAAATTCTTACATCAGATACCCTATGACGGCAACCTTGAGGAGATTATACATAGAATCAAGTACTTAAGAGCAAAGGGCAAGAAGCATTACATCATAATCACTGCTGAAAGCGCTAGGCAATTCCAATGAAAATGGCTAAGCTGATTGAGATGGCTACAGGTATGGGAGACCAGAGCAACAGTACTTTTGACATATTCAAAGAGGTGGAAGCCCTAACAGCTACAGACAGAGTATATGCTTCTATGTTTTGAGCAAAAAGCTGCAGACCTTCTTCTTGAGGGCAAGACAAACAGGGTTATCGGTATGCAGGGCGGTCATTTTGTGACTATGATATCGCAGAAGCACTTCAGATGACTAAGAAGCTGACCCTGGATGATTGAGCTTGGAAGGAGGCTAGTAAGATAATGTCGTTATTTGAAGGAGTTGCACTAGCACTTATTACCCGTTTTAGTCCGGATGGCAGTGAATTATGCTAAGCTTGAAGAGCTTATCAGCAAAGCAGATTGAGGACGAGGGTTGACGGACTTGTTATCTGTGGTACAACAGGAGAGTCAGCTACCCCTTACCGAGGAAGGAGCATATGGACGTCATCCGTGAGTCTGTGAAGTTTGAAAACGGCAGGGTTCCTGTGATTGCAGGAACAGGTTCCAACTGTACCCAGACAGCTATTGAGATGTCTAGGAGGCTGAGGAATACGGTGCTGACGGACTTCTCCTCGTATCGCCTTATTATAACAAGGCTACTGCAGAGGGACTTTATGAGCATTTTGCAGACACAGCTAACGCGTTAAAAATCCTCGTAATCCTCTACAATCATAGCAGGTAGAACAGGTATCAACTATTGAGCCAGAGACCATATACAAGCTCGCAGAGACATCAAAAACATAGTGGCAGTCAAGGAAGCATCAGGCAATATTTCTCAGATAGCAAAGATAGCGGCGCTTACAAAAGACCTGGACTTTGATATATATTCCGGAAATGATGACCAGGTCATCGCCCCCTGTGCTATGGGTGGAAAGGAGTTATCTCAGTAGCTTCCCACGTCATCCCAAAAGCAGATGCACGATATGGTTATGAGTTTTAGAGCGTGAGATACAAAGAAAGCACTCGATATACAGAACAGATATCTCTCACTTATAAATACTCTGTTCATCGATGTAAATCCAATCCCTGTAAAGGAAGCTATGAATCTCTTAGGACACGAGGTAGGAGGCTTTAGAAAACCACTTACACCTATGTCTGATGCCCATAGAGAGATACTAAGAAGCGAAATGATAAATGCAGGATTATTATAATCCGATATCGGAGTTAATAATACAATGATACAAGTGTCAAGTAAATTTGCCACCCACATCATAATAAAATTTAGAGGTATTTTCATGAAAAATTAGTTGGAATCGCTGCAGCTATAGGCGGCCTTGCCGTTATAGCAGGTATTTGTTATTTTGTCTATAAGCATTTCTTCTGCTGTTGCTGCGAATGTGACGGAGAAGACTGCGAATGTGATGGAGAAGCTGGAGACAAAAAGCTGCCCCTCACTCAAGAGGCTATTTTAACCTCAGAAGAGTACAGGAAGCAGCTAAGAAGGTGAAGTTTCTGAAACAGAAACAGATATCTAAATCAGATTAAAAATGTTCCATTGCCTTGTATATACCATCTCAAGCAAAGGAGGTGCTACATACGAGGCAATTTTTTATGTTTTCATTCCATTACCCATACAGATGGAATTTGGGAGCCAGGTAAGCATCTCTCTGTCATTTTCACTGTCACCAAAGCCTGCAGGCTGAGGAAAGAGGGAAGATTAAGATGGCCTAATACCGCCTTGATTGCAGTTGCCTTTATTAAAAGCCATTTGAAGGAACTCCACAAAGCCGCACCCCGCCCAGCTTACCTTATCATCCCTTACTGTTAGTATCAAGAGGCGTATTGAAGCTGCAAACTTCGCTTCATTTGGCCTTCTGTGTATTATGACAGTCATAAAGTCTTTGATGTCATCAGCCATCCCTCATGGCATAATCCCACTGCAAAAGGACTAATCATCCCAGAAAATATTTGCCCACTAAGCTCTTCAAGGTTGTCTCTTCATCTCCTTTAGAGGCAGAGAGGTCCTTTAGAAGAAGCTTAAGCCTGTAGGGTCGCTATAGCGCCCAAAAGGAAGAACGTGGATGTATTCGTCACCCTCAAAGAAAAAGGCCGAGGTCTGAGCCCTCAAACCAGTCTAAGAGCCTGGAAAGCTCACCGGCAGATAGTCTGTGGTCAACAAGGATTTCATCCCTAAAAAGAGATATAGGTTCCACCGCCACATATAACGCCGTCAACCAACCTCAAGGAGCTTCTGGCAGCATTGACTTACTGCGTCCACTGCAAATAAAGCAGAGGTTTCCCTTTGCCCTTGTTCTTCTAATCGCTTCTGCCGCCGATTCCGGCAGATATTCATTTCTCCCAAGGAGAGTTCCATCAATATCGTAAATAAAATTTTTATTATCCATACTAGATAATTGCAGTTATTTCGGAAAGAATTGGCAAGAGGGAAATGTGCTAATCTTTCATGAAGAAGGAAGAAACACCATTAACTGAGATTTATCAAAAATATCTTTTTAAAAACCATCCTTTTCATACATCCGCCAAGGCTACTAAGTAGAAGGAGGTGATAAAAGTGAAAACTCAAGAGCTTTTGGTAATAAAAGATTTTGCTCTATAAGAGCACCAGCTATGTAAACGTATATCATATAGCTTTAATTGGCTATAGATAGCTAAATGAAGATATGAAACCAATCCTCAATGAAAGAAGTGGGAAACAAAAATAATAATAAAGGAGAAAAGATTATGAGTAAAATGGAATATTGTTTAGGATAAAAAGACAAGGATGAATGTTCTAACATGGGAGGTATAGCCATTGATAGCAATGGGACGTTATACTGTGTTAAATCAAAGCAGGGTGATTCGCTGCAGTGCTATATGTGATCAACAACTATAGATTCGAGTGAAATAAAAAGGAAGTTGTTACGCCATCATATACATATATGTATGGGTGGCTAGAGATGCCAATAGTTTGACTTTAAGTGATGGCTTTTTACGTAGGAACTGATAAGAATTATATTATTAAGCTAAATGCCTCAAAATTATCAACCAGCAGATATGATGCAGGGGAAAAATATTGCTTAGGTCAAACAGAATGATGGTAAATATAAACTCAACTGAGGTAACAGATATTTCAATTAGCTCTATTGCTAATATAAATGGGAGTAAATTTGTACTCATTTTAGTAAACAGGGTGAAAGTAAAACAAATAGAATATATTTTAATAAAGAAGTTAAATCATATACAGAAAAGACTCTAAAGGAGATCAAGATCGTAAATATATAGAATATAGTTCAGTAGGAAGTTTGAATATAAATATCCGGATGATTTAAAGAGCTCCATTGGAGAACATAGCCCTCAGGATGTATATTATAAAAATGGTTATTTATATTTTATACTTGCAGGAAAGGATAAAAAAAGCAAGCAATTTAAGACAAGTTATATCTTAAAATATAAGCTTTGAAATAGCAATTGTCTTGGATACGACTCATTTACAAGTACGGATAAGAACACAATTAAATTTGAAATAGAGAGCATGCATATAGTTGGTAAGAAGTTAGTATTCTCCGTAAATGAGAGCAAGAAAACAATAATAAATGGAAAAAGAAAAATAGTAGAAAATTGGGATGCACATATATTACCAGAGATTGGGTATTGCATATCAAATGACTAAGATTAACTGAGTTGATGAAATGGGTAAGCCTGCCACATCACGTAGCAGGCTTACCCTAGATATTCAAGATGATTACAATGGTCGGAATGGTATTGTAAAGCTACAAATGATCAGGTAACTTATAATGGCTGTAATATTTTGTTACCTCCTGTGGAGGTATTCCAAGTGAATACATAAAGCTATTAAGTGATAAATTATAATTACCAAAGTCCTGTCTCCAAAAATATAGTAGTATCTAAATTTAGTAAGGTCATAAGAAAACCTACACAGGCACTCGGTTCTGCAAAATGAGTCATACAACAGCTGCTATTATCATAAACTGACAGATATTTATCATATTTAATATATTTGTCATCAATATCCTTAGAGGTAACAATAAACTTATAAATATTATAAGCTAGTCGTACATTTGTAGTATTCTCATATTCTTAAAAATATTTATTTCCAACCGTCTTTATTGCACGGCTATCAGAGCCATTTGCAGGGTATATAGGAACCCGTCTGTAACTTCCATACACATTCTTATCTGTAACTGTGAAAGCCCCTGATTTTTCAGCGTAAAGCCTATTCTTCCCGTTCTTAGCCTTCATTTTAACGGTGACTTTGTATTTACCATTTTTAAGGTATTTTTGCTGTATTGTTTACTGTAAATATAAATGAGCCCAGATAATCACTCTTATACTGATATGAAGGCTTTAATGTATCTACAAGTTTACCTGATTTGTCATATATATAGCTTTAATATCAGGAGGCGAAGTTATGGCGTCATCATAAGTAAAGTTTGCATTACAGAAGATATTTAGGTATTTATCTGTCTTAGGATTAAACCCTTTTTATATCCACCAATCACTATAGGAGTAACAAAAAGTTATCTGCTCTCCAAGGAGCAGGGACTTTTTCGTTCTTGTAGTACAGGTACTTGTTGTCGTTATGAAGTTTTTATACTTCTTATAATTACTGACATATAACTTGAAAATCCTGTTGATAGACAGCCTTTTCCTCAAACCCTTAAGGAAGTTCTTAGGCAAAATGGCATTGTCATTTATAAACTTCATACGTGAGGCAATGGAATACCCTATTTTATCATCCATATTGCAGTCGTATTCACTGGCCTCTGGATTTCTGTCCTGCAATATTTTTAAGCCTATATACTTTAATGATTTATTCACTTCTACAGTATCATCAAACTCATAAGGAAGCTCATTAAAGTCTGTTTCCAAGTAAAATGGGGGTTTCGTCAAGCTTTTAATCTGTTTAAAAAGAATGCAAGCCCTTTATCGGAAAGGGAACCGTAAAAATTTGGGACCATAGTCATTTGTATATGTACGTTCAAGATCCATATCATCATCAAAAATATCCCTCTGCATCCTTATATTTTTAGTTATTTTTCCCAGTTTTAGCAGCCTCTCTATAAGCTTTAGATACTTTCTTGACGCGCTGTAAACGCCATTTTTCTCAAAGTCCTATTGTATATAAGGGTATCAAGGTAAGGCATATTGCTGTAGTCAAGCTTCTTTTTGCTTTGTCTTAGCTTCTGTAACTTGAGACAAGGTGCTAAAAACAGGGCAAAAGAGAGTAGTACAAGTGCGATTAGTTTTCTTCATATCAATTGTCCTTTCTTAATTATCGAATAGGTCTTCGGATGATGTTTCCAACTTAGTACGTTTCTTTTAAGTTATGGTAATAGTTTTTAATATTCCCTATACTCGCGACAAAGTGGGAAGTCATCCTGCTCCATATAATTTTTAGCGCAATATACTGTTCACGCTCTTCTATAAGTTCAGAAATTTCAATATCAATTGTCATACCTTCCACTCTCGGCTCTCCAAAATAGTCAGAATAGAGAGAAGGAAGCTCATCCTCTTCAACCAATTCAGTTGACAGGAGAAGGCTGTGAGGATAGAATCATAATCCGGTAATCCCATCATAGGCTTCGTCAACTAAAAATTACTATATGCATTAACCCACTCTGGTTGGTAATTCATATATTTCGCTAGGCCATTCACAATAATCAAGCTTTGATACAACGCCTAAATGTTTATTATATATAATAAATCGATATAAAAATGAGCTTGCAATGTTTAAAGCAAGAAACTCCTACATCTCCTCTTCAAAAGTAAAGAACAGGATATATGGTTTTGAAAAACTCCCAATATTCTCCTTCCCCTTCTTTTTCAAAACCACTTATTAGTTTTTCTAAAAATGGAAGAAATATAAAACGTTCTATTTTTGAGGAATCATATCGTAAAGTATGTCAAATGTTCTGTCCGTATAGGAACGATTTCTTAAGTTTTCAAAAATAATTTCCTACTTTAACAAGGTTAGTATCATATTCAGACGCAAAAAGTAAACAGCTGTAAAATATTCTTGAAAAGAACGATGAATAAAAATAGTATCGTTCTCCTTCACTATACATAATACACAGATTTTCTAGTTAAATCCAACAAAAATCACGAGGTAAAATATTTCGATGTTCTGGATCGGCAGTTTTTAAAACCTTTTTCATATACTCTGTAAAATGTAAAGAATCAAACTCATGACTTCGTCCATATATGTTCTGGCACAGAATTGTGCAAAATATTTTTGCAAATTCTTCGGAGTAAGCTTTAGTATGTAATGGACGCTAAATGAACCCTTTGAGGCATCATTATGCAATCGAGCCATAGTTTCTATGCTTTTTGAATAGAATACATGTATTTTAGCAGGAACCTCTCCAAAAAGAGGAATAGGTCATAAGCATAATGGTTAATAGGAGAGGGTTACTGGCAAATTCTTTATGAGTACTGTAAAGATTCCTATCTAAAGCTATCATAAAACTAGCTTTGCCTTCTTTGTCCCAAAAGTCCAACTTTCCTATAAGTTCAAGTGCCTGTTCTTTAGTTAAATCCTGTATATCAAAAGATTGTAAACTTAGAATAGGAAATGAACATATGAACAGGACGGGAGGTAATAATTATAGTATTACCGGAATATGCTTTTAGTAGTGACTCTAAATGTTGATTAAAAGTATCTCTTATGGAGGATTGTATTTCATCCAGACCGTCAAGTAAAAGAATAAGACGTTTTTGCACTAGGGAATCAATAATATCCTCTTTAGAGAGTACTCAAACTCATATTCATTTACAGATTTGAGTATAAAGTCAACTATACTACTATCACTATCTTTGTAATCTTTAGCGAAAGCAACAGGGAATGCTTCCGTAGTTTCGACTTGTTTAGCAGAAGAAAGAAACAAATGTGTCATCAACTAGATTTTTCCAATCCCGCTCTAGTCCCTGGATAATAATATACTTTTGCTTCCTGCCTAACTTTTCAACAGTGACACCGCTTATAGATTCTCCTGATTCAGATAGCTATTACGCCTAATGTCATTACAGACATATAAGTCATAAAAAGGGCAAGGTTTTTCAGCAAACAGTAGAGTCTTTTTGTAGAGTAGTAAACTGAAGCATCATTAAGATACTTTTGGAATGTCTGCGTTATTGGTAGCGTTTAGGTATATCATTAGAGATAACTTTAATGGCGTATAAGTATCACATTTCTTATCCTTTAACTGTATTTTTTTCTTTGTGCCAGAGGTTCAATAATTATATTTGCAAACAATTCCGCAATTTTCTCGTAAGTATTTGATGGATTTATATCATCTATGTCATCCTTAAAAATATTATATAACTGTTTATTTGTATTCTTAGGGAATGTTTTTAGGTATTTTTATAAATTTTAGGATTGACATAAACAGCTATTTTCTTAGAAATACCACTAATTTTCATCCATTAAAAATAACTTTATAAGTATCTCTGCATAGTCATCAAGTATATCTATGTCCATCTTCAATAGTGATGGCTTCTAAAAATGGTTTTAGTAAACATACAGGTATTTGCGCCAGCTCTATTACTTGAGATAACTCTTTGGGCAAATTCAATAAATTGCATCTAATATCCTCCCATATCCATTCCTATACTACGCTAACCAATTATACCAACTTGATAAATTATAATTTAATTGTATCAAAGAAAAAGGTAGAAAGATTAGTATAAGCTATCTATTTCACATTCTATTATAGCACCCAATTACTAAATTATCTACCCAATAAATATTAATCAAAGTCCGAGATGGCTATCAGGACGGCGGATACAGAGAATCTATACAGTATTAAAACTGTATAAAAAGATGAAGATGTATCCACTGTATTTTACTATGCTCATTTTTGGCTTTGCAACATGGTGTTGTCTTAATATTTTCAGATTTTTATGTGTTCCGCTTCTAGAGATTCTTTAGAAGAAAGGGAGTACATATTATGCAACTTATAGTCAGATATGAAAATAAAAATCAGATAATAAATCTGAACTCAAAGGAAGCTGAAGAACTGATGGAAAGCTTATCATTAAAATGTGATAAAAACCTGTCTGAGAAAGAACTGGAACTATCTTTATTCAGGATGCTTGGGATGAGGGTTTCAATAAAACCTGAATACAATAATCTGCACAAGTTTGAAAGGCATAGAGGACTAAGCAGTAAAAAGAAGTAGTGAAGAAGATGATGATGCTATCCTCGAACCCTCAAATGGATGAGGTAAAAAGATTCAACTATATTTTGTAAAGAAGAGATGGAAAAGAAACGATAATTGGGAGTATGAGGAAGTGTGCCAGAAAATACGCGGAATTCTAAAGCAAAAGTACAGCAGAGATGGTAATTGCTATAGCACCTGATGGGATGTCAGTTGGAGAATATGCAGATTTGACGGGAGATATTGCGAACAATGTCAGCCATCGCTATAGAAGGCAATACACTTAAAAGATAATTATTTGAAGACGTCCTTTTAGAGCTTTATCTAAGGCTATGCAGGAAGCAATATGGATTAAAAATGTACTTTTTGTATTTGTGAACGTGCAATCAAACTAAAGAAGGAGGTGATAAAGTGACGTTATTTAATTGGTTCGCTATTTGGGATACCAGTCTTTGATAGGAGGATTTTGGCTAAATATACTAAAAAGTATCAAAAATAGTGATAAGCAGACAAAAAGCCTTACAGTTAGCGTGCAAGCTTTTTGAGGAGAGGCTTTTATATTTGTACAGAGAACTCTTTTAAAACAAGGGTTATGACATTATTCAGACCGCCAGACAGTTGAGAATATGTATAAACAGTACGATGATGTTGGGAGAAAATGGAGTAATGGATGATATGCATCGAAGATTTATGAATCTCCCAATAGAAGTTGAAGAAAATTGTAATTTAAATTAAAGAAAGGAAATGATGAAATGAAAGTATCTAAAAATGTTGAAGAAACTAAGGTTGATTGGAGAAGAAAACTAACATCGAGAAAGTTTTGGGTTGCAATTATAGGTTTTTCAACTGCAATGCTGACTGTGATTAAATATTAATAGTCTTACAATAGAGCATGTGAGCGGCCATTATATCAGCACTTGGAACACTTTGTATCATTATATTAGTGAAGCATGATGATGTAGCTGAACTTAATGGAAATGATAAAAATATCCAAAAACGTCCTTTTAATCCATCTGCAAGGCTACTAAGTAGAAGGAGGTGGTTAAAGGTGAAATCAAGAGCTTTTTAGTAATAAAAGGATTTTGCTCTATAAGAGCACCAGCTATGTAAACGTATATTATATAGCTTTTAATAGGCAATGGACAGCTAAATGAAGATATGAAATTACCCCAATGAAAGAAGTGGGAAACAAAGAACAATGATTAAGAGAGAAAGATTATGAGTGATATGAAACTATTATATAGAATTGATGATAATAAAGACTATACCAATATGGGTGGAATAGCAATTGATGAAAATGGAACATTATATTGTGTTAAATCAAGCTCAGATGATGAGAAACAGTGTTTATATGTAACAAATGATTATGAGAGAGCTAAAAACAAATGGCTTTGTAAATCCTTCACGTATTCATATGTATGTAAGATTAGGACGATGCCAACAGCCTCACTTTAAGCGATGGTTACCTTTATGTAGGCACAAATGAGAATTATATTATTAAGTTATCTACTACGAAGCTAAAAGGTACCAAGCATGAAGCGGGAAACAAAGATAGACATTAACTCAGACGATGCCGATATCAGCTCAATTGCGGCTGTAGGAAACAATCAGTTCATAGTGCACTTTAGTGGACAAGGCGACAGTTACGCGAGGCAGAGAGTTTACTTTTCAAGCGAGATAACAGATACAGTTGAGTACAGCGCTGAGAAAATGAAGACATTTACATATCCGGATACGCTGAAAAATTAAAGCTGATAATACTGAGGCACAGGACGATGTTTTATAAAGATGGGTATTTATACTTTATAGTTGCGGGAAAAGGATGATAAAAGCAAGGAATTTACGAAAAGCCATATCTTTAAGTATCATTATGAAAGTGGCACTTATGTAGGCATGTCACATTTACAAACACAAAGGCTAAAATTTGAAATCGAAAGCATGTATATAGTTGATAAAAATTAGTATTCTCTGTAAATGAGAGTAAGGTAATAATAGAAAAAGTAAAAAGTAAATGGAAAGATGATAACAAAGACAAAGACAGTAAATAACTGGGATGCAATCCATACTGTTGAAAAATTGGGAGTTAGCATCCAAAGAAATAATTATACCCTAACGAAAATAATATTATATCTAAGATAAGGCTGCCACATTAGGGCAGCCTTATCTAGATATTCAAAAGATGATTACATTGGCCGGAATGGTATTGTGAATCTGGAACAACTACCTCCTTGGTAATGATTACAGTATTTTGTAACTTCCCTGTGGAGGCACTCTGAGTGAATATAAAAGCCATCCAATGCTAAATCATAATCAAAAGTATAGTTTCAAGACATAGTAATAACGCAATCTAGTGAGATTGTAAGAAAATCTGCATAAACATTCAGTTTTACAAAATGAATCATATAACAGCTTGCTATTATCATAAACTGAATGATATTTTTCCATACTTTATCATCTACATCAATTGTCTTAGAAGTTAAAACGAACTTATAAATATTATAAGCCAGCCTTGTATTGGTAGTATTCTCTATTCTGAATATTTAGCGCCAACTGTCTTAAGTATGACCGTCAGAACCATTGGCAGGATATAGGAACCTATTATAACTTCCGTAAATATTTTACTTGTAACTAAAAACTTTGCAGATTTTTCAGCATAGAGCTTATTATTGCCATTTTTAGCCTTCATTTTAACCACTACCTTGTATTTGCTGTTTTCAAGATATTTTGTGCTGTGCTTTTTATAGTGAATATAAATGAGCCAAGATAATTACTTTTATATTGATATGAAGGCTTTAATGTATCACAAAAGCTTACCTGATTTGTCGTATATGTATGCCTTGATATCAGGAGGCGAAGTTATGGCATCATTATATGTAAAGTTTGCATTACAGAAGATATTTAGGTATTTATCTGTCTCTTTGGATTAAATCCTTTCTTATATCCGCCTATGACTATAGGGAGTTACAAAAATTATCAGCCTCCAAGGAGCAGGGACTTTTTCATTCTTGTAATACAGGTACTTGTTGTCGTTATGAAGTTCTTTTATATTTCTGTAATTACTGATATATAGACTATAAATCCTATTAATAGACAGTCTTTTTCCTCAAATCCTAAGAAAATTCTTAGGTAAAATAGCATTGTTATTTATAAACTTATAGGTGGATGCAATGGAATTTCCTATTTTATCTTCCATACTACAATCATATTCATCGGCCTCTGGATTTCTGTCCCTGCAATATTTTTTAAGCTTATATTTTAATGATTTATTCACTTCACAGTATCATCAAACTCATAAGGAAGTTCACTAAAGTCTGTTTCCAAATAAATTGGAGTATATTTAAGCTTTATCCTGTCCATAAAATAAGCAAGCCCTTTGTCAGATAGTGAACCGTAAAAATTGGGACCATAGTCATTTGTATATGTAAATTACATAGCTATAACCCTTGTCAAAATATAATTCAGCCTTTTAAACTCATCAGTTATTTTTCCCAGTTTTAGCAGCCTCCTCTATAAGCTTTAAATACTTCCTAGACGCACTGTAAACACCGTTTTTCCTAAAGTCTTTATTGTATATAAGGGTATCAAGGTAAGGCATATTGCTGTAGTCAAGGTTTTTTTGCTTTGTCTTAGCCTCTGCACCTTGAGGTAATGTACTAAAAACAGGGCAAAGAGTAGTACAAGTGCAATTAGTTTTTCTTCATAATAGGCTCCTTTCATAGTTATCAATCTTGCAAGGTAAAATTATAGGAGAAGTCACTCGCAGATTGATGAAGTATAGGACTTTATTTTCAAATCCTATTATAACACCAAATGCTTGTCTTATGTATATACTGACTAATAAAAATCATTTGAAAATGTTAAAGAATAGTTATATAATATTGACTAGATAAGCCTTTATGGGCGAAATTTTCAATGGAATGGAGTAAGCGTTATGGAAATTAAACGTGATAGTTATCTGCAACAGTTGATTTTCATATCGTTTTGATGGCTTGGTAAAGGTAATCACAGGCATTAGGAGATGTGGCAAATCCCTATCTGCTAAAAATATATATAGAGATTATCTGCTTGAGAATGGTGTAAAAGATGAGCAGATTATCACAATTGAGCTTGACCTTGCAAAAGATATTAAATACCGCAATTCGCTTATACTTTCATCGTATATAAGAGAAAAAGGTAGAAAAAGTAAAGAGGAGTACTATCTTTGTTGATGAAATACAAAATGTCTGATGAGGTGGCTAACCCGCACAATCCTGACGGTAAAAGGATTACTTTTTATGATGCGCTTAATGATTTGAGAGGTCTCATCAAATTTAGATGTATATGTAACCAGAAGCAACTCAAAAATGCTTTCAAGTGACATTCTTACAGAGTTTAGAGGACGAAGTGATGAAATAAGAGTACATCCGCTTAGTTTTGCTGAATATTACTCGCCGTTGGTGGAGATAAAAATGAAGCTTTTTGATGAATATGCCTTCTATGGTGGGATGCCACTTATTCTATCCAGGCCCTAACGATGCCACGAAGATGAACTATCTGAATCTCTATTCCAAGAAGTATATATAAGGACATTGTTGAACGAAAGAGAATAGAGAGGCAGGATGTGCTTGAACAAATACTTGACTTGTTGTGCTCGTCTGTTGGCTCATTAACCAATCCAACTAAAATTAATACCTTGAAAGTCTAAGTAAGGCTATAGCGTATCAGCCAATACGATTGCAGTACTATATCGGACATTTGGAAGATGCCTCCTTTTTCGAAAAAGCAAGCGTTATGATGTGAAAGGAAAGTCATACTTTGATTCTCCAAACAGTATTATAGCGAGGATATAGGCCTTAGGAATGCAAGGATAGGCTTTCGTCAACAGGAAATGACACATATAATGGAGAACCTTATATATAACGAGTTAAAATACAAAGGCAGTTTTTTAGTTGATGTCGGAGTTGTATATCAAAGATCCGTTAATGACAATGGAAATTCAGTTCGTATTCCGAGGAAATTGATTTTGTGGTAAATTCAGGAGGAAGCGGACTTATATACAGTCAGCTTATGCTATGCCTGATGATGAAAAAGCTGAGATAGAACTAAGACCTTTACGCTTACAGGTGACTTTTTCCCCAAAAATTTTAGTAAGAAAAGATATTGGAAAGCGCTGGTATGATGATAATGGCATCTTGAATATAAATGTTATTGATTTTCTACTGATAAAGATATAATTTAACTAGTGAATATTATAGCCTTTTTGGGCTTAAATTTTCAATACTATATTAAAGTACTAAAGGAAAACTTTCTACTAAAACCTGCATTTTTAAGGGGTAGACTATAATGAGATAAAAAGTTTTGACAAATGTATAATAACTTGGTTACGATATGCCGATATAATTGGATATAGGAAATTTTGGAAAGGAGTATTTTGCTATGAGGAATACCGGAATTAAAGGGTTCATATCAATTTTACTTTGCTTTTGTTATGATTATAGGCTTTGTCTGCACCACTTAGAGTAAGTGCGGAGGATGACAAGAAGATAGCTGAGCTTTCAGCTCGAATATATAGGGGTTAAGAATGAAAACGGCGATGTACTTGTAGGCACTGCGCTTAGTAAAACAGACTTTAAGTTTACTATGCGCTATGACGGGGAAGAGAAGTTTGTTCCATTCCCTGAGAGTGAGCTTAGCCATATAAAGCTTTCCCTCAATGCAGTTCCCATTGATGCAAAGAGTGCATTTGAGCTTGCCATAACTTATGACAATACAGCTAAGACAAAAGACAGGCGAAGAGCTGGTCTATAAAATCACTATACCCTAAAACCAATGAGACCTTTGATAAGATGGAGGCGACTTGGAATGGTGCAAGCAAGTATCATGTTGGAGACGCTATAAAGAAGGGTGAGATTACCCTGAGTGTGGTATATGGGGTGATTACACCTAATGGACGTACACAGACTACAAGGACTATCAGCCATAACCAGTCTTACCATTTCTCCAGAGGCCATAGTGGCTGACGGAAACAACAATATCACTGTCGAGTTTAACGGAAGAAAACCAATGTTCAAGTCAAGGGCTATGGAGAAAAAGAGCTGAAGTAATATATTCAGGTGATAAAAACCTTGTAGTAGGGGCAGATTGTAGACACTAAGAAGATAAAAGGCGAGCATTGTATAGTACCAACAATGATAAAAAGGCTGTAAAGACCTCTGACCTTTCATTTAACAATCTGAGGTGAAGGCTCGGGTGAGAATACTGTCACAGTTACCTACGGCAATCTTAAGGGCAAGTTCGTAGTAAACGGAGTGGCAAAAACCGCTGAGAAGATGTCTGCCAAGTACACAGGGATTGACCTTGTTGTGGGAAGCAAGATTGACCTTTCCAAGATAACCATTGAGCTTACCAACAAACGACAAGACAAAAGAAACCATAACAGCGGGCTTTACCATATCTCCGGATACGGTCAAAGAGGTAGGAGCCAATACAATCACTGTCTCCTACAAGGGCTTTAATGATACTGTGGTAGTAAAGGGTACAGAAGTACTTCCCTACCAATATAACCGCCACATATAATGGTGGAACGGTGATAGAGGGAAGCAAGATAAGTAAATCGGGCATCTTGGTTACTGCTTATTATCCCGATGGAACCAATAAGACCATATCTGATTTTGACATTTCTACGGAAACAATGAACACAGTTGGGATGCAAGAGGTTATAGTCACTTATAAAAAGCTTACAGCCACCATCTATGTTCCTGTTACAGCGAAAAACGGTAACTCAGCTTGAGGCTGTAGTACAATGGAGGTGCACTGGAGCAGCATGAGTCATTAGACCGCAAGAAGCTGGTTGTGACTGCTACCTATAATGACGGAAGCAGCAGCAATGTTGAAGACTACACCATAATGTCAACTACTGCAAGTAAGGTGGGAGACAATGTGTTTACGGTAAACTATCGGTGCCAAGACTGCGACCTTCACTGTAGAGGCATTTGCAAGAAGGATTGCAGGCGTGGGAACTCTTGAGTCTACGGTAGGTGGAGGGGACTACAGCTCTACACTTACTGCATTTATACAGGATCAGTTTGTAAGGGAAGATATCAAGCTTGAGACGGAAGATTTGGAGGATGACCTTATAAAGTCTGCCATAAAGAGGGTGAATAGTACCAAGAATTACATCTGCCTTTGAAATGGATATCGACAGCTTTCAGTTTGATGAGAACCAGTATCTGATAGCAGAACTTACGATACCTGAGGAGTTTTGACCCTGCCAGAGTAGCTGTATACTTCACCCCTGACAGGAGAAGAATAATGGTGCAGCAGACTGGCGGGCTGGTGGCAAACAATCTCTACCGCTTTTATGCCTACAGCTCAGGCACATACGTAATAATGGAAAATAATAACAATGATGTAACCAAACAGGAGCTTCATGATACTGAGCAGAGAAAGCCATTTATGGTGGTTTCCATAGATAAGAGCCTTACTGTGGGTACGAAGTCAAAGATAAAGCCTTATGTTTTATTTTTCAAAGGATAAGGACGAGGAGTTCACCTATGAGGGTTGACAATGAAGACCTTATGACTATCTCTAAAAGCTTGGAGAGATGACTGCCAAGGGATGCGGGAACAGTAAGTGTTACAGTAAGCGCTAAAAAGGCGGCTATTCGAGACCTATGACATCAAGATAAGTCCAAAAGAAAAGAAGAGAAAAAGAGCAAATTAGAATAATAGAGGTTGCATTATAGCAGCCCTCTAAGACTTTCTAAAATTTTTAGTGAAAATACTTGGTAACTGCTATATAATATGATAGTGTCAAAAACTTAGAAATACTACAGTAAGTGACAAACTAATGTAGTTCTAGATTAATAGATATACAAGATTTTTGAAAGGAAAATATATGTCTGATTTAGTAAAAGAAATAGAAAAGCGTAGAACATTTGCGATTATTTCACATCCCGATGCGGGAAAGACAACACTTACAGAGAAGCTTCTGCTTTACGGAGGGGCTATTAACCTAGCAGGCTCTGTGAAGGCTAGAAAAACCAGCAGACATGCAGTGTCGGACTGGATGGAAATAGAAAAGCAAAGAGGTATATCTGTAACCTCTTCAGTTAGTGCAGTTTGAGTACGATGGTTATTGTATCAACATCCTTGACACACCGGGACATCAGGACTTCTCAGAGGATACCTACCGTACTCTTATGGCGGCGGACTCTGCGGTCATGGTGGTAGATGCGAGCAAGGGTGTGGAGGCTCAGACCATCAAGCTGTTTAAGGTCTGCGTTATGCGCCACATTCCTATATTTACCTTTGTAAACAAGCTTGACCGTGAGGCCATGGACACCTTCGAGCTTATGGATCAGATAGAGAGCATACTTGGTATCAAGACCTGTCCTATCAACTGGCCTATAGGCTGTGGTAAGAACTTTAAGGGTGTATATGACAGGAATACTGAGACTGTTATGGAGTTTAAGGGCTGCAAATGCCGGTGCTAAGGAAGTTGAGACAAGCTATTTTAATATAAAGGATGAGGAGGCAAGGACTTCTCTTGGCAATGATAACTATGAGAAGCTAATGGAGGAGCTTGAGTTTAGATGGAGCCTGCCCTGAGTTTGACCAGGACAAGGTAAGCAGGGGCGAATTAAGCCCTGTCTTCTTTGGCTCTGCGCTAACAAACTTCGGTGTGGAGACCTTCCTTACTACACTTTCTTAAGATGACCCTACATACCTTCTTCAAGAATGACTGACAAGGGTGAGCTTGATCCACGCTCTGATGTGTTCTCGGCCTTTGTATTTAAGATTCAGGCAAACGATGAACAAGATGCACAGGGACAGGATAGCATTTATGCGCATCTGCTCAGGCAAGTTTGAGGCAGGAATGGAAGTAAACCATGTGCAGGCAGGCAGGAAAATCCGTCTTCGCAGCCTCAGCAGATGATGGCTCAGGAAAGAAAGATAGTGGAAGAGGCTTATGCAGGAGACATAATAGGTATCTTTGATCCGGGCATATTCTCTATAGGTGATACTGTATGCTCGACAAATGAGAGTTTTAGATTTGCAGGAATACCAACCTTTGCACCGGAGCATTTTGCAAGGGTGCGTCAAATGGATACCATGAAGCGTAAGCAGTTTGTAAAGGGTATAGAGCAGATAGCCCAAGAGGGTGCTATCCAGATATTCCAGGAGTACAGCCAGGGCTTTGAGGAAATTCTTGTTGGAGCTGTAGGTGAGCTTCAGTTTGATGTGCTTAAGTTCAGGCTGCTACAGGAGTACAATGTGGAGATTCGCCTTGAAACCTTGCCTTATGAGCATATCCGCTGGATAGAGAATAAGGATGTGGATATGGACAAGCTATCCCTCACCATGGATACAAAAGCGCATCAAGGATATGAAGGGCAGACCACTGCTCATCTTTCACCCATCCCTGAGCATACAGACAGTGCTTGAGCGTAATGAGGGACTGAAGCTTTTCAGAATTTGGCAGTGCGGAGATGTAAATAATTGCTTCACATCATCTATCAATCATATGATTGCATATGTAAATGAATAATGCTATAATTTGTTTAAAGGAGGCGATTTATATGGTAAATACATTAGTACAATTTAGGGTAGATGAAAGCCATAGAACTCCGAGGCTATAGGAGATTTGTAGTAAACTTGGTATAGACTTACAATCATATTTTAGGATTTGTTTAGCTAGGCTAATTAGGAAAAGGGAATTCATTTGAGCGATGAGAGATAGAAGAGGCTAAAAGAGAACAAAAGGGGTTTCTGCAATGAAACGTGCAAGTAAGATTGCAAAAGAATATGGAATTTCTGATTTGTCTTTAGACGAAATTAATGAAGCAATAAGAGAGGCAAGAGGTTAAGATGATCTCGAGATAATATCAAATGGTAACTGACAAATCTCTGATATAGGTCGATAATTTAAATATAATCAAATTTTTGGGAGGAAGAACATGAAGATTACAAATATCAACAACATCGATAAGTTCTTTCAGCTGGTGGACAAAGTGCAGCGGCAAGATAGAGCTTGTAACAAATGAGGGAGACAGATTGAACCTTTAAGTCAAAGCTATCTCAGTATGTGTCCTTAGCCAACATTTTCTCATCAGGAACAATACCTGAAATGGAAATAGTTGCATACGAGCCTGAGGATACAAAGAAACTCATTGAATTTATGATGAATGATAATGGCTAAGTAGTTAAAAATGCAATAAAAACAAGGAGGGTTTTGCAGTGGATACATTATATTTTTGTTACAAAAAAATGCTCAGAAATTCATAGGCGACCACGAGGTGGAGAGCATTAAGCCTGCAGTTTTGGATGCGGCAAAGAGACTTAAGGAGAAAACCGGTGACGGAAAAGGATTTCCTGGCTGGATGGATCTCCCTGTCAACTATGATAAGGAAGAATTTGCAAAGAATCAAGAAGGCGGCTGAGAAGATTAGAAATGACTCTGACATCCTTTTTGTAATCGGCATAGGCGGCTCTTACCTTGGAGCAAGAGCAGCTATTGACTTCGTAAAGCATAGCTTCTACAATGACTTACCTAAGGAGAAGCGTAAGGCTCACAGATTTACTATGTAGGTAACAGTATGAGCGGTGCTTACATTGAGGGAGCTTATTGACCTTATAGGAGATAAGGATTTCTCTGTAAATGTTATATCAAAAATCAGGAACAACTACTGAGGGCTGCAGTTGCTTTTTAGAGTATTTAGAGAGCTTACAGAGAAGAAATACGGAAAAGAAGGAGCAGCTAAGAGAATATATTCAACCACAGACAAGGCCCGTGGTGCTCTTAAGACTCTTTCGGATGAAGAGGGCTATGGAGTGCTTCGTCATCCCTGATGATGTAGGCGGACGTTTCTCAGTACTTACTGCTGTGGGACTTCTCCCTATTGCAGCCAGCGGTGCTGATATAGACAAGCTTATGGAGGGGGCTGCCCACCTTAGGGAAATCTGCTTAAACAATGACTTTAGTGAGAATCCTGCACTCCGTTATGCAGCTATAAGAAACATCCTTTACAGAAAAGGAAAGAGTGTTGAAATCCTTTGCAAACCACGAGCCAAGCCTGCACTTCATATCAGAGTGGTGGAAACAGCTCTACGGAGAGAGCGAGGGCAAGGACCAGAAGGGTATCTTCCCTGCTTCAGTAGACCTTACTACAGACCTTCACTCCATGGGACAGTTCATTCAGGACGGTTCAAGGCTTATGTATGAGACTGTTCTTGTTGTGGAAAAGCCTAGAAGAGACTTTACTCTTAAGAGTGCTGAGAATGATATAGACGGCCTTAACTACCCTCTCAGGCAAGACTATGGATCTATGTAAATAAGTGCGCTATGAAGGGTACCATTGCGGCTCATGATGGATGGAAATGTGCCTACACTTCTTATTGAAATACCTGAGCAGACAGAGTACCACCTTGGCGAACTTTTTCTACTCTTTGAATTTGCGGTGGGAGTAAGTGGCTATATGTTTGGCATCAATCCTTTTTTGACCAGCTGCGTAGAATTCTACAAGGCAAATATGTTTAGACTTTGGGCGCTAAGTGCAAAGTAAATAGTACCAAACGTATATTAGAACTGTCAGATGCATGACAGAAAATATTCGCAGTCCGCCTGTTTTTGTACAAAAATGGATACTTTCACTCATATTTTAGATCAAACAAAGATAATAAATTCTCTTACAAGTAAAGCTCAATCGAATTTTTATACTTTTGACACTTGATATCGTAAATAATAATATTAGGACTACCCTCCTTGACATTTTGGTTTAAGGAGGGTAGAATTAAAATCCATTGAACACAATGTAATTTTGTGATAAATGAGTGAATTATGTAGAAAAAGTTGCTATCATAGAAAGGATGCATAATGAAAAAGAAACCTACAATATAACAGGTATGTCCTGCGCTTCTTGCTCTGCAGCCGTCACAAGGGCTGTAGAGAAGCTGAAGGTGCAAAAGGATGTAAATGTCAACCTTATGCAAAAATAAGATGACACTAGAGCTTTCAGACGGACTTACGGATGAAATGGTCATAAAGGCAGTAGAAGATGCAGGCTATGGAGCGAGTGTAAAAGGACATCAAGTCTCGATAGCAGTAAAAATCAGACAGATGTAGCTGAGCGATTATGCAACAGAGCTTAAGCTTAGGGCGATAGTTTCATTTATCTTCATGGTCCCACTTATGTATTTTGGTATGGGAGGTATGTTTAATGCACCATTTCCAAAGGCATTTATGGAGACGGAGGGAAGCTTCTCCTTGCGCTTACTGAACTCCCATGCTTGTTCTTCCGATTATTTTCACCGGAAGAAAGTTCTTTATAAGCGGATTTAAGCACCTCTTTAAGAGAAATCCCAATATGGATACCCTCATTGCGATAGGCTCAGGTACATCATTTTTATACAGCATTTATTCTCTGTATATGCTTGCCTACTTTATTTCCATAGGAGATGTGAAGTCATCCATGCCTTTTGGGATGAATCTCTACTTTGATACAGCGGGTACCATACTTACTCTCATTACCCTAGGTAAATACCTCGAAGCAAGGAGCAAGAAGAAGACTACAGAAGCTATAAGCAAGCTTGTAAATCTGATTCCCTGACAAGGCAGTTATCTTAAGAGACGGCGTGGAGAGTGAGGTGTTGGTCTCGAGGTGGAGGCAGGAGATATAGTAGTAAAAGCTGAGAGACTGTACCTGTGGATGGTGTCATAGTAAACGGCAGTGGTGCTGTGATGAAGCTTTATGGTGACAGGAGAGAGTATTCCTGTAGAAAAAATACAGATGATAGGGTGACTGGAGGAACCATCAGCCGTTCTGGTTATTTCAGTTTTAGGGCCACCAATGTAGGTGAAGATACTGCGCTTTACAAGATTATTTCCCTTGTAGAGGAGGCATGCAGGCTCAAAAGCTCCTATATCAAGACTTGCAGACAAAATCAGCGGAGTGTTTGTGCCTGTGGTGCTTTGTATTTCTTTTCTTACCTTCATCATATGGCTATTTGTAAGGGGAGACTTCTCCTTTGCGCTTAATATGGCGGTTGCAGTCCTTGTCATCTCCTGCCCTTGCGCACTGGGACTTGCCACTCCTGCGGCTATTATGGCTGGTACAGGAAAAGGAGCTGAGAAGGGCATTATTATAAGAAATGTGGTGAGCCTAGAGGTAGCACATAAGATAGACACTGTAGTTCTTGACAAGACAGGTACAATTACTGAAGGAAGGCCTAGGTAACTGATATTTTGTAAATGACATTGATGAGACTGAGTTTATTTCGCTTGCGGCTACCCTTGAGAGTGCCAGTTCTCATCCGCTTGCTAATGCGGTTACAGAGTACGCTAAAGCTAAAAACATCGAGATAAAAAGAGCTGAAACCCTTGAAACCATAGAGGGCAGAGGAATAGCGGGAGAGATTAATGGGCAATCCTTATATGCAGGAAATGCAGCCTATATGGAGGAGCTTGGCATAACTGATAACGGCTTTAAGGCTAAGGCAGATGAGCTTCATAACATTGGAAAGACGGTTCTCTACTTGCAAGAGGAAAAGAGAAGAAGGAGCTAATCGGCATCATAGCTGTAGCCGACGTGATAAAGGAAGGAAGTAAGGATGCTGTAAGGGAGCTTAACCAGATAGGCATAGATGTGGTTATGCTTACAGGAGACAATGAGCGCACAGCCATTGCTATAGGACGTGAAACAGGAGTAAACAGAGTGGTCGCAGAGGTTAAGCCTGCGGATAAGGAAGCAGAGATAAGAAGGCTTAAGGAGCAGGGTAAGACCGTCATGATGGTTGGTGACGGAATAAATGATGCTCCCAGCCCTTGCAGGAGCAGATGTGAGAGTAGCCATTGAACCGAGTGCAGATGTAGTTGTAGATACGGCTGACATCATACTTATGCACAGCGACCTAAGAGACGTGCCTTATGCAATCCTGCTAAGTAACGAAGTAGTAAAGAAGATTAAAGAGAATCTGTTCTGGGCATTATTTTACAATGCTCTTTGTATACCGGTGGCGGCAGGAGTATTCTTTTGCTGCCTTTGGGCTGAGGCTTAACCCTATGATTGGTGCACTTGCGATGAGCTTCTCATCAGTATTTGTACTATCCAATTGCTTAGACTAAGGCTTTTTCATGCTCAAGTTTAAGAAGGGTAAGCAAGAACGCAAATTACAGAGAGTCAGCCTAAGCAAAATGGGAAACGAAGGCTCAGACAGATGAAACAAAGGATAACAGTTACACAAAGGAGGATATTGTTATGGAGAAAACAATTGATATTGAAGGAATGTCTTGCAGTCACTGCGTAAAGATGATAAATAGAAGCTCTTAATGCCATAGACGGTGTACAGGCAGAGGTAAGCTTTTGAAACAAGAATGCAAAAGGTGAGCCTTTTGAAGGAAGTAAGTGATGATGTGCTGAAAGAGCAGTTGTAAAGGCTGGTTACGAGGTGAAGGGATACATTAAAAGTTCTGATGACAGATCAAAGACCGGTAGCAGAAGATTCTGTCACCGGTCTTTAGTAATGCAATTATCTTTTTGTTATCTGAAGATGCCCAGCTTTTTGATACTGGGAAGGGTGGTTCCTGTATGTTTCTTTGAACTGCCTTATAAATGTTGCAGTACTGTCTGATGCCTACAGAAGAAGCTATATCCTGTATTTTAGGAGGATCTGCCTGCATAGAAGCGTTATGGCATAGTCCATCTTTACAGTAGAAACATAAGATGAAAAGTTTGTTCCTGATATTTTCTTAAAACCAGCTGGAAAGATATACTCGAGTTATGGAAAATGCTTCAGCTACACTGCTTAATGTAAGTGGTTCGCTTAAATGTCCATTAATATACTCTTCCATACGGCTTTTTAATGTCGTATTGCTCTTTATCAGCCTTTTGAAAAAGCTTGTAAAGAAAGGTCTGATAGATTTTTGATACATAAAGTTTGTATTATATACATCTATGGCCATCTGTGAACGTTGGCAGCTCAAGTGCAAGGCAGGCTTTTTCAAATATTGATTGTATTTCAACATAATAATGTCTAAAATCTGATATGCTTATAGGCGCTTCAGGATAAAAATATAAGCTCAAGTTCCTTTAATATCATTTCAGGAGCATTATTTCTGGGTATACCAAATAAAAAGATTGTATATTCTACCGGAAGGCGTGATTTCTTTTTGCAAATTATTGTCTGTACTATAAGTAAACTGCTTACCATTTATGACAGGAGAAGTAAGCAACGAGTTTCTGCAAGCTTATACTCAGCATTAAGCCCGCTTATAGCAGTACAGTACCACATGAATACCCTGCAAAACACCTGAATGTCATTATTTGAATCAGCTGTCTGTGCTTCAATTTCTTTAAGTATTTCTTCTTTATCTTCAGGCTTTGCAATCAAAGAATATGTATATTTATTTACATTAATGAACTTTAGTTCAAATCTATCGACTAGTCTCTAGCGCAGACACGAAAGATATGTCCTCATTCCCCGAATTATTTTGAATAACCAAGACAATAACCATATAATATGGGTATTTTTCCTCTAAAGTAGCGAGAGTTTTCTCGTCAGGCTCGGAAGTTGTACTTAATAAATAGTATAATGCTATTCTCTCATTAATCATTCCAGAGTTATTTGTGTCTGAGCTAAGACAGTTAATTTCATATAAAAGCTCTTATGAATCTGATTCTCCAGTATCGCTACTTCATTATCTCCGGAACTACCAAACTGAGAAGTGAACTTCTTAAGAGGAAGATAAAGTTTATAGTTTAGAAAAAAACAAGTAACAAATGAACTTGCTAGTAGCGATATCGAAGGTTATTCCCATAACTGTATACGATGTAGTATAAAGGCGACATAGCCTCGTCGTTATTTACAAGAACAAGGCCTATATATGGGAAAATACTCATTTTAGAGGCAACTGAGTAATACTTTGTGATTATTACAATTAATAAAATCATTTTCAAAGGGCAAGCTTTTAATATCTTTGTCTGAGAGAAATAGTCTGGGATTGGAGATTAGGATTTTTCCATCTTCATCTACTACATATCCTAAGAAAATCACTATCAATGGACTTATGGATGTTTGCAACTCAGGCAGATATATCGAGCGGCGATATATCCATGTTTATATAGATTTTTACATATAATGCATAAAAATTACTGTAATGATACAGTCCATCTGGCAAGTCTTTAATTGTAGATAGCTTATTATTGTCATTCTTGTTTTAGAACTATATGACAAAGTCATTTTTCAGTGTATATGCCTGTTATCCTGTACAAACTACGTTTTGATGATTTTGTGTATAAGAAGACTGTCTTGGCATACGGAAGGGATTGTCTCAGAGAGAAAGCTTGGATGCAGCGTTTTCAGCGTTTTTCTCAAAAAATCCTTGCCAAGCTTATCGGTGAGTGTATATACAAGGGATGACGTCATGCAAAGTGAAAATAGCATCCAGACGGTTCATTTCCAGCTGAAAGTCGCTGTTCAACCTGGCAGCTTTGTACTTGCAAGATGATATCTCTTTACTTAGCTGGTGACCGTACACAGCACTTCGATAAAAAAACAAAAATAGCAATAATTACTGCTATAGATAAATTGAGATAAATTACCCCACCAAGGATACTTTTCCTGTTCGCATTTTAAAATCCCCATTTGTTACCAACAAAATTATGGCCTGTTCTAAATATTACTCATAAATTTTTATACGTAAAAAGTGAAATAAATGAAAACATGAATTATCGTTTCTTAATATAGGTTTCAAAAATTAATATTAATACTAAGAAATGAAATAATAACTAGTAAAATAACGATTGATTTTGAGCAAAAGATGTGTTATAGTCAAATCAATAAAAGCGAGAAAAGAAGATTGGTTAAAAGATTAACAAAAAGATATGTATTAAAAACAAATTCAAATATAAGATTAATAAAAAGAACAGGAGGAGTTTCGATGAAGAAAAAGCTTTTTAAGGAGATGCTTAGACCATAAAGAACTGATTCCTTATGTCAAGTTCCGGGTCTTAGTTGCAGTGTTCATTTTTCATATCTACCTATGTATGGAATACTGATAGCTTTCCAGGACTACAACCCGGTGGGAGGGCTTTTCGGTGCAAATCACTGGGTAGGGTTAAAAATACTTTCAAGCAGTTTTTGCAACTCCTTACCACTTTCGTCTGATTAAAAACACACTCTTATTAGGAGTATATACACTGTTGTGGAGTTTTCCTGCGCCTATAATTTTTGCATTGCTTATGGATCAGCTTACCAATAGTAAGTTTAAGAAGGTTGTTCAATAATCTCATATCTTCCATACTTTATTTCAACTGTCGTTATAGTAGGACTTGTGATTAACTTCTGTGGAGTAGATGGTGTTATCAACACAATAAGAGGATTCTTTGGCGCTAAAGAAATATCGTTTATGACTGACCCAAGATATTTTAGGACGATTTTATTGCAAGTAAATATGGCAGGGCTTAGGTTGGGGAGCAATCGTATATCTGCAGCCTTATCAACAGTAGACCCTCAGCTGCGATGAGGCAGCTACTCTGGATGGTGCGAACAGATGGCAGAGGAATCAAATACGTGTCCTGGCCTGCTATCATACACCAACTACAACTATTATGTTAATACTGAGAGTGGAAAAATTATCTCGTCTGACTTTGCAAAAGTTCTGCTTTTTATACAATGAGTCTACCCATGAAACAGCTGATATTATAGGGACTTATGTATACAGAGAAGGAATCTTAGGCGGAAAGTTCGAGTATACGACAGCGATTGGACTTGTGACATCGATTATATCTTTTGTATTAGTTACATTAGGCCAATTTCAGTAAGAGAAATTGTACAGAAATAGTTTAGTGCAGGAGGTGCAGGAACGAAAGGACTATAAAAGAAAAATTAAGTTAAGTCTTGGCGACAGAGTATTTACTTCTACCAACGTCTTAATAATGCTAATCATTTCTTTTGGTAATGCTCGCACCTATCATACACTGTAGTATGTGTATCTGTATCAATAGGCTCAGAAATACAAAAAGGTGGACCTTCCTATGGCCTAGAGGAGATCTACAATTGAGGGATATAAAGGTGCTTCAGGACAGTTTGATAGTAAGAACCTACTAAACACAGTTATATATGCAGGATTACATACAATACTTGTAATAGTGTTAACGGCATTTACTGCATATCCGCTTACAATTAAGAGTTTTCCTTTAAGGGAAGGGAATTACTATCTTTATAACAATTACTATGTTTTTAGCGGTGGAGCCATACCTACCTACCTTCTTATGAAGGGGCTGCACCTTATAGACAACCCTGCAGTAATGGTCATCATCCGTTTGTAGTAACAGCATATAATCTTATATTATTTAGGACATGCAGGAATAAAACCCTAGTATGCGTGAATCTAGCAAGAATAGACGGTGCAGGAGAATTCCTTTATCCTTATGAAGATAATAATGCCACTTTCTAAACCTATTATTGCAGCCATAGCGCTTTTTACGATAGTAGTGCGTGGAATGACTGGTATTCAGCACTCATTTATCTTAATACACAGGGATTATTATCCTGTTCAGATGATATCTAGAAAGATACTTTTAACAGTACTGCCTTTTAATAGCATGGATCCATCCATAATGCAGATGTTCAGAAACAGCACAATTACTCCTCAAAATCTGACTAAAATGCTACCATAGTAGTCATAATGCTCCTAATAATGTGTATATATCCTTTTTATACAGAAATACTTTTGCTGCGGGCATTATGGTTGGTGGTGTAAAAGGTTAAGCTGGGGTGAGAGAGTGTACAATATAATAAACAGGAGGAATTTTTCATGAAAAGAAAGAATCTATCAAAAATCAGTAGCACTCGGAATGTGTGCGGCAATGCGCTCTTTCAGGTTGTGGAGCAGATAAGGAGAAAGCGAAGTGCTCTGGGTTACTCTGGAAGAGCACCCAGTGCAGCTTCAACCAACATGGGGACTCTAGGGAAGCGTTAAAGTTTAAGGTAACATCATTTACTTTGGCGACAAATCACAGAGGGCACAGAGATTCAGAAAATGGCTTTGAGATGTGTGAGAGCAAGATGGACGTCCGCTTGATATTACCTTTGAGTATATTCTCATTCTGGAGACTATACAGAAAAATTACAGGTAATAAATGCCGGTGGAGATTTACCGATATTTCTACCTGCTTTTAGCTCTAAGGGAAGCACAAAGCAGATGATAGATGAATATGGTTCCCAAGGGATTGTACTTGAATCTGGCAGAGCACTTAGACAAAATGCCTAATTATAAGAGCTTTTTAGACAAAGACCCTAATAGCAAGAAAATCTCTTCACTCCGGAAGGAGCACTTTATGGTGCGTATAACCTCAGTATAACACATACCGGTTCAGCACATTGCAGGCTCAACTCTGATGACAAGAGGCAGTGTGTTGGAAGAAGCTAGTCTTCCTATTCCTACTACTTTTTAGATGAAGTTTATAAGACAGCTAAGGCTATTAAGGAAGCAGGAGTATCAAAGTGCCCTATGAGTATAGCTTGAAGAGTGGCAGAAGCGGAAGATGTTGTATTTGGATGCATATCATACTAATGCAAAAAGATATTTTGACGGCGCAAAAATTCAGTACGGACCACTTTCAGATGATTATAAAGCTTGCCCTTCAGTATCTCAACAAAATATATACTGAAGGCCTGATATCTCCTGACTATTTCCATGTACTACAGATATGAGAGATAGCAGATGAGAGTCCGGCTCAGCATGGCATCTTCCTCTTCTGGGAAGGCTACCCCTGGAACATGGGCAGCAGAGCGTCCTGTTGATGAATGGGTTGGAGTTCCTATTCCTACCTCAGATAAATATAAGACAAAGATGGCAGTTTGAAAGAGAATTTGTCAATGAATATGAATTCAATTCAAGATATGCAACAGTAGTAAATGCGCAGTCACTCATCGCAGAAGAAATAGTCAAATTCCTTGATATACAGTATGATCAGGATATTATAGACCTCCTTAACTGGGGGTATCGAAGGAAAGACATATGAAGTAAAAGATGGCAAAAACATCTTATAATTGATAAAGAAAAAGTTTGTTGAACTGGTATGCCTGTTTCAGGAAATATGCGTTCAGGTATCTTCCTCAGCCACAGGATATGGATTTATGGAGAATCTGAGATTACCAATCCATCACCTATACTGGGATAATAAAATAGTGGATGAAAAGCTGGTGGCATCTGTAAACTCAAGGTAATGGAATGCATCCAACATATCACCAACTGATGGAGCGCTAATCCTTCAATTTCTCAGATGAGTCAAGCGAATAGCCAATATAATAGACACCTGTAGAGACTTATGACAAGGCAGAAGGTTAAATTCATTAGAGGCAACGTTCATTTGACGAGTGGAATAAGTATATAGAAGAGCTTAATAATGATAGCGATATCAATGCTGCATTAGAAATCACAATAGTAAGCAAGTAAAATATAAAGTGTGAAAAAGTTGTCTATACACATTTTTATCACTAATCACAAACTATTCAAAACTACGTCATTTACCAGACATGGGGTGGCAGAATACGTTACAGGAATATGACTGTAGCACAAATAATATGTTTTGAAGTAAAGAAAGGATAATCAGCAATGAGAGTATATTTAATGACTGCTATCATTGCGGTAGGCAAATAGCGTTAACAGCTTGTGGAGGTAATTCCAGAGCAGTAGAGAGTGGGAAGCATAGCTCGGCATCCGGTTCAGCAGTTAGCAGCGGTTCGACTGCTACAGGCACAGCTGTAGATAACGGTGCAGTATAGAGTTCAATCCTTCGGATTACATAGAGAAACTCGCTAACTACAAAGGGTGTGGAGTATACCAAGGTAGATACAGTTGCAAATTGATGCAGAGGTAGAAGAAAAGGTAAAAGAGTTCTTAAGAACTATCCTGGAGAAGATTACCGATAGAGAGATTAAAAAGGTGATACTGTCAATATAGACTATGAGGGGTAAGAAAAGACGGAGTAGCCTTTGAGCGGAGGAACTGCAAAGGGAGCTGACCCTAATATCGGTTCAGGAAGCTTTATCTCCGGCTTTGAGGAATGGGACTCCACAGGCAAGAAGGCCGGGTGAGACCGTTGACCTATAACCTTACCTCTTCCCAAAGAGGACTATCATAGTGAGGAATTAAAGGGTGCTAAAGGTAGTATTTACGTTAAGATTAACTACATTTGTAGGACATGCTCCCAAGAAGTGCGATGAGCTGGTCAAGGGAGCACTGATGCACCTTAGTGCAGACTATAGAAGGAGGGAGATGTAAAGAAAGAAGCTTGAGAGAAAGCAAGAAAGACGCTGCCAAAGAGAGCATTCAGAGAGAAGTTAGAGAAAGGTAGTTACAGAGGAGTGTGCAGTAAAATCTGTGCCTAAGGAAGCTAGAGGACAGATGCATACACAGATTATGAACCACTGGGTCAGCTCTAGCTGCTCAGTATGGACTCAGAGTTAGGGGACATCGTCAAGGAACTCCAGTTTAAGCTCACTGAGGGAAGAATTTGATAAAGAAGTAAAGGCTCAGGCAACAAACAGTGCAAAACAGCTGGTTGTTAGAGCTATAGCAGCTGAGAAGCTTGAAGTATCCTGATGATGAATACTCACTGCACTATCAATACCTACTATGAGGAACAGCGGTGCAAAGGGTAGTATATAGATGTTGCAGCCTATGAGCCAGGTAGGTAAGGGCACTCTTATGGATTTGATTCTTCTTGATAAGGTAGGAGCTTAGCATGTTAAGAACGGAAAAGAAAGTGGCTGCAGAAGACAGAAACAAAGACCAAATAATAAAGAGTCAAAACGAATAGAGGCTGTAGCACCGATGTTTTGTAAGTGTTACAAGCCTCCTGTCTATTCTAAAATTACTCACCTCAACTACTGCCAAATGCAGCCCTTTCTTTAGCATACAGAAGTAGATTCTCTTTGAGATGAGCTCTGGTCTCAAGAAGGTTACGGCTTATTCGCCATGTGTAACTGTGTTAGGATTGAGATTAGGCATGACCGGATCTGCCAAGCGAGTTCACGCTCCTGTCGTACCGTGGTAAAGAGGAGAGAAAGGAGGAAGCAAGCAGGATATCGTCTATGCCTACTACATATATAGCAATACATGTGCTTC
>BNJV01002945.1_pt1 | contig 101353 bp, 118 predicted proteins | sample 8540591 | NCBI WGS metagenome assembly BNJV01 (sample SAMD00202457, study PRJDB9452) | human saliva metagenome | host: Homo sapiens
GGTATCCCCGGCCTCGTGCGTGCAGTGTAGCCGGGATCAGTGCCCCGGCCAGCTGCGGATCGACGTGAGCGCGGCGACCGAGTAGCGGTCCCACACTCGCCCGCCAATACGCACGGCTGCCTCGAGGACGAGCACCGACCACGCAAGGGCCACGACGTAGGCAACCCAGTCCGGCACGAGGCCGAAGGACGCCAGCACGAGGAGCACGTAGGACGGGATCTGCAGGACTGCGGTACCCGCAAAGCCGACGAGCTGCAGCAACATCGTCATGAGGAAGGAACCGGTGCCCTTCGTCGCGAGCGGGGATGCTCCCGGAGGCTGCACCGGGTAGACCCAGCGCGCGTTCACGACGAGGGTCGTGCCGGCCGCGCCCGCGAAGAGGACGACACCCATCACCTGATGGAACACGAAACCGGAGGTGCTCATGCCCGTGACGGCATCGTGAATGAGGTACCCAATGATCTGGGGAACGAACACCACGAGGGACCCGACGAGGCGCCCGCGACGTTCCTCGCGACCGCTCATACCCGACGAGATAACGATCCAGGCACCCGTCGAGTCGTATTGCATGAGCGCGCCGGTCGTCAGACCGGTCGTGACAGGCACCAGGTAGAGGAAGATACCCGCCGAGAACGCAAACGACTGCCCCTGCGACACCAAGCGCTCCATGAAGATCGCAATGATCGGGAACAGCGCCGCAAGCACCATGTTCATGTTCAGGCGCGGATCCACGATCCAGTAGCGCAGCGTCCGCGCGGCCAACGACGCGCTGCGCACGCCGAGGCCGAGGCGCGTGAACATGTCAACGCTGCGCAGGCCGGCGGCTCGCGACTGCGCGGAGCGTCGACCTCGCGCTTCCTCTTCGAGAGATTCGTCGATGAGGTGACGCCCCTCGTCGATGGCCCGCTGCGCGTCGGCACTGATCTCACCCGCGTAGCCGCTCATCACGGGGCGCAGGACGGCCAGCCAGGCGCGCCAACCGACGATTCCAGTCACGACCGTGATGAGGACGCGGATCGCCGCGGCCACCCACGCCCCCTCGAGCAGAGAGGCAACAACGCCGAAAGGCGCTCCGAAGGGCGTCCACATCGCGACGTTCACACCCGCCCGGAAGGCCTCAACGGAAAAGTTCTGGGTCAGCAAAGACATCCAGTAGCCCATGGGCGTCAGCACCAGCATGAACACGACGGCACCCAGAGCGGTGACAGCATCCTTCTTGCTCGAGCTATCAAGACGCACCGCGAACCAGGTCCCGACCGCGCGCGCCCACAGCACCGACAGAGGCAGCGTCACGACACCGGCAGCAAACCAGCCGAGCGCCTCAAGCCACTGGGCTCGCCACAGCGCAAACCAGACGGGCAGAAAAAGGACCATGGCCGACAGCAAACCGCCGGGACCGACCAGCGTCGCTGCCGCCAGCCCCGCCCCGAGGCGCTTGCTGGGCCCCACGTAGGGCGACAGACGCACGGGATCGAGCGAGTTGTCCATCGAGGCGAAGATGATCGGGAGGACCAGCCAGAGCAAGAAAATGAAGGGCCCGGCGATCGGCATCACCGGCGTGGCCAGGGAGGCCTCGTCGGAGCGCGCGAGGAAGGCGGTGCCCACGAGAGCGGAGGTGTAGCTTCCGCCGAAGTACAGGACGCCGAGGACTGCGAGAACGAGGACGACCGTCTGCTTGCGGACGGTGTTCCAGATGATGCGGAGCTTGAGGCGAATCAGTTGCCCAACCACGACAGGCCTTCCTCGGAGTGGACGCCGCCGACCAGGGAGGTGAAGCGCTCCCCCAGGTCGCCGCCCTGGGCGACCTCGTCGGTGGTTCCTGCGACGAGCACGCGACCCTTGTCGATGATGGCCACGTGCGTGCACAGCTGCTGGACGGTGGCCATCACGTGCGAGGAGAGGATGACGGTGCCGCCACGCTTTGTGTAGTCGGTGAGGATCTGACGAATGTTGGTCGCGGACACGGGGTCGACAGCCTCGAAGGGCTCGTCGAGGACCAGGACTCGAGGGGAGTGAATGAGGGCGGCAGCCAGGGCGATCTTCTTCGTCATGCCCGCCGAGTAGTCGCCGATCAGTTTCTTGCCGGCCTCGGCCAGGTCGAGGGCTGCGAGGAGCTCGTGGGCGCGCTCGCGGGCGACGGAGGCATCCAGGCCGTGGAGCATGCCCACGTGGACGAGGAAGTCGGGTCCGGAGAGGCGGTCGAGGAGGCGCATCCCGTCGGGCATGACGCCGAGGAGGGCACGTGCCTCCTGGGTTCGTGCCCACACGTCAACGCCGTGCACGTAGGAGGTGCCGCGGTCGGGGGTGAGCAGGCCGGTGGCCATGGTGAGCGTCGTGGTCTTTCCGGCGCCGTTAGGACCGACGATTCCCGTAGAAGGATCCGGTGGGGATGTCGAGGGACAGGTCCGCAACGGCGATGAGGTTGCCATAAATCTTGACGAGGCCTCGGATCGCCAGTGCGATATCTTCCCCGACGGGGGCGGCGGGTGCCGCGGGGACGGCGGGCTGCGAATCGGACACGAGATACTCCTTCACGCATTGAAATACCTGCCCATTTTACGAGAGATACAAGGCAATGCCGGGAAGTTCTCAGATGACGACCCTCCCCCGGGCCGATGACATTGTCAGCGGGAGCTGACGATGACGGTCAATCCCTGGTCCGGCTCGTACGTCCAGGTCGCCTTGTAGGAGGCCCACTCCTCCGACTGGGTGCCATCGATCGCGCGGGTTGCGTACATCCGTTCACGCACCGACGCAGGGGTGCCAAGCTTGCCGAGCACGCACTGGAAGATCGGTGTCGTCAGGCTATCCCCACTGTCGGAGAAGGCTTCGAGGGTCAGCGAGGTCTCATCGCTGACCAAGCGAGCATGCAGGCCCCGCGCGTGACAGGAGTCGACGGCGTTCGCGAAGCCTGAAGCAGCCGTGGACCGCGCAATAAACAGGCCACCAACGACGGCTGCGACAAGCAGGAGCGCCGAGATGAAGCCGAGGAGGAACATGAGGAGGCCGCGATAATGCTGTCCGCGATGGGCGGGGCGCTCACGACGCTCCATGCGCGAGGTGCCGACACCCGAGCGCCGGGTCGCCCGCTGGGCACGCGACGCGCCGCCCACCCCAGAGGCCTCCTCACTGTGCGTCGGCACAGGCAATGCCGGCGCGGACACGCCTCGCTTCTGAGCCACCTGCTCCCCCGCCGTGTTCACGACGCGCATCGTTGTGCGGTGCCAGTCGTGATGGACGGGAACGCCAGGGCGCTGATCGCCCTCGAAGGCCACCCCAGCCTCGTCCAGATGCGCGTACTCACGCGCGGGCGCAGGAGATTCCACAGCGGGCGCCGCCTGCGCATGAACAGCGTCGCGCGCAACTACATTGCGTTGCGCCGGCGCGGCAGCATCTTTCGACGGACGAGCTTCCTTCGACTCACGAGGCGGAACCGAGGACTTGCGCCGAACCACCGCAACCTCGGCGGTGACGACCTGCTCGACGGGAGGGGCTTGGGGCGCACGGGACATCGTGGGCAGGCTCGGCTGCTTGCTCAGACGAACGGGCGCGGCGTCGGCCGGATATTCCTGCGTCACCTGTCCCGCACCGATTCGATACGCGTCAGGCGTCCTGGCCCCCATAACTCCTCCATAAATAACTAGCTGTCAGTTTCTTGACAATCATATGTGCTAGTTACCGGAAAAGCAACGGGATTAGTCGATGCCGAGAGCCTGACGCAGGCGGGCCACGTGACCCGTCGCCTTCACGTTGTACTGGGCCAGCGCCACCGTACCATCGGGGTTCACGACAACGGTCGAGCGGATGATGCCCACGTAGGTACGGCCGTAGTTCTTCTTTTCACCCCACGCACCGTAGGCCTCGAGAATCTCGTGATCCGGGTCGGAGGCCAGCGGGAAGGTCAGCGACTGCTTCTCGGTGAATCGCTCGAGGGCGGCCATCGAGTCAGCGGACACGCCGATCACCGAGTAGCCGGCCCCCTGGAGTGACGCCAGGGAATCGCGGAAGTCGCACGCCTCCTTCGTGCAGCCGGGCGTGGAGGCCTTCGGGTAGAAGTAGACGACGACGCCGCGCGACGAGGCGGCGAGGAGATCCGACAGGGACAGGGTTCCCTGGGTGGTCTCGGCGGTAAAGTCGGGGGCCTTGCAGCCAATTTCCAAAGCGCTCATGACCTCAGTCTATCGACCGCCGCGTCCCCGGGGCGACCGGGCACGGGCAACTGTGCGCGAGATGGGACTCGAACCCACACGTCAAAGACACTGGAACCTAAATCCAGCGCGTCTGCCAATTCCGCCACTCGCGCGCGCACCCCAGTCTAACCGATGCGCCCCCGAGCGTCTGCATGCCCTCGCACACGTCCACCTGCGGCGCGCCCGAGGCATTCAGCGCCCGGTTTCGTCGATTGTCCCCTCGCCAAGGACGCGGCTTGCCCGGTACACGACCATCGACTGGCCGCGCGCGACGCCACGTGCACTACCCTCGAGGAGGACGCTGATGGTTCCGGCCGACTCGTCGCGCGTCAGCGAGGCCACGGGCACGGGGGTGCCGTGCGCGCGCAGCTGGACGAAGAGGTCGGTGGCGTCGGAGCCGTCGTCGTCGGAGGCGAGCCAGACGGCGTCCGTGGCAGTAATGCGGGAGATGGACAGGAGCTCAGAAGCCCCCACGACGACCTGGTTGCTCTCAGGCCTCGTCTCGAGGACGTAGCGGGGACGCCCGTCTGGTGCGGGAGCGCCGATGCCAAGGCCCTTGCGCTGGCCGACCGTGTAGTTCCAGTAGCCCTCGTGGCGGCCCAACACCTCGCCGTCGGGCGTGACGATCTCACCCTCGGAGGCACCCAGGTGAGCGCGCAGGAATCCCTGCGTGTCCCCGTCGGGAATGAAACAGATGTCGTAGGAGTCGGGCTTGTTGGACACGCCCAGGCCGAGCCGCTCGGCCTCGGAGCGTACCCACGCCTTGTTGGGCGCGTCGCCCAGCGGCAGGACGACGCGGGAGAGTTCCTCGGGGCCCATGACGGCCAGCACGTAGGACTGGTCCTTGAGATTGTCGGCGCCTCGGTGCAGCTCGGGCCCGGCTTCGCCGTCGACGATGGCGGCGTAGTGGCCGGTGCACACCGCGTCAAAGCCGAGCGCGCGTGCGCGGCTAGCGAGCTCACGGAACTTCACGAACTCGTTGCAGCGCACGCAGGGGTTGGGGGTACGCCCGGCCTTGTACTGGGCGACGAAGTCCGTGATGACAGTCTGCTCGAATTCCTGCGCGAGATCCCACACGTAGAACGGGATGCCGATGATCTCGGCGGCGCGCGCGGCGTCCCCGGCGTCCTCGATCGAGCAGCAGCCGCGCGAGCCGATGCGACACTCCTGGGGCTGGGAGGACAGCGCCATGTGGACGCCGACGACGTCGTGCCCGGCCTCGACGGCCTTCGCCGCGGCGACGGCGGAGTCCACGCCACCGGACAGTGCTGCCAGAACTCGCATCTAGCGTTCCTCGTTTCGTTCGTTGCGCACGTGGGCGACGCCGTCCAGGGCGGCACCCGCGCGGATAGCCACGGGCAGGGCGGCCAGGAAGGCGTCAATATCGTCGCGGGTCGTCTCGTGGCCGAGGGAGACGCGCAGGACGCCGAGCGCCTGCTCCTCACTGCGTCCCATCGCCATGACAATCTCGGAAGGGCGCGTCACCCCCGCGTGACAGGCGGACCCGGCGGACACGGCGATCCCGGCCATGTCGAAGGCCATGAGGACGGCCTCGGGGCGGGCGGTGGGCAGGGACAGGTGGATGATCGCGCTCGACGAGGCCGACTCCCCCACCGTCAGAGAAGTTCCCTCCGGCAGATGGGACAGCAGGTGCGCCCGCAGGTCGGCCGCGCGGGCGGCGAAAGCAGAGCGCTCGGCGACGACCTCGGTAAGGGCGGCAGCAAGAGCGCAGGCACCCGCGACGTCGGGCGTGCCCGAGCGAATCGATCGTTCGTGACCGCCGCCGGGCCGGTCGGTCGTCATGGGGATCCCGCGCCGAGCGAGGAGAACGCCGATGCCTGCGGGCGCGCCGACCTTGTGTCCGCCGACGCTCATGAGGTCCAGGCCGAGCTTGGAAAAGGACACGTCCAGCGTGGGGACGGCTTGGGCAGCGTCGGAATGGACGAGGCCTCCGCTGGCGTGCACGAGCGCAGCGAAGTCTGCGACCGGCTGGATGGTGCCGATCTCAGAGGAGACGAGGGTCATGGATCCCAAGCGCGAGGCGAGCATCCCACGAGGCGGGCGCATCCTCACCGCAAACACCTGGCAGGATGGAAACGCCACCCGCATCCACGGGCAAAACCTCCCAGGAGAAGCCCTCACGTGAGGCAACCTCGCGCTGATGGGCGACCGCGTCGTGCTCGAGGCCCGAAACCACGATAAGGTCGCGCGCGCCGTCGCGGCGGCGCATGCCTCGGGCCGCAGCCATCACGCCGAGAGCATCGGATTCGGTGGCGCCGGACGTGAAGATAACCTCGTGAATGTCTGCGCCGAGGGCGGCTGCGACCTGCTCGCGCGCATCATCGAGCATGCGACGGGCCCGCCGCCCTCCGAAGTGGAGGGCGGCGGGATTGCCGGGGTTTGCGGACAGGTCACGCTGGGCGCGAGTCCACGCCTCGAGGGCGCACTCGCGCAGCGGCGTGGTGGCCGCGTGGTCGAGGTAGACGCTCACGCCTGGGAGCGCGCCTCCTCGATGGCGGCCAGGGCCGCGGGCACGACCTCGGTCACGTCACCGACGACGCCGAAGTCCGCGATCTCGAAGATCGGGAGCGTCCGGGTCGTCACACACGGCGACGATGTGGGCGGAGGACTGCATACCCACCGTGTGGTGGATCGCGCCGGAGACGCCCAGGCCGATGTAGAGGTTCGGGGTGACGGTCAGACCGGTCTGGCCGATCTGCTCGGATCGCGGGGCCCATCCCTCGTCGCATGCGACGCGGGTCGCGCCCACAGCACCACCGAGCGCCTGAGCAACGGAGCGCACCAGCTCGAAGTCGCCGTCCACGCCGCGGCCACCGCACACGACGGTGGAGGCATCACTCAGGGACACGCCTTCCTCCTCGTCGGGCACGGAGGAGACGACCTGAATCGCGCTAGCCTCGGCGCTCAGTTCCACGGCCAGGGCCTGCGGGCTGAGGGCGACGGGAGAGGCCACCGGGGCCTCGTCGATGACGCCGGAGGCGATGCCGACGATCGGAGTCTGGCCCTCGAGCACGATGCGCATCGACCAGGAGCCGCCCAGTGCGGTCTTGCCGATCTGGAGCACGCCGCCGTCGAAGCCGACGGAGGACGCGCCGGAGACCACACCGGCCTCAGTGAGGGCACCGACGCGGCCGGCGATCTCGCGACCGCGGTAGTCCGAGCACAGGAGCACGAGGCCAAAGCTGCCGGTCGCCAGCGCGGAGACAAGCGCGTCGGAGGCGACCACCGAGGAACGCGCCGCGTCACCCAGGTCGGCGTGCAGCAGCTGGGTCGCGCCCAGCTCGGACAGTGCAGCCACGTCGGGGGTGGCGGCCAGGGACAGCGCGACGACGTCGGCGGAGGTCAGGGACGCGGCCAGCGTCACGGCCTGGCGAGCCAGGGGCGTCAGGTGATCGCCCGCCTGGTCGGCCAGAACGAGAATCGGGGAACTCATCTGCTGCGTCATGTCACTTCACCACCGAAAGGATGTAGTCGGCCAGAGCGCGCCCGCCCTCACCGGCGTCCTGAATGATCGTGCCCGAACCGTCGCGGGTCTTCTCCTCGCCGTGGGTGACGGCGGTCAGCGCGCGGCGCATGACGAGGGCCTCGCCACCGGGAACCTCGACGAGGTCGTCGATGCCCCACTGGTCCAGCGGCTTCTTGCGGGCTGCCTTCATGGCGGCGAAGGCAGGGTAACGCGGCTCGTTGATCTGGTCGGTCACGGAGACGACGGCGGGCAGCGCGGCGCGCACGGTCTCGGTGTAGCCGTCGACGGCGCGCTCGATGGTCACAGCGCCACCTTCGACGCTCAGGGAGCGGGCGAGGCCCAGCAGCGGCATGTGGGCCTTGGCTGCCAGGGCGGCAGGCAGCATGGAGGTCATCGCGTCCAGCGAGGCCATGCCGGTGAGCACCAGGTCGACAGGGCCGCACTCCTGCGCAATCTTCGCGATCGCGACGGAGAGCACGGAGGCGGTCGTGATGACGTCGGAGCCCTCGAGGAACTCGTCGGAGACGATGTAGGCGCGGTCGACGCCCATCTGCAAGGCGCGCATGAGGGAGTCCTCGGCATCCTCGGGGCCCATCGTCAGCGCGACGACCTCGACCTCGCGACCCGCATCCTCTTCGGATTCCTTGAGCTGGACGGCAGCCTCGATGGCGTTCTCGTCCAGTTCGTTGAGCACATCGTCCTCACCGCGCACCAGGCGGCCGCCCTCAAAACGGCGTTCGGACTGCATGTCGGGGACATGCTTCACACACACGACAATTCTCATGACTTCTAGCGTGCCACATTCTGCGCAGCACGCCCATATATATGAGGGTTGCCTCACCAGTGCGTGCCGCTGTTCATACCCGCAGCCCGCCCCCTAATCCGACCGCTTAATTAACGGTCACGTATGATGGATGATGGCTGCATCTATCAGGCTATGGTGCAGCTAATAAACGGTAAGAAAGAGGCACATTTTTATGTCCGAGCGTTCCGGCTCGTCCAGCGTCGCCACCGTGCGCGTCACCGAGCCTAATCCCGTTCCTACCCGTCTGGGGGTTTTCCCGTCGGGCGACGGGCTCGATGTCGCCGTGGTCGCCAGGGCCGCCTCCGGCGTAGACATGTGTATCTTCGACGAGGCCGGGGCTGAGACCCGCTTCGCATTGCTCGGCCCGAAGACCGGTATCTGGCATGGTCACATCCCCGGATACGGTGCGGGCACCCGCTACGGTTTCCGCGCGCACGGCACCTGGGACCCGGACGGGGGTAAGTTCTACAACTCGCATAAGCTCCTCCTCGACCCCTACGGCCGAGGCCTCGACGGCGTGGTGGACATGAAGCCTGCGGTCTACGCGCACTCCGTGGATGAGGACCTCTACCCCTCCGAGTACCCCCTGCGTCGCTCCCCCCTCGACTCCGCGCCGTATATGCCGCGCTCGGTCGTCGTGGAGCCCTCCTTCCCGATCGCGCCGCAGCCTCACGTTCCGTGGGAGACCACCGTCATCTACGAGATCCACGTCAAGGGCTTCACGAAGAACATGCCCGGCGTGCCGCCGGAGCTGCGCGGCACCTACGCGGGCCTGGCTCACCCGGCCTCGGTGTCCTACCTGAAGGATCTGGGAGTCACCGCCGTCGAGTTGCTGCCCGTGCACGCCAAGTGCGACGAGCCGTTCCTCACCGAACGCGGCCTGACGAACTACTGGGGGTACTCGACCCTCTCCTTCTTCGCCCCCGAACCCTCCTACGCGACCGACGCCTCGCGCGAGCGCGGCGCCCAGGCAGTCGTCGACGAGTTCCGGGGCATGGTTTCGCTCCTGCATCAGGCGGGTATCGAGGTTATTCTCGACGTCGTCTACAACCACACGTGTGAGGGCGGCGACGCCGGCCCATCCTGTCCTGGCGCGGCCTCGACTCCGACTTGTACTACCGTCACACCTCCTCGCGTCCGGTCCTGACGATCGACGTCACCGGCACGGGTAATACGGTCAACATGGATCATCCCAAGTCCATCCAAATGGTGATGGACTCGTTGCGCTACTGGGTGTGCGAGATGGGCGTGGATGGCTTCCGCTTTGACCTGGCGGCCACACTCGGCCGTTTTTCGACGGGCTTCAGCCCCATGCACCCGCTCCTCATCGCGATGTCGACGGACGGGATCCTCGCCCACACGAAGCTCATCGCCGAGCCGTGGGACGTGGGCCCAGGCGGCTGGCAGACGGGTAACTTCCCCGTCCCCTTCTCCGAGTGGAACGACCACTACCGCGGCGCCCTGCGCAACTTCTGGCTGGCGGACGTGCGCGCCCAGGCCTCGGGCCATGTCGTCTCCGGTCCGAACGATCTGGCGACCCGCTGTCCGGCTCCCAGGACGTCTTCGAACACGGCCTGGGCCGTCTGCGCGGCCCCCGCGCCTCGATCAACTTCGTGACCGCGCACGACGGCTTCACCCTCGCGGACCTGACCGCCTACGACCGTAAGCACAACACGGCGAACCTGGAGAACAACCGCGACGGGTCGGACGACAACCGCTCGTGGAACCACGGCGTGGAGGGCACGCTTGCTTCAAACGGCACGCACCCGAACGCCGACACCCCCTATGCGATTCTCTCCGACATGACGATCGCCGACCTGCGGGCCCGCTCGCAGCGCAACATCCTGGCCACCATGTTCGTCTCTTCGGGTACGCCGATGCTGACGGGCGGCGACGAATTCGGCCGTACCCAGTACGGCAACAACAACGCCTACTGCCAGGACGACCCGATCTCCTGGGTCGACTGGGACCTGGCTGAGAGTCAGCACGCGCAGATCGACGCCGTCTCCTGGCTGATTGCCCTGCGCAAGGCTCACCCTGTTCTGCGTCCCGACCACTTCGCGACGGGCACCCCTCACAACGGTGACACGATCGCCGACCTTTCCTGGTACACCACCCAGGGCACGCCCATGCCGGACTACGGCTGGACGGACTGGCGCCACCGCACGTTCCAGATGCTGCGCTCGGGCGTGACGTGGGGCGACCGCGACGCGCTCATCATCATCAACGCCAACCTGGACAGCGCCGAGGTCACCCTGCCCGCAGGCCACGACCTGGACTGGCTCGTCGCCTACTCGACCGTGTGGGCCACACCCTCCGACGGCGGCGTCGGCTCCACGCTCGACCCTGCCGAGCTCTCGCTCGAGGTTGAGCACGTGACCCCGCGTTCGACGCTGACGATCGAGCCCCTCTCCGTCACCATCCTGCTCTCCGACGTGGCGTTCCAGCCCGAGAGCTGACCCCTCTTCCATTCCCCCGTCTCTCACACATTGGATAGGATTCACGCATGACTCGCAGTGAAGATGCCCTGGAAACCGCAACCTCCGATGCCTCGCTGGCCCGCTCGAAGGCCCGCAGCGCCGAGATCGACCTGGCGATCGACCAGGACCCTTCGCGTTTCCGCATCCTCACGGGTGACCGCCCGACCGGACACCTGCACCTGGGCCACTACTTCGGCACGCTGCGTAACCGCGTGCTGCTGCAGAACCGCGGGGTCGACACCTGGGTTCTGGTCGCCGACTACCAGGTGATCACCGACCGTGACGGCGTGGGCCCGATCCGTGAGCGCGTCCTCGGCCTCGTCGCCGACTACCTGGCCGCGGGCATCGACCCCGAGCGTTCCACGATCTTTAACCACTCGGCGGTTCCGGCCCTCAACCAGCTGATGCTGCCGTTCCTCTCCCTGGTCACCGAGTCGGAGCTGCACCGCAACCCGACCGTGAAGGCCGAGCTGGAGGCGACCGAGGGCCGCGCCATGACGGGCCTCATGCTGACCTACCCGGTCCACCAGGCCGCCGACATCCTCTTCTGCAAGGCGAACATCGTGCCCGTGGGCCAGGACCAGCTCCCCCACCTCGAGCAGGCTCGCCTCATCGCCCAGCGCTTCGACAAGCGCTACGGCCGCGCCACGCCCGAGCGCCCCGTGTTCCCCGCCCCGAGGCCCTCCTCTCCGAGGTCCCGCTGCTGCTGGGCACGGACGGCCAGAAGATGTCGAAGTCGCGCGGCAACACGATCGAGCTGCGCATGAGCGCCGACGAGACCGCGAAGATCCTCAAGAAGGCAAAGACGGACGCGCAGCGCCGCATCACCTTCGATCCCGAGGGACGCCCCGAGGTCTCCAACCTCCTCATGCTGGCCTCCCTGGCGACAGGCGAGGCGCCCGAGGCTATCGCGGACCGCATTGGCGACTCCGGCGCCGGGATGCTCAAGGCCCTCGTCACCGAGTCCCTCAACGAGATGCTCGCTCCGCTGCGCGAGCGTCGCGCCGAGCTCATCGCGAACGAGGACTACCTGCTGTCCGTGCTGCACGCCGGCAACGAGCGCGCGAACGAGCAGGCCGACCAGACCCTGTCCGAGGTGCGCACGGCCATGCAGATGGACTACTAACCCATCACTCACTGCATCATTGGAGACTACTATGACCTACGACGAATACCCCGAATATCCCGACGAGTCCGTCGGCTCGTGGATGCTCACCCTCTTGGTGTGCGGCATCCCAGTGATCGGCGTCATCTACCTGCTGGTGCTCGCCTTCGGCTCCGGCACCGCGCCGTCGAAGCGTAACTTCGCGCGCGCCACGCTCATATGGGCTCTCATCGCCCTCGTGGTGACGGGCTTCCTCCGCATCCTCTCCTGAGTGGCGATCGTCGCAGCGCTCAACAGCGGCCACTGACGTCTCATCTCACGTCTTCCAGCGGGGCGGCATCCGACTTATTCGGATACCGCCCCGCGGGTCTTTATCCGGCTTGTGACGGCCTTTTCGCACCGTCGTGCACACTTGACACATGAGTGACACATTGGGCGCGGTGCCGAGGCGTGGGCCTCATTTTCACCCGGGCACGTCCATAGGCTAGTGTGTGTCTCGTGAGCGAGAAACTGTTGCCCCGTATCCCGATCATCGAAGTGTTCCCCGTCATCGAAGACGGCACGCTTCCCGCCAAGGCGACCGAAGGCGAGCCTTTCCCCATCCGTGCGACCGTGTTTCGCGAAGGACACGACGCATTCGCCGCCGAGGCCGTCCTACTGCGCCCGGACGGAGGTGAATACTCTCGTACCCGCATGGTGGACATCGCGCCAGGCCTCGACCGCTACGAGGCCTGGGTGGCCGCCGGCGTCCCCGGCGCGTGGTCTTTCCGCGTAGATTCCTGGTCGGATCCCTACGCGACGTGGCGTCATGACGCAACCGTGAAGGTAGGTGCCGGCGTTGACGTCGAGCTCATGCTTGAGGAAGGTGCCCTCCTCATGGAGCGTGCGGCCGAAGGCACCGCCTACGGCAACCCCTCCCAGGAACGCCCCCCGGCCTCGGACATCGACATCCTGACCGACGCGGCGCGCCGCCTGCGCGACACCAGCCACTCTGCCCAGCAGCGCCTCTCCGCGGGCATCTCCTCGCGCGTGCGTCTCATCTTCCGTGACCATCCGCTGCGTGACCTCATCGGCTCGTCGCGTGTCTACCCGCTCGATGTGGCCCGCACGAAGGCTCTGGCGGGCGCGTGGTACGAGATCTTCCCACGCTCGGCGGGTGCCTTCCAACGCCCCGACGGCACGTGGGTCTCCGGTACGCTCGCGAGGCGCCGCCGACGACCTGCCGCGCATCGCGGGCATGGGCTTCGACGTCGTCTACCTGACCCCGATCCACCCGATCGGCACGACGCACCGCAAAGGGCAAGAACAACTCCCTGGAGGCCGGTCCCGGAGACCCGGGTTCGCCCCTACGGCATCGGCTCCCCGAGGGCGGCCACGACGCCATCCATCCTGATCTCGGCGACTTCGCCGACTTCGACCGCTTCGTCGAGCGCGCCCGAGGCCTCGGCCTGGAGGTCGCTCTCGACCTGGCCCTCCAGTGCTCCCCTGACCACCCGTGGGTGAAGGAACACCCGCAGTGGTTCACGACGCGCGCCGACGGCACCATCGCCTACGCGGAGAACCCGCCGAAGAAGTACCAGGACATCTACCCCCTGAACTTCGATAACGACCCGGAGGGCATCTACCAGGCCGTGCGCAACGTCATCGAGCTGTGGATCAACCACGGCGTGACGATCTTCCGCGTGGATAACCCGCACACCAAGCCCATCCCCTTCTGGGAGCGCCTGCTCGCCGATATTAAGGCGCAGTACCCGGGCACGCTCTTCCTGGCCGAGGCCTTCACGCGCCCCGCCATGATGCGCACGCTCGGCGCAATCGGCTTCGACCAGTCCTACACCTACTTCGCGTGGAGGACCGCCAAGCAAGAGATCGAAGAATACCTGTGCGAGCTCTCCGAAGAGACGGCACACCTCATACGCCCGGCCTTCTGGCCCACGACCCACGACATCCTCACCCCGCAGATGTGGGACGGCGGCACCGCGATCTTCGCGATCCGCGCAATGCTCGCCGCCCTGGGCGCCCCCACGTGGGGCATCTACTCCGGCTACGAATTCGTCGAGAACGAGCCGCGTGGCACCTACCAGGAGCCCAACGACAACGAGAAGTACGAGTTCCGCCCGCGCCGCTGGGAGGACGCCGAGCCGATCGGCATCTCGCGTCTCTTCACGCTGCTCAACGCCGCGCGCGCCAAGCACCCCGCGCTGCGCCAGCTCCACCAGATCCGTATCCACCCGACGTCCTCGGATCGCCTCATCGCGTTCTCGCGTCAGATACCCGGCAAGTTCACGTCGGACGGCAAGACCGACACCGTCATCTGCGTGATCTCCCTGGATCCGCACCAGGGCGTGGACGCCTCGGTCGAGCTCGATCTGGAGGAAATGGGCCTGGCTACCCCGGGCGGTCATATTACGGTCGTCGACGAGCTGGACGGACGCTCCTACGTGTGGGGCTCGTCCAACTGGGTGTCGCTGTCCCCCGTAACGCGCCTGGGCCACGTCTTCAAGGTCGAGCCCGCCCACTCCTCACCCTGGGCACAGGCCTGACGAGGCGCGCGCCCGGCGTTACCATGTCACCGCGCCGGGCGCACGCACACCCTCCATAACCCCCATCAAAATGAGACCCGGCTCCCTATTTTGCCGGTTAGACGTTAGACTTAACAACACCAGTGAACTAAGCGGTTCACCCTTCTGGAGTAAGGAAAATCCATGAGCTTCGAACTTACGCCGATCCCGGTCAATGACGACATTCTCGACGCCGTTGCCTCAGGCTCCTACTACTCGCCCCACTCTGTGCTGGGCGCCCACCTCGGTGACGAGGGCGTCACCATCCGCGTCGTCGCGCACCTGGCCGACTCGGTCGACATCATCACCTCACCGGTGCCTACGCTGCCACGCACGAGCGCGGCGGTATCTGGGTCGCGGCCCTGCCTGGCAAGGAGATCACCGCCTACCGTGTGTCTATTACATACGGCGAAGACACGATCGTCCGCGACGATCCCTACCGTTTCCTGCCCACGCTGGGCGAGATGGACACCTACCTAATCTCTGAGGGGCGCCACGAGAACCTCTGGAACGTCCTGGGTGCGCACGTGAAGACCTACAGCGACGAGCTCGGCGAGACCACCGGTACTGCCTTCGCCGTGTGGGCCCCCAACGCCCGCGCCGTGCGCGTCGTCGGCGAATTCAACTACTGGGACGGCACGCAGACCTCCATGCGTTCGCTGGGTTCTTCCGGCGTGTGGGAGATCTTTGTTCCCGAGGTCGGCGTGGGTACGCGCTACAAGTTCGAGATCCAGGGCCCCGGCGGCAACTGGTTCCAGAAGGCCGACCCGTTGGCCCGCGCCACCGAGATTCCCCCGGCCACGGCCTCGGTCGTCACCGACTACTTCCACGAGTGGACCGACCAGGAGTGGATGTCCACCCGCAAGGACCGCAACGTCCACACCCGGCCCCATGTCCATCTACGAGGTCCACGCGGGCTCCTGGCGTCAGGGCCTGGGTTACCGCGAGTTGGCCGACGAGCTGGTCCCCTACGTCAAGCAGATGGGCTTCACGCACGTGGAGTTCATGCCGCTGGCCGAGCACCCCTTCGGCGGCTCGTGGGGCTACCAGGTGACCTCCTACTACGCGCCCACCTCGCGCTACGGCACCCCGGACGACTTCCGCTACCTGGTGGACGCCTTCCACCGCGAGGGTATCGGCGTCATCCTGGACTGGGTCCCCGCGCACTTCCCCAAGGACGACTTCGCGCTGGCCCGCTTCGACGGCACCCCGCTGTACGAGGATCCGGACCCGCTGCGCGGCGAGCACCCCGACTGGGGCACCTACGTGTTCAACTTCGGCCGCCGCGAGGTGCGTAACTTCCTGGTCGCCAACGCCCTGTACTGGCTCGAGGACTTCCACATCGACGGCCTGCGCGTCGACGCCGTGGCCTCGATGCTGTACTGGATTACTCGCGCAAGGACGGCCAGTGGCGTCCTAACCAGTACGGTGGCCGCGAGAACCTGGAGGCCATCGACTTCATTCAGGAAGCGAACGCGACCGCGTACCGTCGTCACCCCGGCATCGTCATGATCGCCGAGGAGTCCACGGCGTGGCCCGGCGTGACCGCCCCGACTTCCGGCGGCGGCCTCGGCTACGGCATGAAGTGGAACATGGGCTGGATGAACGACACCCTACGCTACCTGAGCGAGGATCCGGTCAACCGACGCTGGCACCACGGAGAGCTCACCTTCTCGCTGGTCTACGCCTTCTCCGAGAACTACGTGCTGCCGCTGTCGCACGACGAGGTCGTGCACGGCAAGGGCTCGATCATCTCCAAGATGCCCGGCGACAAGTGGCAGCGCCTGGCAGGCCTGCGTTCCCTGTACGCCTACCAGTGGAGCCACCCGGGCAAGCAGCTCCTCTTCATGGGCCAGGAGATCGGCCAGGAGCAGGAGTGGAACGAGTCCTACTCCCTCGACTGGTGGCTGCTGGATCAGGAGGGCCATGCAGGCGTCGCCGCCCTGGTGGAGCGCCTCAACAAGATCTACGCTTCCTCCCCCGCCATGTGGGACGACGACTACACGGGCTTCGAGTGGATCGACGCCTCGGACGGCGACCACAACCTGATCTCCTACCTGCGTAAGGGTTCGGACGATGCGGGCAACCGCGAGGTCGTCGTGTGCATCTCGAATTTCGCCGGCAACCCGCACGAGGGCTACCGCGTGGGCCTGCCGTTCGGCGGCGAGTGGGTCGAGATCCTGAACACGGACTCCGAGGAGTTCGGCGGCTCGGGTGTCGTCAACGTCGGCCCCATCATCGCCGAGGACACCCCGTGGAACGGCCGCCCGGTCTCCGTGTCGCTGCGTGTACCGCCGCTGGGTGCCGTGTGGCTGGTGCCCGCCTCGCAGGTGCGCTGACGCCCTAGGCTGATACGGATGAGGCCGGAGCAGGGATTCCTGCTCCGGCCTCATCCGTTGCCTCATCGTCGTCAAGGTAACGAGCTGGCGTACGCGGCGGCGTATGCGAGCGTTTAAAAGCCCGCCCTCCCCCGGTCTATCTGCCCCTGCAGCTTGATCAGTTCGCGCCTGGCCTCCGGGTCGCTCTCGCGGTTGATCTTCTTTGTCAGTTCGTTGTGCGTGGAATGCCATCCGTACCAGACGACGACGGAAATGAACACGATACCGACGATGATCCACGCTGCCATGGCTCGTGCCCCCTCTCGCAACCGTGCGTTAAGGCGACGATATCACATGAGGAGCATCGCCAGGCGCGTGCGCGCCTTGGAGACCTCGGGGGACGAGCCCGCGACCCGGAAGAGGTCCAGGAGACGCAGGCGCAGCGCGTCGCGCTCCTCGTCGTCCTTCGTAGCCGCCAACAGATCGAGCAGCACGTCGAAGGCTCCAGCGGCGTCGCCAGCAGCGAAGAGAGCATCCGCGCGGGCGGCAGGATCGGTAGAGTCGGCCTGGGCGGCTCGGGCCGCCAGACGCACGCGGGACAGATGAGACTTCGCAGCTTCGTCGCGCGGATTCAGCTCGACAACCTTCTCCCAGCCGGCGATGGCCTCGTCGAGGTTGCCGGCGGCCTCAGCGGCCAGGGGTGCCTCGTGCTCAGGCGGGGTCGGGGCAACGGTGTCCTCAGCGGCCACGGCGATACGCGCCGTGACGCCCATCTGCGCGGCGGCCTCGACAACCTGCGTGACGATGGGAAGCACCTGTTCCTTCGCGGCTGCGCCCTGGAAGAGCGGAACGGGGCGCCCGCCAACGAGTGCGACGACCGTAGGCACGCCCTGGATCTGGAACGCCTGGGCGATCGAGGGTGCCTTGTCGATGTCGACCTCGACCAGCTGGAACTTACCCGCCTGCTCGCGAGCGATCTCCTCGAGCATGGCCAGTGTCGGCTTGGACTCGAGCGAACGCGGAGACCACATGATCATGATGACCGGCACGGCCTGGGAGGTGGACATGATGTCCTGGAAGTTGTCCTCGTCCGTGGTGGTGATCAGCGGGATGTGCAGGCCCTCCCCCGCTGCGGGAGCCTCAGACTGGTCGGAGGCAGGCGCGCTCGCGCGTGCCGACAGGTCGACGGCTCCGTGCGAGTCTACGGGCATGGGCGTCGTCTCAGATGCGGGACGAGGGTCAGGCGTGGTCATGGTGTCCTCTTCGTCAAAACGGTTGTTGCTCAGAACGATGATATGCGTCGTCCCCACGACTCTAAGCCGCGGGGACGAGGTGTGCGCTGTGGGTGAAAATTAGCCCGGACTCGACGAGGGATCGAGCGACACGGACACAATGGCGTACTCGCCGCCAACGATCTGGGGGATTCCCCCCGCGGTCTTCGACGGAATACGCATGAGGATCGTGGCCAGGTACTCCGCGGTAGCGGTCCCCTCGACAGTTGTGCCGCCCGCACTCATCGTTGCCGTCTTACCGCCCAGGTTCATGGTCGCACCCGCAACCGTGCGCTGGTAGGTCAGTGTGTACTTGAAGTTCGCCGCAACGAGAGCCGAGCCATCCTGGAGAACCAGGCCCGAGATCGGGTAGTCAGTCGCGGTCGCCGCGGCGGTCACGCTACCGGCCGCGCTCACCGAGGAGTTCAGATCACTGACATTCGACAGGTAAGTCTTCGTGAAGTCGTCGGCCGCAAACTGCGTGGTGTCCTGGCTGCCGGAGTTCAGCATCGTGATGTACTGAGCGAGCGCTGCCTCAGGGCTCACCGTGAAGCCCTCGGACGTACCGGTGACGTAGGCCGAGCCGGTTCCGACGGGAGGCAGAGTCAGCTGGGTGCCGCCCAGGAGACGCGCATAGTTCGTCAGCTGGTAGTCCGAACGAGCGGAATCCTGCACGTAGACCTGCAGCACGGGCAGGGCCGTCGAGGAGGACTCGGAGATGTTGAAGATCGCGCGCGGCCACGAGTCAGAGTTCGTGATGGCCAGCGAGGCGGGCGTGAAGTCAAGGGCCTGCGGGGTCTGGCCCGAGGCCTTGGCATACGCGTACTGAGCCGTGCGGTAGACCAGGGCACCCTGCGAGACGCGCCCCGCCAGGTCCTGGGCGTCCAGCGACGCATCCGCGGTCGTCATGGCCTTACCAGTCGCGTCGAGCACGGAAGAGATGCGCTCGAGGTCGAGGTTGGCAGCGCTCTGCGCCTCCTCACCCGACTGGGCGACAATCTCGTTCGAACATGCGCTCACCCCCAGGGCGGAGGTCATGAGCAGGGCGGCCGCAGCGGCGGCGAGGGTGCGTCGTTTCATCACTTACCTTCCTGGCGGTCCTTCAGCCAGCCGGACATGATCGAGGTCCAGCCGCCCGTCGAGGACGCGTCATCATCGGGTGCCGACGTCGGCGCGGGAGCCTGCTCGGTGCCGCGCGGACGCGTCACCGGGATCAGGCCCGTGTTGAATTCCTGACCATCGACCACAACGACCTGCTCGCCGTTGTTGCGGGCCTCGCGCAGCGCGCGGCGCGACGGCAGCGTACGCCCACCACGAATACCGGACAGGTCGATGACGCCGGTGTCGGTCGTGGCGCGCTCCGGCGGGTCCTGGTCGATCGGGCCATTGTCGAGGCCGTGGCGACCACGGCGCTCGAACGTGTCGGTCAGCGGGTCCGGAACGTATTCCTCGGAGGAGTCACTGGAGGACTGTACCTGCGCGGCGTTGTCATCAGAGGCATCAGCGGGCTCCACGGGAGCATCTTCGCGGAGATCGTCCTCAGTGCGCTCCTCGGCCACGGCTTCGGCGGTCTCTTCGACGGGAGCTTCGTCGTCCTCGGTCTCGTTCTGGTCGGACGCGAAGGCGGCGGCACCCCACGTGGGAGCGTCGTCGGTGGGCTGCTCGTCGGCCTCAGCCTCGCGCTGCTCCGTCTCAACCACGGACGGCTCGTCGGCCTGTGCCGGCTCGGACGCCAGGGTGGTTGCCGGGGCGGCCTCGCGGGCGGCGGCAATGCGCTCCGCGACGGCGGCAGAGTTGATCGAGGAGGTCTCAAGAGAGTCGGCCTTACGGCGCTCTTCAATGCGGGCCTCGCGAATCTTGCGCAGACGCAGGAGCTGCCAGCGCGTGAGGAACAGCGCGAGGGCAATCAGCGCGAAGACGCAGGCGGCAAGGAACGCAATGATCGCGAGGGTGTTGGTCTGCTCGACCTTCCAGGTGAGCGTGAGCGTCAGGTCGCCGGGGCCAGCTGCCGACGCGGCGAGAGCGGAACGGCTGACGGAACGTTTTCGAGGTCCAGGCTCACGGTGCCATCACCGCTGGCCTGCTTGAACCACATGTCGGAGGAGGCGAGCTGGCGCACCAGATCAGCGGAGGACGGCTCAGCGAGGGGCTGCGCACCGGACTGGACACCCGACTGAGCCCCGGACTGCGCGCCGGGCTGAGCCGGGGTGGGCGACGGGACGCGAGACGGGCCGATCGCGTCGTGCGACTCAGCCTTCAGCTTCGTGCGGTCCGACTCAATGCCAATGACCTCGGTGTAGGCGGCATCGCCGATCCAGCCCTTGACGTCCTGCGTGGTGCCGATACTCAGCGTCACAGGCGCGCCCGACTTCGACGTCGCGGTGACCGTCACGTCATCCTTCACGATCGACAGCACGTTGCCGCGCGTCATGATCAGATCGGTCTGAGAGACGACCGACGAGACCTGATGCGTCGGCGGCCGCAGCACGGTCACACCGAGCAGCCCGACGAGCACGCATACGAGAGCCACAACGCCCATCGACGATGCCGCCACGTATCGCTTAAAGAGTTCCACGGTTGCTCCTCACGTCCAACACCCACACTGCGGGCATTCTTCAGGCTCCACTTTACGTGCTAACCCCGTTGACGGCCGAATTCGCACGCGCGGCAGTGATGCATCACATCCGTGCGTCACAGAGGACGCAGTCCCCGCCGCCAGCACTCCGAGTGCCAGTGACGGCGTCCCTCGACCCCCTGGGGCAGACCAAAGGGTGCTTCTTCGGGCCATGCGACGACGTGCGCCGTCCCCGCGGGTATCGGGCGCAAGCAGGCCGGGCAGGTGTATTCCTTTGCCGAACCGGGCAGGCGGCGCACCTGATAATCGCCGCCGTCGGGGCCGCGTTCCGTACGCGGCACGGAGGCGAGGCGGTCCATCTGCAACGGACGCGCCTCGCCCCAGGGTCGTTTCTTGCTACGTTTACCTCTCACGCAACCACAGTGCCACGTCGCCAGACGCGGCGCACGGCGAGGTCAGAGTCGACCTCGACGATGTCGGCCTTCTTTCCAGCCGCGAGCGAACCGATCGTGTCGTCGCCCAGAATGGTGGCTCCCTGAACGGAGGCCATGTACACCGCGTCGACGAGCGGAATCCCGCCCTTGGTGACGGCGACGCGCACGCAGTCCATGAGGTGTGCGGTACCGCCGGCGATGGCGTTTCCCTGCGCGAGGCGCGCAACGCCATCCTTGACGATGACGTCCTGGGGGCCAAGCGTGTACTCTCCGTCGGCCATGCCTGCAGCCGCCATCGCGTCGGTAATGAGGACGACATGCTCGCGGCCGACCAGCTCATACACGTCGCGCACGAGCGAGGGATCCACGTGGATCGAGTCGCAGATCAGCTCGGCGACGGCACCGCCGCGCGCGGCATCCGACAGAAACTCGGCGATCGGGCCGGTATCGCGGTGATGCAACGGGCGCATGCCGTTGAATAGGTGGGTGATCGTCGCGCGCGGGCCGCGCTTGGTCTCCACTTGTGCGAAACGCTCGCGCGAGTAGGCCAGGGCCTCGCGAGCCTTGACGGAGTTGGAATCAGTGTGTCCCCACGACGGCAGCGCTCCCCCGTCAATGAGTGCCTCAGCGACCGATCCGGGGCCGTAGGCGCCCGGCTTCTCAGGAGCCAGCGTCATGGACAGCGCGTATCCCTGGCAGTCCTCGAGGAGGGTGCGCGTCAGGTCCGCGTCGGGATCGACGATGAAGGTCGGATCCTGGGCGCCGCAGCGCTCGTGGGAGACGAAGGGGCCCTCAAAGTGGATGCCGGCGAGCTCGTCGGCCTTCGCCAGCTCAGCCAGGGTCTTCGCGCGCGCTCGCAGCACCTCGGCGGAGGCGGTCACGCAGGAAGCGACCAGGGAGGTCGTGCCATGACGGCGATGTTCGAGGACTGCAACAAGAGCGGCCTCCGCGGTCTCGGCGTTGGGGAAGGACTCACCGCCGCCGCCGTGGCAGTGCACATCGACGAGGCCGGGCAGGTAGGTCGCATCGCTGGCCTCGGGCGCCTCGCCCTCATAATCGGAAACGGGACACACACGGGTAATAGTCGCTCCGTCGAATTCGATGATTCCGTCCTCAACGACGGTATCTTCCAGAACCAGACGGCCACGCAACACAGAAGTAGTCATGCATTAATTGTGGCACACCTGACACTTCACTGCTGTGTCTCGGACAACCATTTATCCCAGTCGTCAAACGCACGCGCCCCAGGTCGTTGCCGCGACTCATATCCCTTCACCATCACAATCTCGCGCCCCGGTGCTCTCACGGCCACCACTCGACCACCCTCGACGATGATCGGACGGAACATTCCGTTCTTCGCCGGACAGATCAACGCCTCCCCGGCCTCGTCCGTCAGGCAGGAGCGGTCCCTGTAGCCAACATGTAACTCATCAAACGCTGGAAGCGCGCGCATCATCTCCGCTTCGAGGCGGAAGTCTTCCACGAGATCTGCGAGATCTGCGCGAGCCAGACCGGCTCCATATTCCGCAAGAGGAAGACCGACACTCTCCCCCGCCACACGCGCTCCGGCCAATGCTCGACGCGCCTCGGTGAGCGTCAACCCGGTCCATCTAGCCAGGTCGGCCTCGTCGATGGGACCGTGCCCCCATGCGTAACGCGCTGCGAGGACCGCGAGGGCTTCTTCGTGCCCAGCCTCTCCCTTCGCGACACCCGGGAGCAGCCGGAAGTGAGCGCGCGTCGACGATCAGGTGTTCGCCCGCGCGCACAGGCCCCGCGGTGAGCACACCATCCAGATGGAGGCGCATGATGAGGTGGCGACGCCGTAGTCCTTCCTGCGAGGAAGAAGCCGTCACCGTATCGATCCCCCTACTACCCCACGCCTCGACAAGCTCGACGCGGTTCACTCCCAGGGTGACGTCTCCAGCAGGTCACACGCAACCTGCGCCGCACGTTCGACGAGAGCATCGGTGAGGCCCAGAGAAAGCGCCTGGCGTTCCCAGCCCGCACGCCGGTGACGCAGCAGCCGACGCAGCCAATGGTGGTCACGGGCGCTCGTCACGTGAACAGTGCCGCGCATCGGCCAGGAGCGAACCAGCTCACCACGTGCGAATGACTCCTCGACGCGAGCGCGCGACACACCCTTGCAGCGCACGCCAATCGCCCACGGGATCGCGCTCGCCTGCTGACCTTGCAGTGCAGCCAGATTCTCAACGGCGTCCAGCGGTGAACGCGCCGCGGTCGCAGGGACGAGTCCTTGGGCGATGATTCTCCCCAGGCTCACCCTCAGGGATGCGTCCATCAGAACAGTCGAGACTCGGGGTCATCCACACCGCGCATCGCGTCGTAGTCAAGGACCACGCAGCGGATACCGCGATCTTCGGCAAGAGTGCGCGCCTGCTTCGTGATCTCCTGCGCCGCAAAGATACCGGTCACGTCGCCCAGGAGGGCGTCGCGCCCCAGCAGCGACAGGTAGCGCGTCAGCTGTTCGACGCCATCGATGCCGCCCCGGCGCTTGACCTCGATCGCCACGTGGTTGCCGTCGGCATCGCGCACCATGAGGTCCACCGGGCCCACGGGCGTAGGGAACTCGCGGCGCACCAGCTCCCAGCCCTCGCCGAGGATCTGGGGCACCTGCTGGGCGAGAAGCTCCTGCAGGTGCGCCTCGACGCCGTCCTTGACGAGGCCGGGGTCGACACCCAGGTCCTCGGTGACATCCGCGATCACATCGTGGATGCGGATGATCAGCTTGTCGTCAGTCTTGTCAGCCTGAACCGTCCAGACCTGCTCGACGCCCTCCTCGTCCTCGCCGGGCTCCCCCATGGAAACCGTGCAGGGCGCCGTCATCCAGTTGAGCGGCTTGTAGGAGCCGCCCTCGGAATGGATGAGGACCGAGCCATCACCTTTGAGCATGATGACGCGCTTGGCGGGGTCCAGGTGGGCGCTCAGACGACCGGAATAATCAACGGTGCAGGTAGCAATAACAATACGCACCCCGTGAGCTTACCAATCCTGCTCACACGAGGCGCGGAGGACCGGACTCCACCCAGGAGACCAATCCGTTATATGTCAAGCGTTCGACAGCCACCTCGTAACGATGGTCACCGTACGCCAGGCGCACCTCGACGACGGAGCCGTCGGCCGAGTGCGCAATCGGAGCGGAGACCTCCATGCCCCGACGCGGGATCGAATACACCGGCTTGAAAGTAAAACCCACCAGCCGATACCAGGACAGTTCCTCGACGCCGTACACGCCGATGCCCGCCGTCCATCCCGAATGAACGTCCGGACGCGACCAACAGCGGAACGCGCCCAAACGCGAAACGATCCTGCGGGCGCGCACATTCATGTACGCCCACAGGATCGCCCCGCCGCACGCGAGGAGAACCGCACACCAGATCACCATCGTCATCAGGCTCATGAGGTCCTCCTCGCGTTGCGTCGAATTACTGTTCTGCCACTGTAGCGTGGTCGGCCACGACCGTGACGAAATCCGAGTCAACTGAGGCGAATCCCCCAGTGACCTGGAAGGACACGACCTCGTCCGCACGCGACACAGTCACAGTGCCCTCGCTCAGCTGAGCGAGGAGGGGCTGACGACCCGGCAGCACGCCGAGGCTTCCGTCGACCGTCGGAAACTGGACGGACGCGGCCGCGCCGTGCCACAGGCGTCCCTCGTGGGAGACGACCTCGACCTGCAAGGACTTGCCCGATGCCATCAGGCTTCCTTGGCCAGCTCGTGAGCGTTGCGCTCCAGGTCGTCGATGCCACCGCAGTTGTAGAACGCCTGCTCCGGAACGTCGTCGTAGTAGCCCTCGGCGATGCGCTTGAACGCCTCAATGGTCTCCGACAGCGGCACGGTCGAGCCGGGCACGCCCGTGAACTTCTCGGCCATGTACATGTTCTGCGACAGGAACTGCTCGATACGGCGTGCACGCGCGACGGTCACCTTGTCGTCCTCGCTCAGCTCGTCGACGCCGAGGATGGCGATGATGTCCTGCAGTTCCTTGTTCTTCTGCAGGATGGCCTTCACGTGCGTGGCGACGTCGTAGTGCTCGCGGCCGACGAGGGCCGGGTCGAGAATACGCGAGGTCGAGGCCAGCGGATCCACGGCCGGGTAGATGCCCTTGGCCGCGATCTCACGGGACAGCTCGGTCGTCGCATCCAGGTGAGCGAAGGTCGTCGCAGGAGCCGGGTCGGTGTAGTCGTCGGCGGGAACGTAGATCGCCTGCAGCGAGGTGATCGAGTGGCCACCGGCCGAGGTGATGCGCTCCTGGAGCATACCCATCTCGTCAGCCAGGTTGGGCTGGTAGCCCACGGCCGAGGGCATGCGGCCCAGCAGCGTGGAGACCTCGGAGCCCGCCTGGGTGAAGCGGAAGATGTTGTCGATGAACAGGAGGACGTCCTGGTGCTGAACATCGCGGAAGTACTCCGCCATGGTCAGACCCGTCAGGGCGATGCGCAGACGCGTGCCCGGCGGCTCGTCCATCTGGCCGAAGACGAGCGCGGTCTTGTCGAAGACACCCGCCTCTTCCATTTCGCCGATGAGGTCGTTGCCCTCACGGGTACGCTCGCCGACGCCAGCGAACACGGAGACGCCGCCGTGATCCTGGGCCACGCGCTGGATCATCTCCTGAATGAGGACGGTCTTGCCGACGCCCGCACCGCCGAAAAGGCCAATCTTGCCGCCCTGCACGTAGGGGGTCAGCAGGTCGATGACCTTGATGCCGGTCTCGAACATCTTGGTGCGCGCCTCAAGCTGGTCGAAGGCCGGCGGCTGGCGGTGGATCGGCCAACGCTCGGTGACCTCGAGCGTCTCGCCCTCTTCGAGGTTGAGCACGTCGCCGGTAACGTTAAAGACGTGGCCCTTGGTGACGTCGCCGACGGGAACGGTGATCGGGGCGCCGGTGTCGGTGACGGGGGCGCCGCGCACGAGGCCGTCGGTCGGCTTCAGCGCGATAGTACGCACGAGGTTGTCACCGAGGTGCTGGGCGACCTCGAGGGTCATCGTGAAGGTCGACTCGCCCTCACCCTGGCCGGCAAGGTTCACCTCGACGGTCAGCGCGTTGTACAGCGGCGGGATGCGGTCCGGGGGAAACTCGACATCGACGACAGGGCCGACGACGCGGGCGACGCGCCCCTCGGCGATTGCTTTGTGTATCAGTCATGGTGTTACTCCGTGTCTCGAAGGGCTTAGCTCGCGTTAAGAGCGTCGGCCCCGCCCACGATTTCGGTGATTTCCTGGGTAATTTCAGCCTGGCGGGCCGAGTTCGCCAGACGCGTGTACTTGGTGATGAGCTCGTTCGCGTTGTCCGTCGCGGTGTGCATGGCGCGCTGGCGCGATGCGAGCTCGGACGCCGCCGACTGAAGAAGCACGTTGTGGATGCGGGCCTCCACATACAGGGGAAGCAGCGTGTCCAGAACAGCCTCCGCAGACGGAATGAACTCGTACTCCGGCTGGGCCGCGGACGGATCGTCCGCGAAGCCGCGTTCGGTCGCACGTTCCTCGTCCGATTCGGGGGCATCCACAACCGTCAGCGGCAGCATCTGGCGCACCTCGGGGACCTGGCTCATGACGGTCTTGAAGCGCGTGTACACGAGGTGCAGAGCGCCAACACCGGTATCGGGGTCCTTGTCCAAGAAACGCTCGAGCAGCACGGTTGCCATCTCGCGCGCGGTCTCGGGAGACGGAGAATCCGACTCGCCTTCCCACTCGCGCTCGATGGAAACGCCGCGGAAGCGGAAGTACGCCGAGGCCCTGCGTCCGAAGGTGTAGACAACGGGCTCGTAACCCGTCCTCGCGCAGGTCCGCGATGAGCTTCTCCGACTCGCGCAGAATGGTCGCCGAGTAGGCTCCGGCCATACCGCGATCCGATGCCACGACCAGGATGGCCACGCGATTGGTATCCTCGCGTTCCTCGGTCAGCGGGTGGTCGAGGTCCGTGTGGACCGCGACCGCCGCGACCGCCTGGGTCAGGGCCTTTTCGTAAGGCCAGCCTCGGTGGCAGCGCGCCGCGCCGCGCCAATGCGAGACGCAGCAATCATCTCCATGGCGCGGAAGACCTTCGCGAGCGTCGTCGTCGAGGCGATGCGCTGCTTGTAGATCCTCTGCTGTCCACCCATCGCTTAGGCCTTCTCGCTCGTGCGACCGCGCGAGATCTCCTCGCGGGTGCGCTCAGCCACGACCTCGCCGTCCTCGAGTCCGGCGGCACCACGTCCGGCGCTGATCCACTGGTGGTGGAACTCCTCGACGGCGTTCTTGAGCGCCTCCTCCGTCTCGGAGGTGAGGTCGCCGGTCGCCGCGATCGTGTCGAGCACGGTGGAGTTTGCGTGGAGGTGGTCGAGCAGGCCTCGCTCGAAGCGCAGGACGTCCTCGACCTCGATGTCATCGAGGTAGCCCTTGGTGCCCATCCAGATCGAGGCCACCTGGTCTTCCATCGCGTAAGGCGTGGACTGGGGCTGCTTGAGCAGCTCCATGAGGCGCTCGCCGCGGGTCAGCTGGCGACGAGTCGCCGCGTCCAGGTCGGAGGCGAACATCGCGAAGGCGGCCATCGAGCGGTACTGTGCGAGCGTCAGCTTGAGCGTACCGGCGACCTTCTTCATCGCCTTGGGCTGGGCCGCGCCACCGACACGGGACACGGAGATACCCACGTCGACGGCGGGACGCTGGTTCGAGTTGAACAGGTCGGACTGCAGGAAGATCTGGCCGTCGGTGATCGAAATGACGTTGGTCGGAATGTAGGCCGACACGTCGTTCGCCTTGGTCTCGATGATCGGCAGGCCGGTCATCGAACCGCCGCCGAGGGCGTCCGACAGCTTGGCGCAACGCTCCAGCAGGCGGGAGTGCAAGTAGAAGACGTCGCCGGGGTAGGCTTCACGGCCCGGCGGGCGGCGCAGCAGCAGCGACACCGCACGGTAGGCCTCGGCCTGCTTGGACAGATCATCGAAGACGATGAGGACGTGCTTGCCCTGGTACATCCAGTGCTGGCCGATGGCGGAACCCGTGTAGGGGGCCATGTACTTGTAGCCGGCGGGATCCGAGGCCGGGGAAGCCACGATGGTCGTGTACTCCATGGCACCGGCGTCCTCGAGCGTCGAGCGCACCGAGGCGATGGTCGAACCCTTCTGGCCGATCGCCACGTAGATGCAACGCACCTGCTTGTTCGGGTCGCCGCTCTTCCAGTTCTCACGCTGGTTGAGGATCGTGTCGAGGGCAATCGCGGTCTTACCGGTCTTGCGGTCGCCGATGATGAGCTGACGCTGGCCACGGCCAACCGGGATCATCGAGTCGATGGCCTTCAGGCCGGTCGCGAGGGGCTCGTGGACGCTCTTACGCGCCATAACGCCGGGCGCCTGCAGCTCGAGCGCGCGGCGCCCGTCCAGGTCCGTGATCTCGCCGAGGCCGTCAATCGGGCGGCCGAGCGGGTCGACCGTGCGGCCCAGGTAGCCGTCACCGACGGGAACCGAGAGAACCTCGCCCGTGCGGTGCACGACCTGGCCCTCTTCGATGCCGCCGAAGTCACCGAGGACGACGGCACCGATCTCGCGCTGGTCGAGGTTCATGGCCAGGCCCAGCGTCCCGTCCTCGAAACGCAGCAGCTCGTTCGCCATGGTGCCGGGCAGGCCCTCGACGTGCGCGATACCATCGGCCGTTTCGATGACGTGACCCACCTCTTCGGTGGCCACGTCCGCCGGACGGTAGGACTCCATAAAGGAGTCCAGTGCTCCGCGGATTTCCTCCGGGGAGATGCTGAGGTCAGCCATGAGGATTCCTAACTAGGGTAAAAAGAAATTAATGTGTGTACGAGAAGTGCTAGCTGGCGATCGCGTCGCGCGCTGCACTGATGCGGCTGGCCAACGAGGCGTCGATCGCGGTCATGCCCGCGCGCAGGCGGAAGCCGCCCACGACCTCGGGATCGATCGAGATCGCCAGGTCAACGTCCGTACCGTAGCGCTTCGAGAGGATGGAACGAAGGCGCTCGACCTGAGCCTCGCTCATCGGGGTCGCCGTGGCGACCGTGACGAAGAGACGGTCCTGCATGGTCGCTGCCCACTGGGCGTAGCGGCGCAGGTTGTGCAGCAGACGACCGTGGTTCGAGCGTCCGACCGCCCGACGCACGAGACGCATCGTCCAGGTGCTGACGCGCTCGGCGAAGAGCTTCGAGGCGACATCGCCGCGCTCGTGTGCGTCACCCTTGGATGTGTCCGACAGGCGCACGCGCACCTCGCGGTGGTGTGCCAGGAAGTAGCGGACCTGGAACAGCTCCTCACGGACCTGATCGAGGGCTCCCTCGGCACCGGCGGCATTGAGCACGCCGAGGATGCCGAGCACCTCGAGCGTGTCCGCCACATCCGCCGGATGACGCCAGTGGTCGGCGACGACCGCGTTCACGACGGACAGCGTCGCAGCGCGTCACGTGCGAACCGAACGCGCTGGAGGCGAGCCCCTGCTTATCTGCGACCGACCGTGCCGGGTCGGTCACTGCACGCGCGAGACGAGTGTTCTCCTTGAACAGGTCGGCCAGGCCGAAAAAATCCTCGGCAACCCGCATTGCGTCGGTGCCGGGCGTGGCCAGGGCCGCCGCCAGCTCCTTCGCAAAGGGGACGGACTCGATCGTGCGCATCTGTGTCATCGCTTCTCCTCGACCCGGGCGCTGTCGGCCTCGAGCTCGTCAAGGAAGCGATCGACCACGCGAGAGGTCAGCGCCGTGTCGGTGAGGTGCTCACCGATGATCTTCTCTGCCAGCTCGGAGGCGAGCAGGCCCACCTCGGAACGAAGCGAGATCTGCGCGGCCTGCTTCTCGGCGAGAATCTGGCGCTGCGCACCCTCCAGGATGCGGTTTGCTTCGCCGGTGGCCTCCTGGCGGGCGGCCGCCACGATGGCCTTCGCTTCGTCGTTGGCGCGCTCACGGATGGTGTGCGCTGCAGCGTGCGCCTCGCGAATGATCTCCTCGCGCTCGAGCGCAGCGGCAGCCTGATCGGCCTTCGCTTGCTCGGCGGCGCCGAGGCCCTCCTCGATCTTCGCAGCGCGCTCGTCCATCGTCTTGTAGATGCGAGGCAGCGCGTAGCGTCCGACGAGGAGCAGGACGATAAGCAGAACGAGAGCCGACCAGAAAATCTCGTACAGCGGCGGCAGGATGACGGCGAGGCCGCCGACCTCCTGGTCCGACGCGGCGACAATCTGGTGCATGGCGATCACTTAACGATGAGCGGCAGAACGAAGCCGATGAGGCCGAGGGCCTCAACCATGCCGGCGCCGATGATCATGTTGGTGAAGAGACGGCCGGCAACCTCGGGCTGACGGGCGGTCGCTTCCTGGGTCTTGCCGACCATGAGGCCGATGCCGAGGCCGGGGCCCAGGGTGGCGAGGCCGTAGCCGATGTAGGCGAATGCTGCGGTTCCCATAGTGGTTTCCTTCTGTTAGTAACGCCGGGTGGCGTTGGGGGTCAGTGATGTTCGACGGAAAGCTTGATGTAGACGGTCGACAGGATCGTGAAAATGTACGCCTGCAGGAAGGCCACGAAGACCTCGAAGCCCGTCATGACAAACATGGCGGCACCGGTCAGCGCGGACGCGGCAGACAGGACGGAGAGTTCGTGGAGCAGAATCGCCGTTCCGAAGTAGGTCATACCCAGCAGGAGGTGGCCCGAGATCATGTTGCACAGAAGACGCAGGGTCAGCGTGACGGGGCGAACGATAAAGTTCGAGAGGAACTCGATGGGCGTGATCAGCAGGTACATCGGGGACGGGCAGTCCCAGGCGGGAAAGAGCTGCGATGCGAAAGAAGCCGCCCACGCCCCTGCTTGGAGATACCCGCACCGATGAAGGTCACGTAGGTGATGAGAGCGAAGACCATCGGGACGGCGACGACCGACGAGGCTGCGATGTTGATGCCGGGAATGATGCCGGCGATGTTCATGGACAGGACGCCGAAGAACAGGAAAGCGATGAAGCCGGAGAACTTGCGGCCGGTCTTGGGGCCCAGCATGTCGAGGGCGACGTTGTCGCGGATGTAGCCGGCGATGGCCTCGACGGCCATCTGTCCGCGGGTCGGCACCAGCTTGAGACTTGCGCGCGACGAGGACGAGAACCACGCAGACGAGCAGGCCCATGATGACGCGGGCGAGCGTCAGGCGGTTGAACTCAAAGAACGTTCCCTCACCGAAAATCACGGTCGGGAAAAAGTCCTCGAGAGCCGGCTGGTGGGGGTGCTGCGTGAACGCCGGGTAGGCGGTGAGTGCGATGACGATGAGAAGGATCGCGAGGCTCACCCAATACCAACGCGGCTTGGACGCGGTGCGGCGAGCAGGCGCGTGATCGGACACTGAATGTGCCTCCTTCATCTCAACTCCATTGGTTTGTGTCTGCTGCCGGGGCAACTGGACCATTCTACACAGAGAAGGGGCCGCCCAGCGCGCGCAAGGGTTACTGAGTGTCGCTCGGCGCGTCCACGTTCATCGTGCGCTTGCGCATCATGACCATCATCTCGACGCTCGAGGACACGATAACCGCGATGATTGTCGCGATTGCGGCGATGCGCACGTCGATGCCCAGCGCGCGTGGGACGTACAGACCGAGGGCGAGAAATCCGATTTTCGCCGCGTACCCGCCACTGACCCATCCAATGAAATGGGAGGGCGAGCGCAGCGCGCGGGAGGTGAAAAACCACTGCGCCGCGACAGATGACGACGACCATGAGCGAGGGCGAGCAGGTAGCTCATGCGGAAACCTCCTCCGGGGCGGTCTCTTCCTTGGGAAATTCTCGGGTCGTGACGGCCACCCCGATAGCCGCAGCGATGACTGCGACGAGGGCGACGCTCCACCACTCGAAGACGAGGAGCCCCACTGCGGGGACGCAGACGATGGCGGTCCACATCCACAGGATCGCGACGACCCCGCGGTGAGAGTGCCCAGCGACGAGAAGACGATCGTGGAAGTGGGAGCGGTCGGCAACGAAGGGGCTCTTGCCTCGGCTCATGCGACGAATCGACGTGACGACCAGGTCGAGGACGGGCATGAAGATGACCGACAGCGGCAGGATGAGCGGCAGCGCAGACACAATCATCTGCTGGCGACCGAGCAGCGAGGGATCGATCTTGCCGGTGACGATGATGCCGGCGGCGGCCAGGACGAGGCCCATGGTCTCCGCTCCCCCGCCCATCATGATCGAGGAGGGGTGGAAGTTGAACCAGAGGAAGCCTGCGCACACCCCGAGCAGCGCGATCACGATGAGGCTGGCGGTCGTCGCGTAGGAGGCCGCGCCCATGAGCCGGGTGATGATGTAGGAGTAGACGAAGAAGGACCCAGCGCCGATCGCGATCATGCCGGAGGCCAAACCGTCGAGCCCGTCGATGAAGTTGACGGCGTTCATGATGCCGACGATGAAGAAGACGGAGACGAAGAGCCACAGTCGGGAGGATCCGAGCGTCAGGCCGAAAATCGGGAACGAGGCCAGCTGCACGCCTCCGAAGGCCATGCCGCCCGCGATGAGGACCTGCCCGCCGAGCTTGGCCATCCAGTCCAGTTCGATGATGTCATCGATGATGCCGAGGATGCACATGGCGCCGGCACCGGCCATGACGGCCCACGGGACCGTGGTCGCAAAGAGTGGTGCCATGTAGGGGATCCGCGAGGCGAGCAGCATCGTGACGATCAGCGCGATGGTCATTGCGACGCCGCCCAGGCGCGGAATGGGCTTCTTTTGCAGGTCCCGGCCGCGCAGGGGAGGCAAGATGTTGAACTGCAGGCACGCCCAGCGCACGGCCGGGGTCAGCAGGATCGTCAGGGCCATCGCAATGGCACCCAGCAGCAGGTAGACCTTCACGAAGCGGTCCCTTCGACGGGGGCGATGGGCACGCCGGCGGTGGCGCTGAGGTCGTTCAGGGAGATGGTCCCAAGGCGCAGCGCGCGGGGTGCGTCGTGCGCGAAGTCAACAATCGACGAGGCCGTGGCCCCCTGGGTGGAGCCACCGTCGAGGTAGGCGGACACCCGTGTTCCGAAGTATCCGACGGCCTGCTCGACCGAGGTCGCGGGGGGCTGACCGGTCAGGTTCGCGGAGGTGACGGCCATCGGTCCAAAATCATGCAGGAGGCGCAGGAGAGCCGCCTGGTTCGGCATGCGCACGCCGATGGTGCCGCCGGTTTCGCCCAGGTCCCACCCGAGGTCGGGGCGGGCGCGCAGGATGAGCGTGAGGCCACCGGGCCAGAAGGCACGCGCAAGCGCGCGGGCGGCCTCGGGGACATCGACGCACAGCGCGTCGATCGCATCGACGGACGCGACGAGCACGGGCGGCGGCATCTGCCGTCCGCGTCCCTTAGCGGCCAGGACCGCGGCGACGGCGTCGGGGTTGGCCGCGTCGGCGCCAATGCCGTAGACGGTGTCGGTGGGGACGACGAGCAGATGGCCGTCGCGCAGCTCCCGCTTGGCGCGCGCCAGGTCGTCCTCGGTGAGGGAAGGAACGGCGCTCAGGATCGTCTCGGTACTCATCGCGTTCATTGTGTCACGGATGCCGTGGGCTCCGTCGATTCGGGCGCGCGTGCACGCAGGAAACGACGCCTGCCAGCCAGGTCGGGCAGCGCCGAAATCTCCGTCATCCTGAGCTCGGCGGCTATCGCCGCCATGGCTTCTTCCTGCGTGGGCGAGTGTTCCATCAGCAGGACGCCACCGGGGCGCAGGAGGGTCAGCGCGCGGCGCGCGATGCGCGCGGGGATCTCGGTCCCGTCAGGGCTACCCCCATACAGGGCGACGTGTGGGTCGGCGCTGGCCTCGGGCTGCGTGGGCATCTCGTCGGCGGGAACGTAGGGCGGGTTGGTGACGACGACGTCGACCATGCCGTCCAGGTGCGCGAGCGTCGCCGGATCCGTCGCATCAGCGCGCACTAAGTGAAGGCAGGGAACGCCCACGGCGTCACGGTTCTGACAGGCCAGGGCGAAGGGCTCGGCTTCCTTCTCGACTGCCCACACCTCCGTGCGGGTGGTCTCGGTGGCCACCGCCAGCCCAATCGCACCGGAGCCGGCGCACAGGTCGACGACGCGAGCCTCGCCACGTCGGGCAACGACCGACATAGCCTCGTCGATCGCGAGGCCAGCAAGCACCTCGGTCTCCGGGCGCACGACGAACACGCCGGGGCAGGCTGCCAGGGTTAAGCCACGGAAGAACATGCGGCTCGTGACGTGCTGAAGGGGAATGCGCAGGGCCCGCTCCCCCACCGCCGAGCGCAGTTTCTCCGCCTGTTCCTCGTTCAATTCCGCCGGCAGGTCCCACTGGGACGAAGCGTCACACGCCCACTCGAGCAGCTCACGCACGTCCGCATCAACCGAGTCGATGCCAGCGTTCGCCAGGCGCTCGCGAGCCCAAGCGCGCGCCTGCACGACAGACCACGTCCCCATGTCGCCTCCAATCATGACTGCGCGGCGGCGGCCAGCCGCTCGGCCTCGTCAGCTTCCTGCAGCGAAGCGATCACTGCATCGAGCGCGCCCGACAGAACCGCGTCCAGGTTGTGAGCCTTGAAACCCGTGCGGTGATCCGCGATACGGTTCTCAGGGAAATTATACGTGCGGATGCGCTCCGAGCGGTCCACGGTGCGTACCTGAGACAGACGCTGGGCCGAGGCCTCGGCTTCCTTCTTCGCCCTCGCTTCGGCGGCCAAGCGCGAGGCCAGCACGCGCAGCGCAGCCTCCTTGTTCTGCAGCTGCGACTTCTCGTTCTGCATCGACACGACGATGCCCGAAGGAATGTGCGTGATGCGCACGGCAGAGTCGGTCGTGTTGACTGACTGACCGCCGGGACCACTCGACCGGTAGACGTCGATGCGCAGATCGTTCGGGTCGATGACGATCTCCTCGTCGTCCTCGATCTCTGGCATGACGAAGACGCCGGCGGCGCTCGTGTGAATACGGCCCTGCGACTCGGTCACGGGCACGCGCTGCACGCGGTGCACGCCGCCCTCGTATTTCAGGTGCGCCCACACGCCCTCGTCGGGAGCGGGGGTACCCTTCGCACGAATCGCGAGCGTGATGTCCTTGAAGCCGCCGAGCTCCGTGTGGGTCGCGCTCATCTCGGTCACGCTCCAGCCGTGCGCCTCCGCGTAGCGGGCGTACATGCGGGCCAGATCGGAGGCGAACAGCGCGGATTCTTCGCCGCCCTCACCCGCCTTAATCTCGAGGATGACGTCCATCGCATCCTCGGGGTCACGGGGAGCCAGAATCTTGACGAGCGCCTCGTGGGCAGCCGCTTCCTCTTCCTCGAGGGCGGGAATCTCGTCGGCGAAGGAACGATCTTCGGCGGCCAGCTCGCGCGCAGCCTCGAGGTCCCCGAGGCGGAGGCAAGCCGATCAGCGGCGGCCTTCACGCGGCCGAGCTCAGCGTAGCGTCGACCGACTCGGCGCATCAGCTGCGGGTCCGCCAGCGTCTGGGGATCCGCCATCTGCGCCTCGACCTGCTCATATTCGCGCAGCAGGGGGCCCAGGGCACCGAGTTCATCGGTCGCGGCCACGATTCACCACTTCCTTCGTTCCATACAGTTGACAAAGCGGCGGCGCCGTTGGCCATAGGGCCAACGACACCGCCGTTGAGCTAGCCGCTCACCCTCACTTGGAGGGGCGCACGCGCTTGCCGTAGCGAGCCTCGAACTTGGCGACGCGGCCGCCGGTGTCGAGGATCTTCTGCTTGCCCGTGTAGAACGGGTGGCAGGCCGAGCACACGTCCACGCGCATCTCACCGGAGGTGATGGTGGAACGGGTGTGGAACGTGTTGCCGCACGTGCAGGTCACGACGGTGTCCACGTATTCGGGGTGAATACCCTTCTTCATGGAGTTTCTCCTGGATCGTTTGGTGCCCCGGGTCCGGACATGCAGCGTCCCCCGCATCTGGCGGGGACTCGCCTTCCAGCACACTAAAGAGCGCCTGGGGCATGCCGGTGAACCGGTAAGCCGACACGACATTATCGCACACGCCCCCACCCCCTTCAACGAGGGAAGGTCCCCGCGGGCGTGACATCGGCTATGCGCGGGCACGACACTCGCGCCCGCCACTCCACGGGAGCACGAGGCCGACTCGCTCCGCTGCGCTTAACGCGTGCTCGTGCGCGGACCGACGTTCGCAGCCGACGTCAGGTAGTTCGCCCGCGAGGAGCCGTACCGCGAGGTTCCGTCCCACACGAGGTAGCGGTGGAGGTACGCGGGAGGAACGTAGAGCTGCGCGCCAAACGCCGTGAAAAGCGCGGCGGAGTGGGCCGCACTCCCCTTGAGGTTGATACCCGCACTATTGGCCGTCAGGCGGATCGCCTGGCCGGGGTTGTAGGTGTACGTCACGCCGGCAATCCGGTACGCACCGAGGTAGCGGGTCTCGTTGGTGCGCAGCTTCTCCCCCGCGCCGTTCCTCCAGCGCTTGTAACGCCTGCGCCCGATCATGGACGTGTCGGCACCGAGAGCCGCCTCGATGAGGCGCACCAGGCGCACCCTGGCCTCGTCGGCAATCCGATCGAGCTGCGTCAGAGCCTCGGCGGGATCCATCTGCGCGCGCTCGAGGCTCGCCCCCAGGTCGTTCGCGGCCAGGCGCTGATCATTGAGCCACAGCTTTGAGGGACGCCGCCATGCTCAGGACCGTCGGCTCGGAGCTTCGCCGCTGGACAGTCTCCGTGAGGGTCTCGACGACGGTCAGGTCCTCGTACACCGGACCCAGCTCGTTGTTCCACACCGCGCGCCAGGCAGGAGCGAGCGCGAAGAGATCGCACGCGGCCATCAACGCGACGTGCGCGTCCATCAGGGCGTGGAAATCCCCCACGATCGTCTCCGTTTCCCGAGCCGTCGCGGCGCTCAGCGAAGCGAGGAATGGAATCGAAGCCTCCGCAGCGATACGAGCGCGCAGAGTGTCACGCTCGGCCCGAGCAGCCTCGAGGCGCGCGGTCAGACCACGGTCGTAGCGCCCGGTCCCTAGGAGCGGGCAGAAGGCACGCTCGACCTCGAGGTGACGCTTCTCGAGCGCGTCCCATTCGTCGCAGGCCTTGCGCATGTTCTCGCGGGCGAGGCGGCGCAGCATCCACCCGCGCACCCACAGGCCAATGCCCACCAGAGTCGTCACCCACGCGTACCAGGTGGGCCACGCAAGAGCCTGCGTAGCACCGGTAGAGACGGCGATGCCGAGCCACACCGGGGCCACCAGAACAAGGGCCAGACCCGCCAGGAGTCGCACACAGCCACGCACGCTGCGCATGGCCGAAAGAGGATGCTGGGGCGCATTCCTCATCGTTTCCGTTGCCTGAGATGTCATGCCTCCACTCTGGCACGAATGGCGATCAGTTGCCCGGTATCTCGACGGGACTCAGAAGGACGAGGAGGAGCCGGAGCCCGAGAAGCCACCCGAGGATGAGCCGTAGTCCGCTGAACTGGTCGAGGAGCTGGACGGGTCGTAGTCGACGTAGCGATCGAGATACGTCGGGTACGCCCAGACGGACACATTGTTCGCCTGGAGCGACCGGTCCTCTCCGCAGCCTTGCCCGTGAGGCGAACGCCCGCAGAGTTCGCGGTTAAACGGATTGTCGAGGCGGGATTGTACTCGTGGCGGTGCCCGTCGCTCAGGTAGATGCCCTTGTAGAGCACATCGCTGGCGCTGACGGTGCCGCCCCTGTTGCTCTCCCAGTGTTCGTAGCGCTCACGCCCCGACAAGGATGTGTCAGCGACGAGTGCCTGTCCGATGAGCTTTGTCAGGCGCGCCCGGGACTCGGCCGCGATCCGGTCCAGCTCGTCGAGAGCCTGCACCGGAGTGATCTCCGCGTGCTCTAGGCTGTTTCCGAGTCCGACGATGATGTCCCGCTGCTCGTTCGTCCAGTGGTTGAACGCCTCCACTGCGTTCTTCACTTGACGCTTCTTGACGCGGTTGCGTACCTTGACCGAGATGGAATCCGCCGCCAGCAGGTCTTCGAAGACCGGTCCCACCTCGTTGTCCCACAGAGTGCGCCACGTTGGTGCGAGCGCGAAAAAGTCGCGGGCGGCAAAGATCGCGTCATCGGCAGCCGACAGCAGTTCGATATCTTCGAGCAGATCCTTCCTTTCGCTCGCCGCGCCTGCGCTGAGGGATCCGAAAAACCCTGGGGATCGCAGAACGGAGACTCGCTCGCGCACCTTCTTGCGCTCTTGGTTGGCGCACCCGTAGCGCGCGGTCAGCCCCTTGCTGTATTGCCCCGCATCGACGATCGAGTGGAAGGCGCGATCCACCTCTGGGCGGCGCTTCTCCATCTCGCTCCACGCCTGCGCAATACGCTCCGAGCTTTCTTTCACCGAACGACGCAGGCTGTGCCCGCGCACGAGGACGCCGATGCCCGTGAGCGAGATGAGCCATCCCATCCAGTGGGGCCACACGACTCTGTTCTCGATGCTGCGGCCCGATTCGTTCGGAATGTAGGCGGCTGCCTTCGTGGCCGCCGCGACCATCCCCTCACTCCAGCGGCCCGCACGGAAGTCATCCTTCGCGGCCTCCTGAATCTCCGCTTGAACGGACAGCAGCGGGGCGATGTCCTCGCCGAAGTAGGTCCCCACCTTGCGGTAGGTGGGCGACACCGACAGAATCAGGTAGCCGTCGGCCCACTTGTACCCATTGGGCGAGATCCACTCCTTATGCCCAGCCCGCGCGTACTTCAGGGTCGCCTCGTCCAGGTTGTCATCCACCAGGTCATCGGTCGACAAGATGACGAGGTGGACGGGACGCGCGAACGCGACGCCGCCGAGGACGTCTGTCAGCGGACGACCATCGATCGGCTCGAAGCTCCCCGTCTCGTCGTGCACCTCGACGGACGGGGTAACGAGTTCGTTTGCCGGCACCGTGGGCCGGGTGTAATCAACGAGGGAGAACACCAGCCACACGGGAACGCAGATCGCCATGATGACACCCAGCAGGATCCGTCCCATGCCCAGGGCCGAACGCTTCACATCTCGCGCCGTCATGTGTCCGCGCTCCTCGTTCGCCAATTCGGTCGTCGTAGAAGTCATACAGCCACTCTGACACGACGGTCAGGTTCACGCTCGGCGGTTCAACCGCTTTCGAGTCAGGAAAACAGGGCGAGCGCCTACCGCTCAGGTCGACGAGGAACCCTCACCGACCTCGTCCACGTCGTCGCTCAGGTATCGATCGAGATACATCGGCAGCAGGTAGACGGACGAGTGGCCAGCCGTCAGGACACCGGTAGCCGGGGCTGGCAGCCCTTCGAAGTCAACGCCTGCGGAGTTTGCGACCAGTCGGATCGTGGCTGCAGGGTTGTACTCGATGTCAGTGTCCGCTTCCTCGCTCCAGTAGGCTGCGTCGTACTCCGCGTTAGCCGCGGTGAGCTTAATGCCCTCCCCCTTCCACCGCGCGTAGCGTCGCCGCCCGCGGGCCGAGGCATCGGCTGCGAGAGTCGCCTCAATGAGCTCGGCGGTGCGCGCTCGCGCCTCGCCCGTGATCCGGTCGAGTTCTTCCAGTGCCGCAGCGGGACCGACCTGCCGGCCCTCGAGGCGTTTGCCGAGGCCTGCCACCGTGTCCTTGTCATCCCCCAGGCGCTCCCTGAAAGCCTCAACCTCCATCAGGATTCGCGCGTCCGTAGTGACACTTTCGAGGGTGTCCGCGACGTCATCAAGGACGTCCAAGTCTTCGATGATCGGGCCGACCTCGGTCTTCCACACGTCGCGCCAGCCGGGCGCGAGGCCAAAAAAGTCGCGCGCAGCATTGATCGCGGAATCCGCATCCGCCAGGCGTTCCATCCGTGCAAGGATCTCATCCCCCGCGCCGCTCGACGTCTCGCTCAGCGACGCGAAGAAACCCGGTGCCCTGTGCTCGGCGATCCGAGAGCCAACCCTGGAGCGTTCGGCTCGGGCAAGCTCGTAGCGCGCCGTCAGTGCGCTCTCGTAGTGTCCAGCGCCCACGAGGGTGGAGAACGTGCGCTCGACCTGCTCCCGCTGGCTCTCCAATGCTGCCCATTTCTCAGCTATCAACGCAACTTTCTGGCGTCCCGCGCGTCGAAGACCGGCGCCGCGCCACAGCACGCCAACTCCACACAGCGCCATGACCCAGCCGGTCCAATTCGGCCAGTCCACCGCTTCGCCCATGCCGTGAAGGGCCTGATCATAGACGGCGATCGCCAGCTGAACGGGAGCCACCAGCACGAGAAAGAGACCAAAAACGAGGCGCGCACATCCGCGCACAGCGCTCCATGACCGACGCGAGTTCTCCTGTGCCGCCTGTGCATTGATCGTATTCGGTGTCGTGTTCTCCACGCCCCAAGTCTGACACAGCCCCTCATCAGTTATCCGGTATTCAGGCGCGCACCGAAAAGGAAAGCGGGGCGAGCGGCTCTCGCCACTCGCCCCGCGCTCACCAGCCGATCACTCGGAGGGCGTCGTCTTCTGGATGAGCATGAGGAACTCAGCGTTGGACTGGGTTTCCTTGAGCTTGTCGAGGACCAGCTCGAGGCCCTGCTGCTGATCGAGGGTGCCCAGGACGCGGCGGAGCCTCCACATGATGCGCAGCTCCTCGGGCTTGAAGAGGAGTTCCTCGCGACGGGTGCCCGACGCGTTGAGGTCGATCGCGGGGAAGATACGGCGCTCGGCGAGCTGACGCGACAGGCGCAGCTCCATGTTTCCGGTGCCCTTGAACTCCTCGAAGATAACCTCGTCCATCTTCGAACCCGTCTCCACCAGCGCGGAGGCGATGATCGTCAGCGAGCCGCCCTCGGAGATGTTGCGGGCGGCACCGAAGAACTTCTTAGGCGGGTACAGCGCGGACGCGTCCACGCCGCCAGAGAGGATGCGGCCCGAGGCGGGCGCAGCAAGGTTGTAGGCACGCGACAGACGCGTCAGCGAGTCGAGGAGGACGACGACATCCTGGCCCAGCTCGACGAGGCGCTTGGCACGCTCGATCGCGAGCTCGGCGACGGTCGTGTGGTCCGATGCGGGGCGGTCGAAGGTGGAGGCGATGACCTCACCCTTGACAATCGAGCGCATGTCGGTGACCTCTTCGGGACGCTCGTCCACGAGGACGACCATGAGGTGCACCTCGGGGTTGTTGAGCTCGATGGCCTTGGCCATCTGCTGGATGACCATGGTCTTACCGGCCTTGGGCGGGGAGACGATGAGGCCACGCTGGCCCTTGCCGACGGGGGCGACCAGGTCGATAACGCGCGGCGTGTAGGCCTTCGGAGAGGTCTCCATGCGCAGCTGCTCGGAGGGGTAGACCGGCGTCAGCTTGCCGAACTCGCGGCGCGCCTGCGCCTGCTCGATCGTCATGCCGTTGACGGAGTCGACGCGCACGAGGGCGTTGTACTTCTGGCGCTGGCGTTCTCCCTCGCGGGGCAGGCGCACGGCACCGGCAACCGCATCACCGGCGCGCAGGCCCCAGCGGCGCACGTTGCCAAGCGTCACGTAGACGTCGTTCGGGCCTGGCAGGTAGCCGGAGGTGCGCACGAAGGCGTGATTCTCCTGGATGTCGAGAATGCCGGCGATCGGCGCAAGGTTGTCCTCGCCGCCGCGCACGGGACGGTTCTCGCGGTTCTCGCGACCCTCGCCGCGGTTCTCGCGGCCCCTCGCCGCGGTTCTCGCGGTTCTCGCGGTCGCGACGACCACGGCGGCCGCGTTCACGGCGGGGGCGACGAGCCTCGGTGTCATCGCCGTCGGGCAGCTCAATGTTCAGGACGGTCTCGACGACGGTCGTGTCGGGTTCCGGGGTAGGCTCGGTGCGCTCGGCGGCCGGCAGGGGCAGGTCGAGGGTGACATGCGCAGGCTCGACGGCACCCTGGCTCACCGCGCGGCGGCGGCGCGAGCGACGCGGAGCCTCGGCGGGCGCGTCGGAGACGGGAGCTTGCTCAGCCGGCTTGTCGGCAGCCGGCTTCTCGGCCTTGTCGGCTTTCTTCTTGGACGAGGCAGGGGCATCCTCGCGGGGAGCCTTTCCTGCGGGGTCGAGGCGCCGGCACCGTTGCTCAGCAGCTCGATCAGCTGGGGCTTACGAAGTTGGGAGATGCCCTTGAGGCCGCGGGAAGCGGCCAGAGCCTTCAGCTCAGGCAGCTTCATCGCCGACAGCGACGCGGTCGTCTCGGCGGAGGTTTCGTTGCTCACGAAGTGATCCTTACTGGAATGCGCCCACTGCGGGCGAGGTGATTGCTCAAGCACACGAAAAAGCTTGATCAGGAAGATGCGCGAAAGAGGCGCATCGCGAAGGCCGAAGTCGAACAGTCGTCTCGACCTGAAAAAAATATAGCAAGACCGCCAGCCCGCTGTCGATTAGACGGCACGGCTGGCGGTGCTTGCGCAGAAACTCACAGCGCACAAACGCTCAGAATTCCACCTTTGACAGGCTTCCGCGGGTAATCTGCACGCCCTGGGGTGCCACCCCCATCGGGACGACTCGCCACCCGGCGGCTGCGGCGTCTCGGCGGATATCGGCGCCGACGGACTCCAGAGAAAGGACCGTGGGACCCGCGCCGGAGACGACGGCCGCGAAGCCGGCGCCGCGCAGCCAGTCGACAAGGGCGAGGGAGGGTTCCATCGCGGCCCGACGCTGCTCCTGATGCAGGCGATCGCGTGTGGCCTCCATGAGGAGCGAGTGCAGGTCCACTCCCCCCGCTCGCCTGTGCATTGCCCGAGAGGACGGCGGCCAGCAGAGCACCGCGGGCGACGTTGAAGCTCGCGTCGCCGTGGGGCACGGTAGCGGGCAGTGCGGCACGCGCGGCAGCGGTGCGCAGCTCAAAGTCCGGGATGAAAGCGACTGGGTGAATGTCATCGGGCGGCGTCAGGCGTACGCTGCCAACCTCGGAAGTTTCCTCGTTCATCCAGGACACCGTCGCTCCGCCAAAGACAGCGGGAGCGACGTTGTCGGGGTGGCCCTCCATCTGAGAGCCAATCTCGAGGATCTCCTGGCGGCGAAGAACGTCCGCGTCTCCGATGAGCGCGCGCGCCAGCGTCACACCGGCGACGATCGCACTCGCAGAGGAACCCAGGCCTCGGGAATGGGGGATGCGATTCGTGCAGTGCATGCGCACACCCACCTGGGGCGCGCCGACCCGGTCGAGCGCGAGGCGCAGGGCGCGCACGACGAGGTTATCCTCGCCCTGCTCAACGTTTCCAGCTCCCTCCCCCTCGACGACGACCGAGGTCGCCCCCGTCGTCGCGTGGACCGAGACCTCGTCCCACATGTCAAGGGCCAGGCCCATGGAGTCGAATCCGGGTCCGAGATTCGCGCTGGTCGCGGGAACCTTCACCGCAACGAAATCATCACGCAGGCGCACGTCACTCACCCTCGACGCGGATCGTGGAGGTCACTTCGCGCACCGCGTCGGACACGGAGAGCGCGCGGGCGACGGCGCGCAGGTCGGCCTCGCGGGCGCGGTGGCTGGTCACGACGATGACGCAGGCGCCGGGCACCTCGTCGTTGCGCTGGTGCACGGACTGGATGGAGACGCCGTGGCGGGCAAAAATGCCGGCCACGTCGGACAGGACGCCCAGGCGATCCTCGACCTGCAGACGGATCTGGTAGCGCGTGTACGTCGATCCGGGATCAAGGATCGGCAGGTGGGCGTAGACCGACTCGCGCGGGGCGTGCCCACCGAAGGCGCGATGATGCGCCGCGGCGACGAGGTCCGACAGGACCGCCGAGGCGGTGGGAGCGCCGCCCGCGCCCTGGCCGTAGAACATGAGGCGTCCCGCGGCCTCGCCCTCGACGAGGATCGCGTTGAAGGCGCCGTCAACCGAAGCGAGAGGGTGATCGGAGGGAACCTGTGCGGGATGGACGCGCATGGCGACGCCCTCGCGTCCATCCTCGCCGATGCGACGCTCGGCGATAGCGAGGAGCTTGATGGTATGGCCGACGCGAGCGGCCTCCTCCATGTCTTCCTTGGTGATGCTCGAGATTCCCTCGACCGCGACGTCGTCGATTCCGACGCGCGTGTGGAAGGCCAGAGACGCCAGGATGGAGCACTTGGCCGCGGCGTCGAAGCCCTCGACGTCTGCGGTGGGGTCGGCCTCGGCGAAACCGAGGTCCTGCGCCTGCTTGAGAGCATCCTCGTAGCTGAGCCCCTTGGTGCTCATCGCGTCCAGGATGAAGTTCGTCGTGCCGTTGACGATGCCCATCACGGTCGTGATGCGATCGCCGGCGAGGGACTCGCGCAGGCCGTACACGACGGGGACGGCACCCGCGACGGCGGCCTCGTAGTAGAGGTCGGCACCATTGGATGCGGCCGCCTCGTACAGCTCGGGGCCGTGCGCGGCCAGAAGGGCCTTGTTGCCCGTGACGACCGAGATGCCCTGGTTGAGGGCACGCAGCACGAGGGTGCGGGCAGGCTCGATGCCGCCGATCAGCTCGACGACGAGGTCCATGTTGTCGATCGCCTCCGCCGGGTCGGTCGTCAGCAGCTCGCGGTCGATCGGAGCGTCACGCGGGGCATCCACATTACGGACGAGGACGCGGCGCACCTCCATCTCCGCGCCCGAGCGAGCGGCGAAATCCTCGCGGCTGGACTGCAGGATGCGAATGACCTGACTACCGACGGTTCCGGCTCCAAGAACGCCAACTCCGAGGACGGGACGGGGTGCAGACATAGGACTTTTTCTCCTTTGTGGGACGGGCACTGATACCAGTGTAGGTGGTCAAAGGCCCCCCTTCCCTAACGGGGACCTTCGTCCCATAATTTGAGCCGACGAGAGACTTTGGGACCCATATCCCCTGAGACACAGAACATAGATCGATGGGTCGAAACGGGTTGTCTGAGACCCCGCATCGACCGTAGGACAATGGGCCCAAGCGCTGGAATCCGACGCACTGACGGAGCTATGCTCCCGAACAGACCGTCCCCACAGGGATACGGAAACATCCGAGAAGAGGAAGAATGACGACAGCAGACCAGAAAGCCTGGGAAGGTTTTCGTCAAAGGGTAACTGGTGCGATGAGATCGACGTCCGCGACTTCATCCAGCTGAACTACACCCCGTACGAGGGCGACGCCTCGTTCCTGGCTGGCCCCACTGAAAAGACCCTGCGGGTCTGGAACACCCTCGAGGAAAAGTACCTCTCCGAAGAGCGCAAGGTGCGCATCCTCGACGTTGACACCGACACCCCCGGCCGACATCGACGCCTTTCAAGCCCGGCTACATCTGTGAGGACGACAACGTGATCGTCGGCCTGCAGACCGACGCTCCCCTCAAGCGCGCAATGATGCCGAACGGCGGCTGGCGCATGGTCGAGACCGCCATCCACGAGGCCGGCAAGGAATACAACCCCGAGGTGAAGAAGATCTTCACCCAGTACCGCAAGACCCACAACGACGCGGTCTTCGACATCTACACCCCGCGTATTCGCGCCGCCCGCTCCTCCCACATCATCACCGGCCTGCCGGATGCCTACGGCCGTGGCCGCATCATCGGTGACTACCGCCGCGTGGCCCTCTACGGTGTTGATCACCTCATCGCCGAGAAGCAGAAGGACAAGGATCGCTACGCCGACCAGCCCTTCTCCGAGCACTGGGCGCGCTACCGCGAGGAGCACTCCGAGCAGATCAAGGCCCTGAAGAAGCTGAAGAACCTGGCGCAGTCCTACGGCTACGACATCTCCGGCCCGGCCACCAACGCGCACGAGGCCGTGCAGTGGACCTACTTCGGCTACCTGGCCTCCGTGAAGTCCCAGGACGGCGCCGCCATGTCGATCGGCCGTCTGTCCGGCTTCTTCGACTGCTACTTCGAGCGCGATCTGAAGAACGGCACGCTGGATGAGTCCGGCGCGCAGGAGATCATCGACGCCCTCGTCATCAAGCTGCGCATCACCCGCTTCCTGCGCACCATCGCCTACGACCAGATCTTCTCGGGCGACCCCTACTGGGCCACCTGGTCGGACGCCGGCTTCGGCGACGACGGCCGTACGCTGGTCACCAAGACCTCGTTCCGTCTGCTCCAGACTCTGGTCAACCTCGGTCCGGCCCCCGAGCCGAACATCACCATCTTCTGGGACGAGAACCTGCCCCGCGGCTACAAGGAGTTCTGCGCCCGCATCTCGATTGAGACCTCGTCGATCCAGTACGAGTCCGATCCGCAGATCCGCGCCCACTGGGGCGACGACGCCGCCATCGCGTGCTGCGTCTCCCCCATGAAGGTCGGCAAGCAGATGCAGTTCTTCGGCGCTCGTGTGAACGCCGCCAAGGCCCTGCTCTACGCCATCAACGGCGGCCGCGACGAAATGAGCGGCAAGCAGGTCATGGAAGGCTACGAGCCCGTCCAGGGCGACGGCCCCCTCGACTTCGACGACGTGTGGAAGCGCTACGAGGAGATGCTCGACTGGGTCGTTGGCACCTACGTTGAGGCCCTCAACATCATCCACTACTGCCACGATCGCTACGCCTACGAGGCCATCGAGATGGCGCTGCACGACTCCGAGATCATTCGCACCATGGGCTGCGGCATCGCCGGTCTGTCCATCGTCGCCGACTCTCTGGCCGCCATCAAGTACGCGAAGGTCTACCCGATCCGCGACGAGACCGGCCTGGTCGTCGACTACCGCACCGAGGGCGAGTTCCCGACCTACGGCAACGACGATGACCGCGCTGATGACATCGCCGCGACCGTCGTCCACACCGTCATGGACAAGATCCGCGCGATCCCCATGTACCGCGACGCGATCCCGACCCAGTCGGTCCTGACGATCACCTCGAACGTCGTCTACGGCAAGGCCACCGGTTCCTTCCCGTCGGGCCACGAGAAGGGCACCCCCTTCGCCCCCGGCGCGAACCCCGAGAACGGCATCGACACGCACGGCATGGTCGCCTCCATGCTGTCGGTCGGCAAGCTGGACTACAACGACGCACTCGACGGCATCTCGCTGACGAACACGATCACCCCGCAGGGCCTGGGCCGCTCCAAGGAAGAGCAGATCCAGAACCTGGTTGGCATCCTCGACGCCGGCTTCGTTCCGGACGATTCCTGCGCCTACGACGGCACCAAGGGATACTGATCCACCATCGGCGGGGATCGATGCGCAACCCGTGTTGATCCCCGCCACCCACCAGTCGTGGGTGAGCCGCACCGCGACCCACCCAAGCCGGCACCGCCGGAGTTTCACAAAAGGAGAAATGTTATGGCAACCAAGACCTACGAAGAGCGCCTCGCCGACATGAAGGCCGCCCGCGAAGAGCGCGGCGACAAGGAAGGCCTCTACCACGCGAACATCAACGTTCTCGAGGAGTCCACGCTGAAGGACGCCATGGAGCACCCCGAGAAGTACCCGAACCTGACCGTTCGCGTTTCCGGCTACGCCGTTAACTTCGTCAAGCTCACCCGTGAGCAGCAGCTGGACGTCCTGTCCCGCACCTTCCACCACTCGGCCTGATAGCTGATTGGAGTGGGGCGTCGGGCAACGCTCGGCGCCCCACTACTATGTCTGCCCACGTCGGCGCACGCCGCTGACGATCCACGGCCTCGTTCCCATCACGGCCACCGCGCCCACTCAACCGCGAAGAAGGAATCATGTCGCAGCCCCTCGCTCTCCCCACGTTCCGCGAGCAGGATTTCCAAGCCCCCCAATCCCGTACCGTCGGCGCTGGCGTCGAGGGTCTGGAGGAGATCACGGACCTGGAGCGCTCCGAGCGCCTGCGCCGCATGCGTGAGGGCACGCTGGGTTCCATCCATTCCTGGGAGCTCGTCACTGCGGTTGACGGCCCGGGCACGCGCATGACGGTTTTCCTCAACGGCTGCCCGCTGCGCTGCCTGTACTGTCACAACCCCGACACGTTCCTCATGAAGGACGGCGCTCCCGTGTCCGACACGGAGCTGCTCTCGCGCATTGCCCGCTACCGCCGCATTTTCCGCACGACGAACGGCGGTATCACCCTGTCCGGCGGCGAGGTCCTCATGCAGCCCCAGTTCGCCAAGCGCATCCTCATGGGTGCCAAGGAGATGGGCGTGCATACCTGCATCGACACCTCCGGTTTCCTGGGTGCGAACTGCGACGACGAGATGCTCGATGCCATCGACCTGGTGCTCTTGGACGTGAAGAGCGGCAATGAGGAGACCTACAAGAAGACGACGGGCCGCTCCCTGGCGCCCACGATCGAGTTTGGCGACCGCATCGCGGCTCGCGGTGGCGCCACCCGTATGTGGATCCGCTTCGTGCTGGTTCCGGGCCTGACCGACGACCCGGCGAACGTCCGCCAGGTCGGGGAGATCGTCTCGCGGTGGAAGGACGTCATCGATCGCGTTGAGGTTCTCCCCTTCCACCAGCTGGGCAAGGACAAGTGGCACTCGCTGGGCCTGGAATACCACCTGGAGGACACGAAGGCCCCCACGCCCGAGGCCACCGAGGAGGTCCGCGACTACTTCCGTTCGCTGGGCTTCGAGGTCCACTGACGCGTTCGTAGCGGGACCCCGGGAGGAAGCGGCTTAGGCTCGCTCCCCCGGGGTCCACGTGTGTCCGCAGGTGCCCCATCCGCGCTCGGCGATGACCCGCCGGGCCTGCGCTGCGTAGGGCTCCGCGAGGCGGTCGACGTAGAGGGTGCCCTGCAGGTGGTCGTATTCGTGCTGGAAGATGCGCGCGAGCCACCCGCGGGCGCGCACCTCAATGGCGTTGCCGTTCACGTCGTAGCCGCGCAGGACCGCGCCGAGCGCGCGGCGCAGCGGGTATCCGTAGCCGGGGACGGACAGGCAGCCCTCGGATTCGCGGGCCACGTCGGGTTCGTCGGGCAGGATAGCGCCCGCTCCCTCGGTATCCCACACGAGGTCGAGCATGGGGTTGACGACGACGCCACTCAGGGCCGTGTTGAAGCCGCGCGCGGGTCCCTCGTCGAGCTGGAGGACGTCGCGGTAGTAGGAATCGAAGGCACCGGTGCCACCGTACCTCCACACGAAGATCTGGGAGCCGACGCCCACCTGGGGCGCAGCGAGGCCGACACCAGGCGCAGCGTGCATCGTCTCGATCATGTCGGCGACGAGGTCGCTCAGCTCCGAATCGAAGGACTCGATCGGGGCCGCGATCCGGTGCAGGACAGGCTCGCCGGTGATGCAGATCGGCAGGATGCTCATGCGTGGTCTCCCGCGTGTGCGATGGCTCCGACGCCCGCCGCTTCAATCGCGCGCGGGGTGGCGGGGTCTAGGTCTTTGATGACGCGGGCGGGGTTGCCGACAGCGATGCAGTTGGCGGGGATATCGCGGGTCACGACGGCACCCGCACCGATGATCGAGTTTTCGCCGATGGTCACGCCCGGACACACGACGACGGAGCCGCCTAGCCACACGTTATCTTCGAGGGTGATCGGGGCTGAGGACTCCCATTTCGCTCGACGAGGCCCGGGCTCGGTCGGGTGGATCGCGGTGTAGAGCGAGCAGTTGGGGCCGATGAGGACGTCGGCACCGATGACGACCGGGGCGACGTCGAGCACGGTCAGTCCGTAGTTGACCCAGGAGCCATCGCCGATGGAGATGTTGTGCCCGTAGTCGACGCGCAGCGGAGGCCGGATGTCGACGCCCTCCCCCACGTGGCCGAGAACCTGGGCGAGCAGGTAGGCGGCGATGTCCGGGTCGTTGGGATGCGCCTGCTCGTAGAGGCTCAGGAGGCGGACCGCGCGCTTCGTGAGCGCAGAGAGTTCGTCATCTGCGACGTAGTAGTCGCCGTCGTGCATGCGCTTGCCGGAGGTACGCTCGTCGTCGCGGAATCGGGGGTCGTCGAAGTTCGTTCCCGGGGAGATGGTCATGCGACCAGGGTAGTCGAGGCCCTCTCGAGGCGGGGGGCGCGGCGCGCGTCCAGGTGGCCGAGGAGGGCGTGCAGCTGGGAGATGTCGGCGGCGGGGTCCTCGGGGTGCCACTGCACGCCGATCACGGGTGCGTCGACCGATTCGATGGCCTCGATGGTGCCGTCGGGGGCCTGCGCGCTGACCTGGAGACCGGGCGCGAGCCGTGCGACGCGTTGGTGGTGCGCCGACGAGATGACCAGCTCGGAGTCGGTGAGGACGGGGGCGAGTGCGCGCTCGAGGTTCGTGCCCTCGCCGACGCGCACGCTGTGGCGGATGAAGCGATGGTCGGACAGGATCCGGTTGTTCGTGTGCGTGCCGTCCGCGCCCTCGATGTGCTGCTCGAGCGTGCCGCCGAGCGCCGTGTTGATGATCTGCATGCCGCGGCAAATGCCCAGGAGCGGGGTGCCCGTGCGCACGGCGTGGTTGACGAGGGCGATCTGTCCGCGGTCGGCGCGGTACCAGTGACGCCCCTCGGCCTCGTAGCCCTGGGGGGCACCGTACAGGCTGGGGTGGACGTCCTCGCCGCCCATGATGATGATCGCGTCGGCGTGCTGGGCGCGCAGGGCGGCCCCCTCGGCGCCGTCTTCCTGCGCGTACTCGCGGATGACGTTCCAGTTCGGCAGGGCTGCCTGAAGAAGACGATCCCACAGGCGCATGCAGATGTTGTTGTATGCCTCGTCCCCCGGGCGTGCCGGCAGGACGTTGGAAATCAACAACGTCGGCTTCGTGTGGTTCGTCATGGTCCCTATCATTGCAGTCTCGAGGCCCGCACGCCGGGTGCGTTCACGGGGTGGCCAATTGTGACAGCTTGTATCCGCCCTGCGTGCAACGTGAGAATAGCCCTCCCCCCGCGCACGACGAGGCCGGGGCGGATCCGTGCGTTCACGGCCCGCTGCCCCGGCCTCGTCCATCAGTGGTCAGTTCTCGTTCGCGAAGCGGTCCACGCGCTCTAGCAGCTCGGCCTTCTCATCGTCCGAGATCCAGGCGATCTCGATGGAGTTGCGGGCGATGCGCTCCAGGTCCGCTCGGCCGAGGTCGAAACGCTCGGCGAGCGCCAGGTAGTTGTCTCCGATGTATCCGCCGAAGTATGCGGGGTCGTCGGAGTTGACGCTCACCTTAACGCCCGCGGCGGTCAGCTCGACGATCTCCTTGCCCTTCATTTCCTCGGTAACGAAGGAGTTGGACAGGGGGCACGAGGTCAGGCCGATGCCGTGGTCGCGCGCGTAGGCGACCAGCTCCGGATCCTCGACGATGTTCGTGCCGTGGTCGAGGCGCTCGGCACCCAGCTCCGTCAGAGCCGCGCGGATGTTGTCGATCGAGCCAACCTGGTCGATGTCGCAGTGCATCGTCACGTGCAGGCCGGCCTCGCGGGCCAGGGCAAAGACCTCGGCAAACTTCGTGGGCGGGTTGTCGCGCTCGTCGGAGTCAAGCCCGACGCCGATGAACATGTCCTTGTAGGGCAGGGCCGCCTGGAGTGTCTCGAGCGCGGACTGCGCGCTCATGTCACGCAGGAAGCACAGGATAAGGTCGGCGGACAGGCCGGCCTCGCGGGCCTCGACGACGGCCCGGTGATAGCCGCGGATGACCGTCTCGATGGCGATGCCGCGCGTGGTGTGGGCCTGCGGGTCGAAGAAACATTCGGCGCGCACGACACCGTTGGCGCGGGCGCGCTCGAAGTAGGCTGCGGCCAGGTCGTGGAAGTCGTCCTCGTCCTGGAGGACGTCCATGGCCGGGTAGTAGACCGCCAGGAAGGACGTCAGGTCGTTGAACTGGTAGGTGGCACGCACCTCCTTGACCGTGGACTGACCGATGTCGACGCCGTTCTTGCGAGCCAGGGCCAGCTTCAGATCGGGCTCAAGGGTGCCTTCCAGGTGCAGGTGCAGCTCGGCCTTGGGCAGACCGAAGGCGAAGTCGCGGGTCACGTCGGTGCTCATGTGTCCTCCACAGATAACGGGGCGGGTGTCGCGGAACAATTGTCCCACTCCACCCGCCCCGTGCTCAGGGAGGCCATATAGCGAACGGGCACGATGCTCGCGCCCCGCCCAGCGTGTCAGGCTACGGGCTCAGGCCAGCGCGCCCATCGGGTCCCACGCCGGCAGGTGCGTCGGCTCCTCGGTGATGGCCGCGCGCAGGTCGGCGGGCAGGTCATCGACGTGCACGGCAACCTCAAACACGTTGGCGTCGAACCATGCGGCGTCCATCGTGAAGAAGCCCTTGTCGCCGTGGTCCTCGCCCCAGGAGTTCTCCACGCGGAAGCGGCGGGCATTGCCCTCCTCATCGATGTCGACTCCGGTGAAGAGCATCGCGTGGTTCATCGCGGACTCGCCGGTGTTGACGCGCTGCTCCTTCGAGGTGGAGAAGTCCACGCCAAACAGGTTGTCGAAGTCGTAGAGGCCATCGACGAACAGGCCGGACGCGCGGTCGGACTGCTGGCTGCAGTCAGCGCCGAACCAGACGGCGCGGCCCGAGGCCAGGATGGAGGCCGTGATCTCGCGGATCTGCTCGACGGGGGTGTTCACGTAGAGGATCGGGCGGCCGCCGACGACGTTACCCATGTGGTCGACCGTGAGGGTGTGGCCCTTGGGGTGCTCGGCGCGCGGATCGTCCACGAGGCACACGTACTGCGTGAGGTCCACGTCCACGTATCGGGAGTAGAACTCGCGCGGGGTGAGGACGCCGTCGCGGTGGAACTCACCCTTATCGTCGCGCCACTCCCATTCGAAGGAGACCGGGGGTTCGCCCAGGCAGATGACGAGGATGCGCCACACGTCGGCCAGAGCGGCCTCCTTGACCTCGAGAATCTCCTCCTGGGAGGCTCCGGCCTCGACGAGGGAGCGCAGCTCGAGGGCAGTGCGGCGTAGGAGAACCTTCAGGCGGGCGTTCATGGGAGCGGTGTGGCTGGAGGACTCGGTCTCGGGCATTGCGACCTTGGGGACGAGGCCGTGCTTGAGGTACAGGGACACCGCCATGTCCCACTGGCCGCCGTCGGAGAGAACATCGCCGAGAAGGAACTGCAGGAGGCGGCCGTCGAGTTCTTCGGTCTTCGCGGTGGCGATGATGTCGTTGAGGAAGAAGTTGGCGCGTTCGAACTTGTCCCAGAACAGCACGTAGTTCTGCGAGAACTCGAAGTCCTTGAGGCCCAGGTGGGTGCGCACGGTCGAGCGCAGCAGGTTCAGGGAGGAGAAGAGCCAGCAGCGGCCGGACTTCTTCTGCGACGTCACCTTCCAGTCGTCCACCTTGTGGGATACGACCGTGGGGGTCGCAACCACCTTGGCGCGGTCGAAGGCGACGGGCTCAACACCGGCGTGGGAGACGGCGTTGCGTGCGACCGCGCGGGCGGAGTCTGAGGATGCGTGCAGGGAGGCGACAAATTCGTCGGTAATCTCGTGTGCCATGGGCCGAGGCGTTCCTTTCAATCGAGAGTCATTCTCTATAAGGATACGCGCTCACAGTGACCCAGACGGCTCAAGTCCATTTAGAATGAGTATTATTCATGTTCAGTGAATGCGAAGGAGCATCAATGGTGGATCGTGGCGCGTCGGGACGCGAAATCGCTCTGCAGGCCGGGGGCTACGAGGCGCGGATCGTCACCGTCGGCGCCGGATTGGCTGGTCTGCGCTACCGCGCCCGCGAGCTCGTGGTGCCCCACGGCGTGGGCGAGTGTCCCCCGGGCTATCTCGGCAAGGTGCTCATGCCGTGGCCGAACCGCATTGCCGGAGGCTCCTACTCGTGGGAGGGCACGTCCTACGATCTCCCCGTCGACGAGCCCGCATTCGGGACGTCCCTGCACGGCTTCGTCACCTTCCAGGAGTGGGACATTGTCGAGGCCGACTCCTCCTCGGTCCTCTTGCGCACCCTCATCGCGGCGCGCTATTCCTATCCGTGGACGCTCCTTGCATCCGCCCGCTACAGCCTGGATGCGGAGGCGGGCCTGAGCATCGAGCTGTCCGCGACGAACATCGGCGAGGGCACGGCCCCCTACGGCGTCGGATTCCACCCCTACCTGGCCGTCGACGATGCACGTGCGGACGATCTGGAGCTGGCCAACCCCGCGTCGATCGTCTACGAGGCCGACGCGTCCATGATCCCGGTGGCCTCCCACGACGTGGCGGACTTCGGGTTGGACTTCCGCTCCCCCACCGTCATCGGCACCACCCAACTGGACCACGCTTTCGCGGGCCTTCCCGAGGGCACCTGGACCGTGACGCTGCGCGACCCCGCCTCCGGCGTGGGCGTCTCCCTGTCGTCGGACGCGCGCTGGCTGCAGGTCTACTCGGCCGACTACATCGGCCGCGTGGGCGTGGCCGTCGAGCCGATGAGCTGCCCGCCCAACGCCTTCAACTCGGGCACGGACGTCGTCGCGCTGGGCGCGGGACAGACCCACACGCTCAGCGCGCGGATCGCCGGCTTCGACAGCTGACAGGTCCTAGTATTTCCCCGCGGCCGCGCGGATCAGCGTCAGAGCAACAGCGCCGGCCGTGGAGGAACGCAGGACGTTGTCTCCCAGGCCGATCGTGCGCCCACCCGCGTCCACTAGCTGCGCGGTTTCCTCGGATCCAATGCCGCCCTCGGGGCCCACGATGAGCGCGATCCGTGCGGGCAGCACCCCGTCCTCACTGGACTCCTGGATGCGGGCGAGAGCGGCTCCGAGCGAATCCGTGGCCTCCTCGTGGCAGACGAAGGCCACCCCGGCCTCGCCGGTCAGGGAGGCGACCCAGGAGGCGAGCTCGCGGCTGTCCTTGACGTCCTCAACGACCGGGACGTACGCGCGGCGCGACTGCTTGGCGGCCGCGCGGGCCACGCCCTCCCACTTCGCGCGCCCCTTCTCGGCCTTCGGGCCCTTCCACTGGACGATGGCACGCTGGGACGCCCACGGGATCACCCTGTCGACGCCGATCTCCGTGCAGATCTCGACGGCGGCCTCGTCGCGCCCACCCTTAGCGAGTGCCTGAACGAGGATGACCTCGGGACTCGGGGCGTCCTCCTGCGCGAGCTTGCGTACGACGAGGGACAGCGAGGACTTGTCGCTCCCGCTCACCTCGCACGTTGCGCGCGCTCCGGCACCGTCGACGACGTCGACCCACTCCCCCGCGCCGATGCGCCGCACCGAGGCAGCGTGACGCCCTTCGGCTCCCCCAAGGGTCGCGCTATCCCCCACGGACAGGGACTCAAGGGCCGGGGTCAGGTCCTCGGCGAGGAATACGGGCAGCGTCACGGCGCATCACCCCATGAAGGTGTCGCGGAGCTTGTCAAAGAACGAGGCCTGCTGACGATGGGGTTCCACGCGCACCTCGCCGCGGACCTTCGCGAGCTCCTCGAGCAGCTCGCGCGACTTGTCGTCGAGCTTCTTGGGGATCTGAACGTCCACGTGCACGTGCATCGAGCCGCGGCCCGAACGCTGCAGGTGACCGACGCCCAAGCCCTCCAGGACGATGTCGTCGTTGGGCTGGGTGCCCGGGTTGATCGTCACGTTCTTCTTGCCGTCGAGGGTCTCCAGCTCGAACTCGGTGCCCAGCGCCGCGGTGGTCATCGGGATCGTGATCCACGTGTGCAGGTCGTCGCCTCGGCGATCGAACACGGGGTGCTTCTTCTCGCGGATCAGCAGATACAGGTCTCCGTTCGGGCCGCCGCCGGGGCCGACCTCGGCCTCGCCGCTGACGCGGATCTGGGTCCCCTCGAGGCACCCGCCGGGATGTTGATGTTGAGGGTGCGGCGCGTGCGCACGCGACCCGCTCCCGAGCACTCGGCGCACGGGGTGGCAATCGTGTTGCCGTATCCCTGACACGACGGGCAGGGAGCCTGCGTCTGCATGCGACCGAAGAGCGAGTTCTGAATCTGGGTGACGAAGCCCGAGCCGTGGCAGGTGGAGCATTGCGTGGGCGAGGTACCCGGCTGACACATTGAGCCGTTGCAGGCGTCGCACAGGACGTGGGTGTCGAAGGAGACCTCCTTGGCGGCGCCGAAAGGCCGCGTCCTCCAGGGTGATATCGACGGTCACCTGCTTGTCCTTGCCGCGACGCACTCGGGACGCCGGGCCGGCAGCGGACGCGCCGAAGCCGCCGCTGAACATGGCCTCAAAGATGTCGGAGAATCCGCCAAAGCCGGCACCCGCACCCGCGCCGCCGCCGCGCAGCGCGTCGGGACCGCCGATGTCATACATCTGGCGCTTCTCGGGATCCGAGAGCGTCTCGTAGGCAACGGACAGCTCCTTGAAGGCTTCCTCGGAGTCGGCTCCCGCGTAGTCGGGGTGGAGCTTACGCGCGAGCTTGCGGTAGGCCCTCTTAATCTCGTCCTGGCTGGCGTCACGGGCGACACCGAGAACTCGTAGTAGTCTCTCACGGCTGCTCTTTCTTCTCGTGGGGAATGTTCATCAACGTCTGTGGGGTGGTTTAGTCGCTGTGCTGGGCGGCGAGGTATCGCGACAGGTAGGCGGCGACTGCTCGCACGGAGCTCATGGTTCGCGCGTAGTCCATGCGCATGGGGCCAACGATGCCAAGGTGCGCTGATCCGACGGAGTCGTCGGCGCCAGCACGGTAGGTGCCCGTGACGACGGCGGCTTCCGCTAGGCCGTCGTGGGGGTTCTCGGCACCGATGCTCACGTGAACGTCGTCGCCCGGGTCGGTCTCGGCGAACAGGCGCATGAGGACGACCTGCTCCTCGAGGGCGTCCAGGACCGGGGCGATGTCACGGAAGTCAAGAGCGCCACGGGCCAGGTTCGCGGCACCGGCGACGACGATCTTCGACTCGCTCTGGCCGCTCAGGACGTCCGTCAGGGCGGCACCGATCGCGGCAACCGTTCCCACCAGCTCGGGCCGGGCCGAGGCCGTGGCTTCGTCGACGCAGGACTGCGCGGTTCCAGAGGTCGCGCCGTCGCAGTGGTGGCGCAGGTGTTCGCGCACCTCGCGCAGCTGAGCGTCGTCAAGGGGCGCGTGAAGGGTGAGGCTGCGTTCCCCGACCTCGCCATCCGTCGTGATGACCACGACGAGGACTCGGCCGGGGGCCAAAGCGATGACCTCGAGGTGCTTGAGGACACGTGCGCGTGCTCCCGGGTACTGCACGAGGGCGACCTGGTGCGTCACCTGGGCGAGGAGACGAACGGATCGCTCCACGACGTCGTCGATATCGACGGACTCCGCCAAGAAGGTCTCGAGGGCGTGTCGCTCGGGCCCGCTCATCGGCTTGAGTTCGGCGAGACGATCGACGAACACTCGGTAGCCGCGGTCGGTCGGCACGCGCCCGGCGGAGGTGTGGGGCTGATAGATGAGGCCGGCTTCCTCTTAGCACCGCCATGTCGTTGCGGATCGTCGCGGATGAGACGCCGAGACCTCCGGCGGCGATGGCCTTAGAGCCGACGGGTTCACGGGTGGCCACGTACTGGGTGACGATGGCGCGCAGGACGTCGAGCCTGCGGTTCTGTGCGCTGTTACGCGTCATGCCACCTCCTCCCGTTCTGGCACTCCTACTTCCTGAGTGCCAATGCTACTCCTCGCAGCCAATCGGGGGCGACATGAGGGCCGAGCCAGGTGTGCGCCGAGCGCGAACCTCACACTCGGGCAACGCGAGTCACTGCGCCCAGGGCACGGTCACGAAGTCGATGAGCTCCTCAACCCTCCCGAGCAACGCCGGCTCAAGGTCACGGTAGGTGCGCACGGTGGACAAGATCCGCTTCCACCCCATGGCGATGTCACGCTGATCGGCGTGCGGCCAGCCGAGGGCCTCGAGGGTTCCATGCTTGATATCGATGCCTCGCGGCACGTCGGGCCAGCGCGCGAGGCCGACGCGAGCGGGCTTGACTGCCTGCCAGATGTCGACGAACGGGTGGCCGAGGACGAGGACCGCGCCCGGCCAGCGCGCCGATACGGCCTCGGCGATGCGCGACTCCTTTGATCCGGGAACCATATGGTCGACGAGGACGCCCGCGCGCGCAGTGTCCGTCGGGCCGAAAACCTCCAGGATCGCCTCGAGGTTGTCGACGCCTTCGAGGAGCTGCACGGCGATCCCAGCCTCGGCCAAGTCCTCGCCCCACACGTGCTGGACGAGCTCCGCGTCATGGCGTCCCTCGACCCAGATGCGCGACCGCTTGGCAACCTTGGGTCCGCTCGACGCGGGAGCGAACGAACCGGAGTTCGTGATGCGCCGCCCCGACGCGCTCACCTGAGCCCCCGGCGAGGGTTGGGCGGGAGCGGGGCGCGGAGGCAGCGCCTCAATGGGGCGGCCCTCAAGCCAAAAGCCGGGGCCGAGGGGAAAGGAGCGACGCACGCCTCGACGATCCTCGAGTTCGACGAGATGAATACCGCCAGACTTCTCCGCACGCGTCACTGCACCAACCCAGCCCGAGGCAACGTCTTCGAGGACCATGCCAATCTCAACGTGGACGGCCTGCGAGCGCGGGCGTCGCGCTCCCGGCCCATCGCGATGCGGGTCGTGGGCGAAAATGTTGCGGCCGTAGGGGTCTGAGCTATTCACCCGGCATACTCTAGCGGCACGAGTTTCAGTGCAGGCTCACGACACGAATGAGCATCGACACGAGCGCAGCCAGGATCCACGAGGAGACCGAGCCGATGAGAAACTCCTCGGCCTTCTCGCCCGTCGAATCCTGCGAGATCTCGGGGAATCGAATGACTCCCTTGGCGGCGACGACTGCCGCGATCGCAACCTCCGCGCCAGCACCGGCCAAAACGATGATGAGCAGACGTTCGAGTGGACCGATCCAACGCCCACCACGCAAAGCCGTCACCTCCTCCTCCGACTGCGCCCCAAGACGGGCAGCGCACCGGAAATAACCTCGGGCTCCGCAACCTCATTCGCGTCACCATCAGCATCTTCATTGTCAGACACCAGCATCGCCGGCAGAACGGGAGCATTAATCCACCCGGGAACAGGGGTGGAGGCGCGGCCGCGCGCGCACTGCAGGATCGCCGTGATCAGGTGATTGACGGGACCCGTGACGAGGAAGAGCACTGCGATAATCAGGTCGATAGAGCGCCCCGAACGCAGCGACAGCAGGGGGGAAGTCCAACGGATCCAGGCTCAGCAGCGCGACAAAGCCGACGGACGCCAACGCCCAACGAGCAAGAACGCCGCGCGCCGACGGATCGACAAGGTCCCACGCGAACCACACGACCGCGAGAGTCGCGCCGATTGCGTTCGCGACGGCGCTCACCCCCAGGACGAACCAGGAGTAGCAAATCACTGCGAGGAGCAGCGTCAGGAAGAGCGATAGGCGTCGCGACCAGCGGCGCGGGTCAGAGGTGAGAAGTACGGTCAGCTCCGAGGCGGCGATGCCCAGGAGAAGAACTTCATGCACGAGCGGCCTCCGCAATGATCAGTGACGACTGAATGAGCCCCGCCCCCGTGCCCCGGGCGAAGTCGGAAATGGCCTGCTGCGACAACTTCTCGGCACGCGCGATCGATACCTGCGTCTTACCCAGCAGCAGCGAGGCCGTAATGCGACGATGACGCGCCGACAGCTTAAGAATCGAATGATCGCGCAGGCTCAGCATGGCGTTGATGCAGGTCTGGCAGTGCGGAGAAAACTCAGATTCGATGGAGGCATGCGCCATGAACCACGTGCGAATGAAAGGGTTCGAGGCATCCTGCACATCGTGCGCACGGTTAATCGCGGCTCGGGCCGCCCACCACGCGGATCCGTCCTGGAGAGCCGCCGACTCCACGCCGCGGCCACGGGCCGGAGCCTGGCGTTGCGCGCCCGAGGCGAACTCCTCAATCCGACCAGCTCCAATACCGAAGCGCAGCTGGAGCTGGGGGGGAAGAAGAAGCTGCGCACGCAGCGTCAGGAGGAGAGCGTCCTCAAGCGTGTAGGCAACCGCCTGGAACTCATCCCCCACCGTCGGGTACGGAGCCTGCAGCAGCGCCAGCCCCTCACTGGCTCGCTCCAAGGCCGATTCAAAGATTCTCTGAGCGTCTGCACGATTGGTCAACGTACGAGAGCCCACGATGTCAGCAATGACGGCGTATCGCAGAGTCACAACACCACACTTTTCCTTGTATTTGACCCTCCACAAGCCCCCTCAAGGAGACGACCGGCGGACAGCACAGCTTCACATGACATACCTAGGCAAACATATTTCAACCATGATGTCAACAGTATTGCCACGTAATGCAAGCTTGTCACATTCACAATACTCGAACACTTATAGGCACCCCACAAAACAATCCATAGTTTTACTTGTATCTACTTATCTACAAGTACTACTGCGGACTTTGTGGACAAAAACCATCGTTTACCACCGCATGCAGATTACGGAGATTCGCCAGCAAAAACGACTCAATACCCCATCAATTCACGGGTCACGTAGTCAGCGAGCAGCCGTCCCCGCAGCGTCAGAATCGCCCGTCCCCCCAGGGCGGCGGCGCCATCGATGAGGCCATCCGCGATGAGCGCGGCGACGCGCCCACCCGAGGCCACGCCGGTATCCAACAAAGCCCCGGCCTCGTCGCCCTGGCGGGTGCCGGGCAGGCCGGCCAACTCGATCCCCTCGGACGTGCGCACGCCCAGCATGACGCGCTCAAGCTCGCGCGTGTCCTCATCCAGGATTTCCCCGGCGTAGGCGGGGGAACGCCCATCGCGCAGTCGAGCGGCATACGCGGCGGGGTTCTTGACATTCCACCAGCGCATACGTCCCACGTGGGAATGAGCGCCGGGCCCCAGGCCCCACCAGTCCCAGTCGCGCCAATAGGCGAGGTTGTGCGCCGAGGCGTACGCGTAGAACGTGGACGGGCGTCCCGAGGCCGCATCCACGTCGGTCGCACGCGCAAAATTGGAGATCTCGTACCAGGCGTACCCCGCCTCGCCAAGGAGTGCATCGGCCAGCTCATACTTGGCGGCCTCGTCGTCCGGATCCGGGGTCGGCAGCTCTCCCCTGGCCACCTGCGCGCCCATCTTGGTTCCCTCCTCGACGACGAGGGCGTAGGCGCTGATATGGTCGGTCTCGTAGGACAGGGCGGCGCGCAGGGACGTCTCCCAGTCGGCAAGGCTCTCCCCTGGCGTGCCGTAGATGAGGTCGACGGACGTCGACAGGCCCGCTTCCTTCGCCCACTGGACGACGAGGGGCACCCGCTCGGGCGTGTGCGTGCGGTCGAGCGTTGCGAGGATCGCGGGGACCGCAGACTGCATGCCGAAGGAGATGCGCGTAAAGCCCGCGTCGGCCAGCTGCACGAGTCCCTCGCGCGTCACCGTGTCGGGATTGGCCTCGAGGGTCACCTCGGCGCCGGGCGCAATACCGATGCGCTCACGCAGGCCCGTCAGTATCTCGGCGAGCTCTGCAGTGTCGAGCATCGTCGGGGTGCCTCCGCCAAAAAAGACGGTCTGAGCCTTTCGCGCGGGCAGCCCGGACTCGGCCATGACGCGAGCAGCCAGCGAAGCCTCGGCCAAGACCGACGGGGCATAGTCCCCCACCTGCGCGCCCGGGCCGAACCCCACCGTGTACGTGTTGAAATCGCAGTAGCCGCAGCGCACGCGACAAAACGGCACGTGCACGTACAGGGAAAGCGGACGGCGAACCTCCACCTCGACGAGGCCGGGGTCCAGAGCGCCGTCGTCTGGCCAGCGCTGGCCGTCTGGCTGCGCGGGGCTCACGAGCGCGCTCCCGCCGCCGCGAATCCGTCACCGGACCCCATGCCGGACTCAGTCACGGGGACGACGAATGCCGACAATGTCGTGGGCGTGGCGGCCCGCATCAATGCCTCGGGTCTCAAAGTGCGTGACGACGCGCCCCTCAAAGCGCGGGGCGAATCCGCCGCGCTGTGGCTGCGGATCCTCCGGGTCCGGACGCTGCCCCGCGTGCGGGTTCTCGAAGAACTCGCAGGCCTCGACGACGTCGCGCATCTGCCAGGCGTAGTCGTCCCAGTCGGTGGCCAGGCGCCAGGCTCCGCGATCGCGCAGCAGGCGCGCAACCTCGAGGGCGAAGGAATCGGAGACGAGGCGACGCTTGCGATGCCGGGCCTTACGCCACGGGTCGGGGAAGAAGGTCCAGACCTCGTCCAGGCACGCGTCCTCAAGCATGATCGGCAGCGCCTGGGCGGCGTCGGCCTCGATGACGCGAATGTTGTCCACGCCGGCCTCAACCGCCTTGGAGACGAGCTTGGCGATCCCCGGCACCCACACCTCGAGGGCCAGGAAGTCGCGTTCAGGGTGCGCGGCCGCCGCAGCGACGATCTGTTCGCCCGTGCCCGAACCAATCTCGAGCGTCACGGGTGCGCTGCGCCCAAAGAGCTCGGACAGATCGATCGTGAAATCCGGGGCAACCGTCGTGTAGCCAACGCCGCGACGCGGCTCCACCACGTAGCGGTGCGCGTGAGCCTCCCACGTACGCACGAGGTTCGCGGGCAGCTCGCGCGTGCGCCGCGTGAACGACTTCGTGCGGCTCATAAAGACCGTGCCCTCGGGGGCCTCGCCCGGACGGCGATCCGCGTTCTGGCCGACGGGAGCACGGCCCTCCGCGGCCTCGTTCATCTGGTCCCCGCTCACTTCTTACCCGTCGGAACATCGGAGGTCAGAGCCGCAATGAAGGCTTCCTGCGGCACGTCAACACGGCCGATGGACTTCATGCGCTTCTTGCCTTCCTTCTGCTTCTCCAGCAGCTTGCGCTTACGGCTGATATCGCCGCCGTAGCACTTGGCGAGCATGTCCTTACGCAGGGCCTTGATGGTCTCGCGTGCGATGACGCGCGCGCCGACAGCGGCCTGGACCGGGATCTCGAACTGCTGACGGGGAATAAGCTCCTTCAGGCGCTTCGTCATGCGCTGACCGTAGTTGTAGGCGCCGTCGCGGTGAACGATCGCGCTGAACGCGTCGACGCGGTCGCCGTTGAGCAGGATGTCGACCTTGACGAGGTCGGCACTCTGCTCTCCGCTCTCCTGGTAGTCCAGCGAGGCGTAGCCGCGTGTGCGGGACTTGAGCTGATCGAAAAAGTCGAAGACGATCTCGGCGAGGGGCAGCTGATAGTGCAGCTCCACGCGGTCCTCGCTCAGGTAGTCCATGCCCTGCATGGAGCCGCGGCGCTCCTGGCACAGCTCCATGATGGTGCCCGTGAACTCGGTGGGCGTCAGGATCGTCGCGTTGACAACGGGCTCGCGCACTTCGGAAATCTTGCCTTCGGGGAACTCGCTCGGGTTGTCGACGCGCACCTCGGTGCCGTCCTCCGTCACAACACGGTAGACGACGTTCGGAGCAGTCGCGATGAGGTCGAGGTTGAACTCGCGCTCCAGACGCTCGCGGATGATCTCCAGGTGGAGCAGTCCGAGGAAGCCGCAGCGGAAGCCGAAGCCGAGGGCCGCGGAGGACTCGGGCTCGAAGGTCAGCGCCGCATCGTTGAGCTGGAGGCGCTCGAGGGCGTCGCGCAGGTCCGGGAAGTCCGAGCCGTCAACCGGGTAGATGCCCGAGAAGACCATCGGGTTCGGGTCGCGGTAGCCCTCGAGAGGCTCGGTCGCGCCGCGCACCTGGCTGGTGACAGTGTCACCGACGCGGGACTGGCGCACGTCCTTCACGCCCGTGATCAGGTAGCCGACCTCGCCGGCGCCGATCCCCTCTTCAGGCTTCGGCTCGGGCGAGATGACGCCCAGCTCCAGGAGCTCGTGGGTGGCACCCGTCGACATCATGCGCACGCGCTGACGAGTCGACAGCACACCGTCCACGACACGCACGTAGGTGACGACGCCGCGGTACGTGTCGTACACGGAGTCGAAGATCATCGCGCGCGTCGGGGCGTCGGGGGATCCCTCGGGGGCGGGGACAACCTCGACGATGCGATTGAGGAGATCCTCGACGCCCTCGCCGGTCTTACCCGAGACCTTCAGGACCTCGCTCTCGTCGCAGCCGATCAGCTGAGCGACCTCGTGCGCGTACTTCTCAGGCTGCGCGCCCGGCAGGTCGATCTTGTTGAGGACAGGGATGATCGCGAGGTCATTCTCGAGGGCCAGATACAGGTTCGCGAGCGTCTGGGCCTCGATGCCCTGCGCGGCGTCGATAAGGAGGACTGCACCCTCGCACGCGGCCAGGGAGCGGGAGACCTCGTAGGTGAAGTCCACGTGACCGGGCGTGTCGATCATGTTGAGCGCGTAGGGGGTGCCCTCGTGTGCCCACGGCATGCGCACCGCCTGGCTCTTGATCGTGATGCCGCGCTCACGCTCGATGTCCATGCGATCGAGGTACTGGTCGCGCATCTCGCGCGCCTCGACGACGCCGGTCAGCTGGAGCATACGGTCCGCGAGCGTCGACTTCCCATGATCAATATGGGCGATGATGCAGAAGTTACGGATCTGCCCCTGCGGGGTATGGGCCGGGCGAATCTGCGCCTGCTGCGCGGGCGTGGGGATGGGCACGTGAACCTCCGTGAAGTCGTTAACCTCCTTATCGTCCCATTGTCGTAGGCGTTTGTGCCAGTTCAGGCGCGGGAAGTCGCGCACAGTGGCCACGCCTCACACCATTTGTTTCCCTCCCCCGCGCTCCGACTCGGCGAGGAGGGAAGCAGCCTCACTGAAGTCGCACTCTTCCCAGTCATCAGGGTGATCGTCCCGGAGCTTGCGGGCAATCGACAAGGCCCGCCCCTCGTCTCCGCGCAGCGTCGCGAGGGTCAGCAGGATCGTGCGGATACGGGCAGTCATCGGGTCACGATCCCCCAAATACCTGCGGCAGTCCTCGGCCAGAACCGTCCAGAGATCCTCGCCCGCGTCCCGATCCCCACCCATCCAGGTGTTGCGCGCAATCTCGTTGCGCAGCCGCAGGACGCGCCAGTCGCCATGGTCCGCGACGGTCAGCAGCGCGTCCATGTTGCGCTCATAGAGGGCAATGGCCTCGTCGTAGCAGCGGTCAGCTGAGAGGACCTCGGCGAGGTTGTCCCGCACCGTCAGCAGCGTCATATCGGCCTCCTCACGCTGCCCCTCCATCTCCGATAGGAGCTCGCGATACACGCGCGCAGCCTTCTTCCATTTGCCCGTGTGCTTCCACGGCATCGCCGAGTTGTTGCGGATGGCGATGGAAATCTCAGGGGAAAGATCGGGGCAGTGTTTCATGTCGGCCAGGAGGGCAGAAAACTTGCGGATCGCCATATCGTGCTGGCCGAGGATGGCGAGCCAGTAGGCCTCCGAATTACGCAGCATGAGAATGATCGGATGGCAGCGCTCCAGGTATCTCTCTCCCAAACGAGCCGCTTCGCCGGCCAGCTTCCGACACTGTCCGTAGGATCCGAGAGCCGCGTACCAGTCAATGCACAGCTTGGCGGCCTCCAGACGCAGCTCGGCTGGTGCACCCTCTTCTCGATAGGCCTCGAGGCCGCACTCGAGTGCCTTGTCCACCTTGCCCGCTGCCCCGCAGCGCACGGACTCACGAATCGAGGACCGCGCACGCGTCGCAGCCTCACCGTTCCCCTCGGACGTACCACCCCCTGCCAGCGCATCCAGAGAAACAACCGGTCCGTGCATCGTTGCAGTCAACATCATCGTCGCCTTTCTATTGTTGGTCATTCACCTGCGAACAACAACAGAGTGACACCCGCTGCTATGCACTGTCACGCGCCATCACGAAGCCTGTGGATAACTCGCGATCACGATAGGCCCCTGTGGATAAAACATGCCCTCCAACGGCTGCCGTATGCTGGTCCCATGAACTCAATCGTCAGGGGCATTATCACCTTCCTCATCGGCGTCATCTCAGGCACCACAGAGGAAGCACAGAAGAACACCGAGACGCCGCAGCGCCAGTCGAGCAAGCGGTCGGCTCCCACACCGCGTTCATCCACCTCCTCGTCGACGCGCTCCGGCTCCCAGCACCACTACGAGGACCCGGCGACCTCGAACCGTCCCAAGACCTCGATCCGCGAAGCGAGCATCGCCGACGCACTCGCCCACGCCTCGTACACGCCCGTCATGGACGGCGACGCGGATCCCGGCGAGGTCGTGTGGACCTGGGTGCCCTACCAGGAGGACGCCTCCGTCGGCAAGGATCGCCCGGCCGTCGTCATCGGTGCCCAGGGCGAGGGTGTGTACCTCCTGCAGCTGACGAGCAAGGACCACACGCGCGACGCCGCCCAGGAAGCTGCCGCCGGACGCTACTGGCTCGACATCGGCGCGGGCGACTGGGACTCGAAGGGCCGACCCTCCGAGGTGCGCCTCGACCGCGCCCTGTGGGTCACAGCCACCGACGTGCGACGCGAGGGCTCGATCCTGCCCAAGGCGACCTGGCAGCTCATCGTCGACGCCCTCGAGGAGCACTACCGCACGCACGGCGACTGACACCTCCAACACGTGACCGACCTTACGAGGCGCGAGAACGCCTAGGGATATGACGAAAAGGCCCCACCCTGGTATGATCGGTCGTTGGACTCCCGGCCTGGTCGGGCAGGGGGTCTGGTTAAGACCGTTTGCGGGTGTCCCCACGCCTAAGTCCCGGTCTTGACACAGCCCTCACCGACCCTGTCAGACATACATCAAGGAGAAATCCGACTGTGGCAAACATTAAGTCCCAGAAGAAGCGCATCCTGACCAACGAGAAGCGCCGCGTTCGTAACCAGTCCGTGAAGTCCGAGCTGAAGACCCTGGTCCGTCAGACCCGCGAGGCCGTTGAGGCCGGCGACAAGGAGAAGGCTCTCGCTGCACTGCGCGTTGCTTCGCGCAAGCTGGACGTCGCCGTCTCCAAGGGCGTCATCCACAAGAACCAGGCTGCGAACCGCAAGTCCAAGCTTGCTCGTCGCGTTGCCTCGCTCGGTGACTGAGCGCGAACGATAGTTTGACGTGAAGCGGGCCGCCCATTGGGCGGCCCGCTTTCGTATACCCACTCCCCCGTGCGTGTGCACGCATGGTCGCTCACCCCACCCCATCACCCCCGCACTCCGGTGCCGGGCGCGCATAACGAGCCCCGACCTCGTCAAACGAGGTCGGGGCTAGTCGGTCCATGCGCGCCTACTCGAGCTCGAAGGCGCCCGTGTAGAGCTGGTAGTACACGCCCTTCTGGGCGATCAGGTCGTCGTGGCTACCGCGCTCAATGATGCGGCCGTGATCCAGGACCATGATCGCGTCGGAGTTGCGCACCGTCGAGAGGCGGTGGGCAATCACGAAGACCGTACGCCCCTCCATGAGGTTGTCCATGCCCTGCTGCACGAGGGCCTCGGTACGCGTATCGATCGAGGAGGTCGCCTCGTCGAGGATCATGGCCGGCGGGTCGGCCACGGCGGCGCGCGCGATCGACAGAAGCTGGGCCTGCCCCTGCGAGAGGTTCGAGCCATTGCCGGTCAGCATCGTGTCGTAGCCCTCGGGCAGGCGTCGGATGAAGGAGTCCGCGTTGGCCAGCTTCGCGGCGGCGATGCATTCTTCGTCCGTGGCGTCCAAACGGCCGTAGCGGATGTTCTCCATGACCGTACCAGTAAACAGCTTGACGTCCTGCAGGACGACGCCGAGGAGCGACGCAGGTCCGGCTTGTGGATCTTGTTGATGTTGATGCCGTCGTAGCGGATCTTGCCGTCGGCGATGTCGTAGAAGCGGTTGATGAGGTTCGTGATCGTCGTCTTGCCGGCACCGGTGGCACCCACGAAGGCGATCTTCTGGCCGGGCTTGGCCCACAGGGAGATGTCGTGCAGGATCTGCTTCTCGCCGTCGTAGGAGAAGTCGACGTCCTCCATGACCAGTTCGCCACGCAGGCGCGTGTAGGTGACGGTGCCGTCGGCCTTGTGGGGGTGGCGCCAGGCCCAGATTCCAGTGCGTTCCTCGGTCGGCTCTAGTGTGCCGTCGGGCAGCTCTCGCGCACGCACGAGGGTCACGTAGCCCTCGTCCTCCTCCGGCTCCTGGTCGATGAGGGCAAACACGCGGCCCGCACCCGCCATACCCAGGGCGATCATGGGGACCTGCATGGACATCTGGCCGATCGTCTGCGAGAAGTTACGGACCATGCCCAGGAAGGACACGACCACGCCGACCGTGATGACGTCGATGCCAAAGAGGTGGATGTTCGGCGTCTGCTCCAGGATCATGACGCCGCCAACGATCGCGATGACCACGTACATGATGTTGCCAATGTTGCCCAGGGCGGGCATCAGCACGTTGCCGTAGATGTTCGCCTTCTGCGAGGATTCGAAGAGCTTGTCGTTGTACTCGACGAACTCGTCCTTGGCGTCCTGCTCGTGGTTGAAGACCTGGACAACCTTCTGGCCGTCCATCATCTCTTCGATGAAGCCTTCTTCGTCGGCGAGAGCCGCCTGCTGATCCTTCATGAAGCGACCCGACAGCCCTCCGAGTTTTCCGGTCAGGAAGGCCATGAGAGCGCCCACGATGAGGACGACGAGGAAGAGCCACACGGAGTAGTAGAGCATCGTGCCGATCAGGACAATGATCGTCAGACCCGACTGGATGATCGTCGGGATCGACTGGCCGATCAGCTGGCGGATCGCGTCAGTGTCGTTGGTGAAGGTCGACATGATCGCGCCGTGCGGGTGCGTGTCGAAGAATCGCAGGGGGCAGGCGCTCCATGGAGTCGAACATGTCGTCTCGCATGTGCTTGAGCGTCCCCTGCGTCACGATCGCCATGGCGCGGGTGTAGATGAAGCTGGCGATGACGCCGGCGCTGAAGATGATGCCCATCGTGACCACGAGGCGCACGAGGGTGCCTCGCACCGCGTCAAAGCCACTCTCCAGGCCCGGGGTCACGACGTTGTCGACAATCTGCTGCATGAAGATCGAGCCGACGGCCGAGGCCACGGCTACCGTAATGATGCACACGACCGTCAGGCTGATGCGCACCGGGTAGTGGCGGAACACGTAGACCATGAGGCGGCCGAAGGGACGCTCGATGCCCTCGAGCTTCTCGCCGTCGTTGTCGACGGGACGACCATGCGTGCGTGCCATGTCAGGCCACCTCGCTTTCGCTCGCGGCATTCTGGGAGTCGTAGATCTCTCGGTACTCCCCGCCCGCTGCCATCAGTTCCTCGTGGGTGCCACGTTCCTTGATGCGACCGTCGTCGAGGACGATGATCTGGTCGGCGTGGCTCACCGAGGACAGGCGCTGGGCGATGATGATCGTCGTCGTGCCCGGGATCTCGCTCTCGAAGGCGTGACGAATGAGGGAATCAGTCTTCGTGTCCACGGCGGAGGTCGAGTCGTCCAGGATGAGGATTTTCGGGTTCTTCAGCAGCGCGCGGGCGATGCACAGGCGCTGTTTCTGGCCGCCCGACACGTTGGTACCGCCGCGGGAAATGACGTAGTCGTAGCCGCCGGGCAGCTGCTGGATGAACTCGTCGGCCTGCGCGAGCTTGCACGCGTGCTCAATCTGCTCGTCGGTCGCGTCCGGGTTGCCCCAGCGCATGTTGTCCTTGATGGTGCCGGAGAACAGAACGTTCTTCTGCAGGACGACGGAGACCGCGTCGCGCAGCGCGCTCAGCTCGTAGTCGCGCACGTCACGCCCGCCGACCTTCACGGATCCCTCGGAGACGTCGTAGAGGCGGCAGATCAGCTGGATCAGAGAGGTCTTGGAGGATCCTGTGCCGCCCACGATGCCGAGCGTCGAGCCCGACTCGATACTCAGATTAATGTCGGACAGCGCGTACTCTTCGGCGCTCTCCGAGTACTTGAAGGACACGCCCTCGAAGACCACGGAGCCGTCCGCAACCTCGGTGGCACCATTGGCCGGAGAGGTGAGCGACGGGTCGTGGTTGAGGACCTCGGCGATACGGTTCGCGGACTCTGCGGCCATCGTCGCCATGACGAAGATGAAGGCAAGCATGAGCATGTGCGCGAGGATCTGGATGCCGTAGGTGATGAGAGCCGTCAGGCCACCCTTCGTCAGCTCGGTACCGCCAGAGTTCACGATGATCGAGGCGCCGACGTAGTCGACGGCAATGATCGCGGCGAAGATGAAGAACATCATGACGGGGCTGTTGAGCGCGATGAGCTTCTCGGCGTTCGTGAAGTCCTTACGCACATCCTGCGAGGCGGCGCGGAACTTCGTGGTCTCATGCTCCTCGGTGACGAAGGACTTGACGACGCGGATCGCTGCGACGTTCTCCTGCACGGAGTTGTTCAGGGCGTCGTACTTCTTGAAGATGCGACGGAAAATCGGGAAGGCGACCAGCACAATGGCGGCCAGGATGATGGCGAGAACCGGAACCATCCCGAGGAAGATGAGGGCCATCTGGACGTTAATGCGGAACGCCATGACGATGGAGAAGACGATCATGAGGGGTACGCGTACCGCAATGCGGATCATCATGCCGAAGGCGTTTTGCACGTTGGTGACGTCCGTCGTCATACGGGTGACCAGCGAGGACGTGGAGAAGCGGTCAATGTCCGCGAATGAGAAGTCCTGCACCTTGAAGAAGAGGTCCTGACGCAGGTTCTTCGCCAGACCCACCGAGGCGGTCGCGGCGAAACGCGCGGACAGGATGCCGCACGCGAGCGACGCGAAAGCCAGTCCGGTGAGCACGACACCCAGGCGCATGACGGGGCTCAGGGACACGCCGTCGAGCGCATCCACCAGCGAGACCATGGTCAGCGGGATCAGGCACTCGAGGATGACCTCCCCGATGATGAACAGCGGGGTCAGGATCGCGGGTTTCTTGAACTCGCGCAGCCTCCCCACCAGCGTTCGAATGGTTTTCATTCTTCTCCTCTTCGTTCCCTACGGGCATCCGATAGACGAGGCCGGGGCGCGCATTCAGCGCCCGCGCAGCCTGCAGATGGTGATTAGTGCTTTTTCGATGGCGCGCTGCGGGTCGCGCGATGCGCCCTTTGTTTCGGCATCAGCCGTGGCGATGGCTCCGAAGGCACCAGCCAGAAGAGGCGTCGGACCAGCCACGCAGCTCGCGCCGGGCTCGGTCCACCTGCCAGGGAGCCATCTTGAGGGTGGATGCGGATCCGCCGATCGACACCTTCGCCATGGCGCGGAACTTCATGGCCAGGGCGGTGACGAGCAGCTGGGGGGCGATGCCGGTGGCGAACGCGTGGCGCGCGAGCGTCAGGGCCTTCGCGGAGTTGCCCGCGACAGCCGCATCCGCGACGTCGTAGCCCGTTGCCTCGACGCGCCCGGCCTGGTAGCGCCGCACGTCCTCCAGGGTGATGCGCCCACTGACGTCGGAGAGCAGCTGGGCCAGGGCGCCGGCCATCGCGCGCGGGTCGTTGCCGAGCGCATCCACGAGGGCCTGCTGGGCCTCGGTGTCCATCTGGCGGCGCGCAGCGCGCACGTCCGAGGCGATGAGGGCCAGCTTGTCGCGGTCGTTTTTCAGCGGCTCGGCGGGGATGACGGGCCATTTGGCCTTGGTGATCGCGTCGATGACCTTCTTACCGCGGGCGTTGCCGCCGGGGTGTGCCAGGAACATCCACACGTCGGGCGCGGGCGCGCCGGCGTAGGCGATCAGATCGTTCGCGAGTGCGTCGCTCATCGTTTCCAGGTCCCGGATAATGACCATGCGCGATTCGCCGAAGAGCGAGGGCGACGCGATGACGTCGAGCTGTCCGGCCTGGTAGGTGGCCGCGTTGATGTCGGTGCGCTCGAGGTTTGGGTCGGCCTCGTGGGCGAGGGCGCGCAGCTGGTCGAGGGCGCGGTCGACGAGAAGGCCCTCGGGGCCTTTAATCAACACGATGGGTGCCAGCGTGATCTGGGCTGGCGGCGCCGGGCGCGAACCGCGTGCTGCCACGTCTACCTGCCTTTCCGCTGAAACGGTAACCCTCTAAGTCTGCCACCCGGCGGCTCCATCTGCGTCTGTCTTAGCCGTGGGCGGACGCGACTCGTGGCGGGTGTCACCAGGTTGCAGCGCCGTTGCGTAGTCCCGGCTGATCGGCTCTGAGCACCGATCACTCAGGCCTCGTCGGTAGTGACGATCGGGAGTCCCCACCGTTTCCACGCCCGCCACGCGGCCCATCCGCCGCCACAGCAGGCGTACACGCCCAAAACTGTCGAGGATCCACCGGGCACGTGCACCCCGTTTCCCGGCAGGGAGGCGCACATGCGCGCCGCCCCTGCGATCCACGCGGTCGCCCACGACGCAACGACGGCGCATGCCGAGGCGGCGCGAATACTCAGCGGGGAGATGAGCGCGCCCGCGAGCCCCGAGACGGTGGCGACCGGAACGGCGGGTTCGGCAATGACGTTGGCGACTATCCCCCACACCGGCACGTTCCCGGACAGCGACACGATGATCGGCGCGGTCGCCAGCTCCGCGAAGGCGGGCACGCACACCATCTCCACGAGCCGACGCAGCGCCTTCCCGACGCGCGTGTCCCCTCGTATTCGCCGGCGGCAGCGCCGCACCAGCGCCGCGGAGGGGCCGACGACCGCGAGCGCGGCGAGCGCCGACAGGACGAATCCGTAGGAGCGGGATGACCAGGGGTCGATGAGGAGGGTGGCGATCACGACGGCGCAGAGGGCGGCGATGGATTGGCCGTCGCGTCCGAGGATGAGTCCGAGTGCTGCGACGGCTGCGACGCAGACGGAGCGCACGACGGAGGGTTCTGGTCCGACGAGGATGAGGATTGTTCCGAGGACGAGGATGGTGGCGGCGAGGCGGAGGGGCTTTCGCGCGGGGATGACGAGGGTGACGGTGGCGAGGACGATGACGATGTGGGAGCCGGAGACGGCGGTGAGGTGGGTGAGTGAAGTCGATTTCATGGCCTGCGCGAGGTCTGCGGGCATTCCTCGGTCATCTCCGATCGCCATGCCGGGGACGAGGGAGCGCGCATCCCGGTTCAGATGCATGCAGGCGCGCGAACGCGCGATGTGTGGCTCGCGTCCACGATGCCAGACCGCCGGGCCGCTCGATGAGCTGGGCGCGCCTGACTCGTATCGTTCCCACCGATGGCGCGTCGGCGGCAAAGGTCGCGTCGAGGCTTCCCCAGACCTCGTAGACGTCTCCTCGCGCAGCGTCCCCCCATCCGGGGGCGCGCACGAGCGCGGTGGTGCTCGCGGGGAGCCACTCCTCCCCCACGGAGACGGCGTCGATGCGCGCGCGGGCGCTGCGTGCCGCTGAAAACCCGGACGAGGCCGGGGCCGGGTCGGACTGCAGGGACGACGCGCGCGTGGATGGGGCCGGAGTCGCGGCGGGCGGGGTCGGTGTCGTAGTCTCGGCGGGCCGAGGATCCGACCGCGAGCGCGCAGGCGATGCATGCGAGGAGGAGCGCGAGGCCGAGGCGAGCGGACCTGGGTGGGGTGAGGGCGTGCCTGGGGGCCTTCCGATCTCGGTGTGAGAGTGCGTAGGAGGCGGCGCAGGCGAGCGCAGCGAGAGCAAAGGCGCAGGCGACAGGCCACTGAGCTGGGTTGCCTGTCGCCCACCAGGTGGTGGCCCAGGTGGCGGTGGCTGCGGGCGCGAGGCGCAGGTCGATCATGCGGGGAGCGCATTGGGCGTTGCTCATCAGCACACACCGGGCCTGATCTTTTCGATGAGGGACGGGCCGATGCCGGGCACGTCGTCGAGCTCCTCGACGGAGGACAGGCGAGGGTGTGTGGCCCGGTAGGAGACGATGCGCGTGGCCAGGGCCGGACCGATGCCGGGCAGGGTCTGCAGCTCGTCCTCGGTGGCGGTGGCCAGGCGCACGCACGTGCCGGTACCGGCGGTGGACCCAGCCGCGGCGGACGCGGGAGGCGGCGACTCCCCGACGACGCCTACCCGAATTTGTTCCCCGTCGACGAGGATGCGGGCGAGGTTGATCGACTCTAGGTCGGCCTCGGGCGTTGCACCTCCCGCCGCCGTGATCGCGTCGATCACGCGGGAGTTTGCTGGCAGGGTGAGCACCCCAGGGGACGCGACCGCACCGGAGACGTAGACGACGACATCGTCGGCGCTATCCCCTGCGGATGCGGGCGCGTGCGGGGACGGGCCTGCCTCGACGGGCGCGGAGCCGCTTTCTGCTCGCTCGGAGGACGATTGGGCGAGGGCTTGGGAGTGCTCGCGTGTCGCTGCGTGCCTCCACACCCCCACGGCCGCGATCAGGACGACCACGAGGATCAACGCGGCCACGGTCGTCCCTCCGGGCAGGAAACGGGCGACGCTCGGCTCGGCGGGTTCATCCTCGTCCGTCAGGGCGCTGTCGTACACGGCTTTCGTCAGCGCCGCCATGCGCCGATGAGCCAACCATCGTGACACGTTCATGCTCGCACACTAACCCCGGCGTTCCCCCGAAGAAAACACGAAAACAAGCCCCTGTGGATAACGACGATGCGCGCGCAGGGGTTGTGGACGAATCCCACACCCGACCCACCCCGCACAACTCGCATGGGACCGCAGTCCCAAGGGATACTGTTCCGGTAACGTCGAAGTACGGTGGCGCACCGCGCCCAGAGCCGAAAGGCCACACCATGAGCGAGAACATCGAGGACCTCAAGGCACAGCTCGCCGCAGCGGAGGCAGCCGCGAAGGCCGCCGAGGCAGAGGCCGCCCGCGCAAAGGCCGAAGCACTGCGTCTCCAGCTTGAAGCAGCCGGCACCCCGACCGCAGGCGCGCCCGCCGCCAAAGCACCCGCAGCCGCCCGGGCCTCGTCCCCCGCCCCGAGCGGCGAGCTGTCGGCTTTCGCCACCCAGATCCAGGTTGCCTACTCCTGGGACGTCCCCGCTGTCACGATCGGCACGCTCATCGATGGTGGCGCGCGCGTGCCCGGCGTGAGCGCCAAGATGCCGCTGCCCATGTTCAACCGCCACCTCCTGGTCGCCGGCGCGACGGGCACGGGCAAGACCCGCACCCTCCAGCTCCTGGCCGAGGGCCTGTCCGCGAACGGCTCCTCCGTCCTCCTGTGTGACGTCAAGGGCGACCTGACGGGCCTGGCCGAGGCCGGGGCCAGCTCCGACAAGCTCCTGAGCCGCACCGCGGCCAACGGTCAGGACTGGGCCTCGTCCCAGTTCCCGATCGAGCTGCTGAGCCTGGGTGGCGCGGATTCACAGTTCCCGGGTGTGCCCGTGCGTGCTCAGATCTCCGACTTCGGCCCGATCCTGCTCGCCCGTGCACTCTCGCTGAACACGACGCAGGAACAGGCCCTCCAGCTGATTTTCGCGTGGGCGGACGGCCAGGGTCTCGAGCTGATCGACCTGCCCGACCTGCGCGCCGTCATCTCCTTCCTGACCTCGGATGAGGGCAAGGACGAGCTGGCCACGATCGGCGGCGTCTCCAAGGCCACCGCCGGCGTCATTCTGCGTGCCCTGACCGCGCTCGAATCCCAGGGCGGCGGCCAGTTCTTCGGCGCCCCCGGCTTCGACACGGCCGACCTCATGCGCATGGATTCCACTGGCCGCGGCATCATCTCCCTGCTCGGCGTCGGCGACATTTCCTCGCGCCCGGCGCTGGTCAGCGCCGTCATCATGTTCCTGCTCGCCAACCTCTTCTCCACCCTGCCCGAGGTTGGCGACGTTGAGCGCCCCAAGCTCGTGTTCTTCTTCGATGAGGCGCACCTGCTGTTTGCGGACGCCACCAAGGAGTTCGAGCGTCAGGTCGTCCAGACCGTGCGCCTCATCCGTTCCAAGGGCGTCGGCGTCGTCTTCGTGACGCAGACCCCCAAGGACATCCCCTCCGACGTCCTCGCCCAGCTCGGTTCGCGCATCCAGCACGGCCTGCGCGCCTCGACGCCGGACGACTTCAAGAAGCTCAAGGCCACGGTCCAGACCTTCCCGAAGACGTCCCTCGAACTCGACGAGGTCCTCACCACCCTGGGTACCGGCGAGGCCGTCGTCACCGTCCTGGATCCGAAGGGTAACCCCACCCCGGTCACGCCGGTCGGCATCTGGGCACCCGCCTCCGTCATGGGGCCCGCGTCCGCAGACACTATCGCGCGCATCAACCAGTCCAGCGTCATCATGGGCCGCTACCGCGACGCCGTGAACCCGGACTCGGCCGAGGAGAAGCTCGAGCGCCGCACGGCCGAGGCCCAGGCCGCCCGCGAGGAAGCCCTCGCCCAGAGGCGGCCGCCAAGGAGGCCGAGCGCGCCGCCAAGGAGGCCGAGAAGGCAGCCGCCAAGGAAGAGGCAGCCCGCCAGAAGGAAATGGAGAAGCTGCGCCGCCAGGTCGAGAAGCAGCAGGAGAAGGAGGAGGCCGCCCGCCAGCGCGCCGCCGAACGCCGTACCCGCCAGGTCGAAAACGTCCTCGGGTCCGTCCTGCGCACCGCCGGCCGCGAGATCACTCGCTCCATCTTCGGCACCCGAAAGCGCTGACACGTCGATTTTTCGGCACGAGGCCGGTGCTCGGGACTCTTTTCGGGGAGTCCGGGCCCCGGCCTCGTCTCACAGTGCGGCCATTGTGTCAAGAAACGGCAAAGTGGAGTAAGCTGCAACGCAATCGACCAACTTTCACGGGAGCCCCTGATGCGTATCGGATTCATCGGAACGGGAGCCATGGCCCAGGCCATCGCTCGCGGTGCCGTCGCGTCCGGCGTCGATCCCGCGACCCTGGTCTTCTCCAACCGCACGGCCACCAAGGCCTGCGATTTCGCCGACGAACTCGGCGCGGCAGCCGCGTCCTCGAACGCCTCCCTGGCCCGCCAGGCCGACATCGTCATCCTGGCGGTCAAGCCCAAGGACCAGCGCGCGGTCATCAAGGAGATCTCCCCCATCGTGGTCGGTCGCACCGACGTCTGCGTCGTCTCCCTGGCGGCGGGGCGCACCCTCGACCAGATCACCACCGACTTCGGCGCGGGCATCCCGCTCGTGCGCGTCATGCCGAACGTCGCGGCCACCGTGGGGCAGTCCATGACCGCCCTGACGGCCGCGCGCGCCACCGACGCACAGGTAGCAGCCGTCCGATCCCTCATGGATTCGGTGGGCCGCACCATCCTCATCGACGAGGACTATTTCCCCGTGTTCCAGGCCCTGGCCTCGTGCTCTCCGGCCTGGTATTTCCAGATTGTTGATTCTTTCGCCCGCGCCGGTCTCAAGTACGGCCTGTCCAAGGACAGCGCCGTCGAGATCGCCGCGCAGGCGATGGCGGGAGCGGCCACGCTGCTCCTCGCTGAGCGCGAGGCGGGAACAATCCCCGCGCAACTCATTGATCGGGTGACGAGCCCCGGCGGCACCACAATCGCAGGATTGCTGGCCGCCGAGGAAGGTGGTTTGTCGACCGCACTGGTAGGTGCCGTCGACGCATCTATCCACGCCGACTCCCATCTCGGCTGACACCACCTGCCGCGCTGCGGCTTACGTCCCTTTTATTTTGCGCACCCGCGCACCCTCAACACAGGAACACACATGTTGCTCTTCAACGCAGTCGTGCTCTCCGTGCTCGTCATGCTGATCCTCAGCATCGCACGCGTGCACGTCATCATTTCTCTCTTCGTGGCCTCCCTCGTGGGCGGCCTGGTCGCCGGCATGGGCATGTCCGGCACAATGGTCGCATTCCAGGACGGCCTCGCCGGCGGCGCAAAGATCGCCCTGTCCTACGCCCTCCTCGGCGCATTCGCCATGTCGGTCGCCCACTCCGGATTGCCGCGCCTGCTGGCCAACTGGATCATCAAAGAAGCTGCGCAACGCTGACGACTCGAACTCGGCGCGCGTGGCCCGCTCCGCCAAGTGGGGCATCCTCGGCGGCGTCCTCGTCATGGGCGTGATGAGCCAGAACCTCATTCCGATTCACATCGCGTTCATCCCGCTGCTGGTTCCCCCGCTCATCGGCGTCATGAACGAGCTGAAGATGGACCGCCGCCTGGTCGCCTGTGCGATCACCTTCGGCATCGTCACCACCTACATGTTCGTGCCGATCGGCTTCGGCCGCATCTTCCTGCACGACATTCTCTACAAGAACATCGAGGAAGCCGGCATGGCGGTTGAGGGTGTCGTCAACCCGATGGCCGCCATGGCGATCCCTGCTGCCTCAATGGCCGTGGGCTGTGCCATCGCCCTGCTCGTCTCCTACCGCAAGCCGCGCGAGTACGAGCAGCGCGAGACCTCCTTCAATTCCAACGACGACAAGCCCATCAATATGGTGAAGGTATGGGCCGCCGTCGTGGCCCTCGTCGCCTGCTTCGTCATCCAGGCGGTCCTCACCAAGATGGATTCCGAGGCCGACCCGCTGCTCGTGGGTGCCCTCGTGGGCCTGTGCATGATGCTCGCAATGCGCGTCGTGCGTGGCAGCAGGCCGACGACGTGTTCAGCGGCGGAATGAAGATGATGAGCCTCATCGGCCTCATCATGATCACTGCCCAGGGCTACGCCTCGGTCCTGAAGGCCTCGGGCCAGATCGAGCCGCTCGTCCAGCAGACCTCCGCGATGTTCAATGGGTCGAAGGCACTGGCCGCGGTCATCATGCTGGTGGTCGGCCTCATCATCACGATGGGCATCGGCTCGTCCTTCTCGACCCTGCCGATCATCTCGGCGATCTACGTGCCCCTGTGCGTGACTCTGAACTTCTCCCCCATGGCCACCGTCGCCATCATCGGTACCGCCGGCGCGCTCGGCGACGCCGGTTCTCCCGCGTCCGACTCGACGCTTGGCCCGACAGCCGGTCTCAACATCGACGGTCAGCACGACCACATGCGAGACACGGTCATCCCCGAGTTCATCCACTACAACATTCCGCTGTTGATCGGTGGCTGGATCGCGGCGATGGTCCTCTGATTCCGTCGTTCTTCTCTACGAGGCCGGGGCTGGGTTGCACGTTTACGCAACCTGGCCCCGGCCTCGTTTGTTGGTCGTCGCGTGCGCTCTCTCCACCAAAAGTCGCACGTAATTCCGTTACTACCCTTGATGAACCATAACGAAGTGACACGAAAGTCCGTCGAATTACGTGCGAAAGTAACGATGCGCCCACAACGGCGGCCCCGGTCGTGTGAGCAACCCGCACCCGCTGCGTCGGCGCTGCGTTGGACCGGCGCACCCGCACAAAAGTACGCTAGTGGGGCAAACAGTCCACGACTCGGATGGAGACAACTCAATTATGGCCATGAACACCCGTGCGCAGGCACCTCGCGTGCCCGACCGCGCCGCCCCCGAAGGCCTCGAAGCCAAGTGGGGTGAGGCCTGGGAAAGCCAGGGCACCTACGCCTTTGACCGCAGCGCCACGCGCGAGCAGGTGTACTCGATCGACACTCCCCCGCCGACGGTATCCGGCTCCCTGCACATCGGCCATGTTTTCTCCTACACGCACACCGACGTCGTGGCCCGCTACCAGCGCATGATGGGCAAGTCCGTGTTCTACCCGATGGGTTGGGACGACAACGGCCTGCCCACCGAGCGCCGCGTGCAGAACTACTTCGGCGTGCGCGTGGATGCGACGCTGCCCTACGACCCCGACTTCGAGCCCCCGCACGTGGGCGGTGACGGCAAGTCGATCAAGGCTCGCGACCAGTTGCCGATTTCCCGTAAGAACTTCGTGGAGCTGTGCGAGCGCCTCACCGTCGAAGACGAGGCTCAGTTCGAGGCGCTGTGGCGCTACCTGGGCCTGAGCGTGGACTGGAAGCAGAACTACCAGACGATCGGCGCGCGTGCGCGCAAGGTCGCCCAGGCCGCGTTCCTGCGCAACCTGGCGCGCGGCGAGGCCTACCAGGCCGAGGCCCCGGGCCTGTGGGACGTCACCTTCCAGACGGCGGTCGCCCAGGCTGAGCTGGAGAGCCGCGAGTACCCGGGCTTCTACCACCGCCTGGCCTTCCACATCACCGACGCCGAGGCCGCCGCGAAGGCTGCCGCCGCCGGCGCGCCCGTCGAGGACGGCGTGGACGTGTGCATCGAGACGACGCGTCCCGAGCTGCTGGCCGCCTGCGTCGCCCTGATCGCCCACCCGGACGACGAGCGCTACAAGCCGCTGTTCGGCACGACGGTCGCCTCCCCCGTGTACGGCGTCGAGGTGCCGATCCTGCCCCACCCCGAGGCCGAGATGGACAAGGGTGCGGGCATCGCCATGTGCTGTACCTTCGGCGATACGACCGACATCGACTGGTGGCGTGACCTGGAGCTGCCGCTGCGCGCGATCCTGCGCAAGGACGGCCGTATCATCACCGAGACCCCCGAGTGGATCACGACCGATGCGGGCCGCGCGGCTTTCGAGGAGATCACGGGTAAGACGACATTCTCCGCGCGCGAGGCCGTGGTGGCCGCCCTGCGCGAGTCGGGCGAGCTGAAGGGCGAGCCGACCAAGACGATGCGTCAGACCAACTTCTTCGAGAAGGGCGACAAGCCCCTCGAGATCGTCACTCGCGCCAGTGGTACATCCGTAACGGTGGCCGCGCGTGGACGAACCCGGCCTCGGGCAAGGACCTGAACGAGGAGCTCATCGACCGCGGCCGCGAGCTGGAGTTCCACCCCGACTTCATGCGCGTGCGCTACGAGAACTGGGTGAAGGGCCTGAAGGGCGACTGGCTGGTGTCCCGTCAGCGCTTCTTCGGCGTGCCGTTCCCGCTGTGGTACCGCGTGGACGCGGACGGCCAGGTCAACTACGACGACATCATCACCCCCTCTGAGGCTGCTCTGCCGGTCGACCCGTCGACGGACGTGCCGGAGGGCTACACGGAGGATCAGCGCGGCGTGGCCGGCGGCTTCGTGGGCGAGCTGGACATCATGGACACGTGGGCGACGTCCTCGCTGTCCCCGCAGCTGGCGTGTGGCTGGCTGGATGACGAGGACCTGTTCGCTCGCACGTACCCGATGGATCTGCGCCCGCAGGGCCAGGACATCATTCGTACGTGGCTGTTCTCCACCGTGGTGCGCGCGGACCTGGAGTTCGGCGCGCTGCCGTGGAAGCACGCGGGCCTGTCGGGCTGGATCCTGGATTCGGACCACAAGAAGATGTCGAAGTCCAAGGGCAACGTCGTGACCCCGATGGGCATCCTGGAGAAGTACGGGTCGGATGCCGTGCGTTACTGGGCGGCGTCGGCTCGCCTGGGCCTGGATGCGGCGTTCGACGAGCAGCAGATGAAGATTGGCCGCCGCCTGGCGATCAAGGTGCTGAACGCGTCGAAGTTCGCGCTCACGATGGGCGGCGAGGGTGCGGCGATCGATCTGGATCCGGCGCTGGTGACGGTGCCGCTGGATCGTTCGGTGCTGGCGGCGCTGGCCTCCGTCATTGACGAGGCCTCGGCTGCCCTGGCGTCCTACGAGCACTCTCGCGCTCTCGAGGTCACGGAGTCGTTCTTCTGGACGTTCTGCGACGACTACCTGGAGCTGGTCAAGGAGCGCGCCTACAACCGTGATGGCGCGTGGGACGAGGCCTCGGCCGCGTCTGCCCGTGCGGCCCTGGCGATCGTCATCGACAACGTCGTGCGCCTGCTAGCCCCCTACCTGCCGTACGTGACGGAAGAAGTGTGGAGCTGGTACCGCGAGGGCAGCGTGCACACCGCTCCCTGGCCGGTGGTGGCGGACCTGGCTGGCGTCGAGGGTGATCCCTCGGTGCTCGAAGCCGCGTCCTCTGCTCTGATCGCGCTGCGTCGCGTGAAGTCTGAGGCGAAGGTGTCGCCGCGTACGCCGTTCCTGGCGGTGACGGTGCGCGCCCCGCAGGCTCAGGTGGAGGCTCTGGAGTCCGTGAAGGGCGACCTGGAGGCCGCATCGAAGGCTGTGGGTGCCCTGACCGTGGCCGCCTCCGACGACGCTGAGGCCACCGAGGCCGTTGTCGAGTCCTTCGAGCTGGGCGAGGCTCCTGCGAAGCGCAAGAGCTGAGCGTTAGGCTGCTGGGGGGCCGCCCGTGGGAAACCACGGGCGGCCCCCTTGTAAGCAGAAAAAAGAGCCACTTTACGCTTGCAGCCCGGCCATGTCGACGACGCGGAACGACACGGCCTCCCGTGTAGCCCGGCGGCCAGGCTTGCTACTCACCGGCACCTTCAGCGTTATCATCCGGGCGCGCACTACTACGAGCCTGCTGCGCATAATAACCCCGAGTTTCCCGCGTCGATACAATTAGCTCCTCGGCACTCGGCACATCAAGCCATTCACTGGAGATAATCGGATCTGGCTTCGCCGCTTGATGCTCATCGTAACGGCGAGTTTCACGAGCTCAACGCCAGGAGGGCAGGAAACATAGAACATCGAATATTGCCCCAAAGGAAGGTCCCCCGGATCGAGCACGCCAGCTCTTCCCGTAGCTCATGCTTACTCTTGGACCACAAAGACTCGGGCATGGAGCCAGGAACTCCGTCCCTCGCCACATCCGTGAGTTGCTCCTCACGCAGGACTAATGGCTCCCACTCATAGCGATACACCTCGTGGGCATACGCCGTCACGCCAGTGTTCTGCATCCAAGCCGCCAGCCACCGAACACCATCACCTGCATCCACATAGCCGCACCCTGTAAAACCAAAATTCACAGACACCGGCAGCGCCTCGCGTTGCGACCGGAGTGCAGCAACCGACACCAACAGGGCAGCAAGAGCCACAATAAAAGTGACAATTGTTCCGAAAATCATGGCTATATTCGTCCAGTCCTGAAGGCTCACCCCCAATCAGGAAATTGTCCCATTCTGGGAGGTCACTTCTTACCCCAGACGTTAAGCCCAAAACGGATATCTCTAAGCGCTATTTCAGCCATCATCCCCATCATTCCCCTTCCACGGACCAACTTTCGTGGCCGCCAATTCCAGACTGGGCCCATACACCTTCCACAATTCGGGCTGCTTTTCCCTGATGCACCTAAATCCCTGACGAACATGAGGACTATCAACCCCCCAGTCTCGCTTACTAACCCCCCAGCCATGCTCTTCATCGGGTATCGACTGGATAGTGTTAGATAGATTTTCAATCATTCGCATCGCCAGATGTTTGTCGGTGTCGGCGACCCACCCGACCACTCTGACGAGCCAAGCAACCGTAGCACTTACAGGTTCGGTCGGTCCCTTACGCTCCCAACGATCAAACGAGCGCAGAACACCTCGATGCAGCAGTGAAGCGAGAGCTTCAGCAACCCTATATCTCAGTCGTTCCACGATTTCCGCATTCAACTTCGACTTTCGGCGCTCCATTTCCACCTCTTGGAGCGCGAGGAGGGTGCCTGCCAGAATGTTCAGCCTAAGCCCACCAGGAGCACGGGGATCAACTTCCTCAACGCGGCGAAGAAGATAACTCGCCACCCCAGGAAGAATGTGGACCAGATCACAGAAAAAGGAGTGACTTGGGCGTTGCTTTTCTGCCGTGGTTCCTGTAACAAGATCCACAATCCTTAATTCATCAATCCTTGCCCTACAGCGTTTTGTCTCTTTAATGAAGTCAAGCAAACCGGGATATGGAAAGCCCCCACTTACTCTTTCTGTATAGCGACGCTCAAGCCCATCAACGTAATCACTCACGACGGCATCAGTCAGGTCATCCTGCACCTGACGCCGGTGGACGTTCCTGGAAGCGCGATAGCAGGATTAACGCGGAAGCGAGCGAGAAGGAGTTCCCGATCCTCCGGCTCATACTTATCATACTTATCATACTTATCAGACTTATCAGACTTATCAGACTCGCGAATCTCCCTCCACAAAATTCCCAGATAGGCAGCATCGGAGGATTGCGCAACGATCTCCAGCAGCGCATCGCGTCGCTGACGCATAGAAAGCGACGCTTGGCTAGCAAGGAATTCCTCATTGCGTTTCGCCTGTTTCTTGCCGAGTCTCCATATCACAAAAGGAATGAGCACAGAAACCACCAAGGAGACTACACCCAAGACGATGTTGGGATCATCCCACGACCACTTATCCGAAAGAGATTCCCACCACATATTCATTTCTTATCCCCAAACGTTAGTCCAGAACGGAATTCCACGAAATATTGATCAGTCAGTTTTTATTGCCTAACTTTATCCAAGCGATCTCTACATTGGAAGCGTAACGATGCGCAGATAGACTGTCTAGAAACCATTCCGACAAGGGTTTCTACACCTTGATCCACAACATCAATTTTTTACGATTCCTGCTGTCGCCTGCACCAATCAACGAGCACATCTTGCTTATCAGTCACTAGACACACTCCTAACCTCCTCGTTATTCGTCGAGTGTTGACGCCGATGCCATCTTTGTCAGCTTAGCAAGGAAGCTACATCTAGCCAACCCCATGCCCATTGGACACTGCAGTCCTGCTTCCCATTGGCGTACCCATTCTCAACTGCACTCTTGAATAACACAGAGCTATACGAGGCTACCTGCACATCTGTCGCCTAGGGTGAAGCCATGGCTATTCAGACGCTTGACAAGTACCTCGCGACCATCCCGAACGGCGATAATCGCGCTCGGATGGTTGACGTTCTGGTGTGGGTCGGGCTCACCTATCCTGAACTGGAGCTGCGCATCGCGCGGAACCAGCCGATGTTCACCCACCACGGGACCTACATTATCGGGTTCTCGGCCGCCTCCAAGCACATGGCAATGGTCCCCGAGCGCGCCACCATGATCCGCTTCGAGCCGGTCATGCGTGAGCACGGCACAGACTTCGGAAAGATGTTCGCACGCCAGCCCTGGAACAAGCCCTTCGACTACGAACTCCTCGACGCCTTCATTCAGCACCAGCTCACCGAGAAGCAGGACATCACATCGTTCTAGCGCCCGAAGTCATGAACATGCCGCCACGAAACAACACGCAAGCTCCTAACAACTTGTACAATTAGTACATGTCAACAGCTACGCTTTCTGATTTTCGCCAGAACCAGGCTCAGTACATCGCCGCCGCCCAGGTTGAGCCCGTCGAGCTTCGCTCGCGCGGCGCGCAGACCCGCGCAGTCCTGGTCTCCCCCGCCTTCTACGAGGAGGCAATGGAGGCCCTTGAGGAACGTCGCGATCGACGGACACGAGACGAGCTCGACCGCTGGCTGCGAGAGGACCTCGCTCAGGCTGTTCGTGATTACGAGGAGAACCCGGACGACGTCTACACGCTCGACGAGATTCGCGCCGACCTGGGGCTGAAATGACCGGGCAACGCTCTCGCCTGATCTTTTCGAGCAAAGTTCGGCAACAGTTCAGAGAACTTCGACGTTCCATCGCGTCCGTGAGCGGCTCCGAAGTCACCGCACGCAACTACATGAGTGCCCTCACCGACTACATCGAGCAGCTCCCCGACTTTCCGCTACGGGGCCAAGCGTTCTCCTTGCATCACCCGGGTATGCGCATCATCGGATTCCGCAAGACCCTCCTCATCGCCTTCCTCGTGACCGACGACAGCGTCGTCATCCTCTCGGTTCTTTCCACGCGCCAGTCCAGGCTGACACTCGAAGAAGCACTCACGCAAGCCCTCGAATCGTTCCAGCGTCGACGCTAACGCAAACGGATTCAAGAGCCCCGCAATGAAGGACCAACGCTAAAGACGGTCCCTCTCCCCCACCCTACGGGCGCGTAGGATAGGAGGAGCAGCAGCGCCGCTGGGCTCGTCCCGCAGCGCACACCGCCCAGCGACCAGGGAGCAGACATGACCGCCGAAGAAACCCCGGCCTCGTCCACCATTGACGAGACGCCGCAGGCGCAGACCACCACCGAAGCCCTCGAGTGGCACGCCCCCGTCCTGGTACGCATCGACGAGCACACGACGATCCCCCACCTGCTCAAAGAGCGCGTGCAGCGCGGCGCCACCCGCCCCCTCATCCTGCGCAAGATCGGCATCGGCGACACGTGGCGCTCCATCACGGCGCGCGAGTTCTACGACGAGGTGCACGCGCTCGCCGCCGGCCTCATCGCGCGAGGCCTCGAGCCCGGCGACCGGGTCGCCATCATGAGCCGCACCCGCTACGAGTGGACGCTCCTCGACTTCGCGTGCTGGGCGGCCGGCCTCGTCCCCGTGCCCATCTACGAAACCAGCTCCATCGACCAGGTCGCCCACGTCCTCGTCGACGCGGACGTCCACTCATCATCACCGAGACCGTGTCCATGGCGGAGATCGTGCGCGCCGCCGCCGAACGAGAAAACCGGGACAACACCCACGTGCTCTCCCTGGATTCGGAGGCCATCGAAACCCTCATCGCGGAGGGCTCGGCCACCCCGCGCGAGCGCGTCCTCGCCCGCACCGATGCCCTCACGAAGGACGACATCGCCACCATCGTCTACACGTCGGGCACGACGGGCACCCCCAAGGGCACGGTCCTGTCCCACGAGAACTTCACGAACCTGTGCCTCAACGCCCACGCGTGGATGCCGGAAATCGCGGCGGGCAAGAACTCGCGCCTGCTCCTGTTCCTGCCTCTCGCCCACGTGTTCGCGCGCTTCCTGCAGGTCTTCCAGATCAGCGGCAACGGCGTCCTAGGCCACGCGCCCAACATCAAGAATCTCCTGCCGGACCTGGCGTCCTTCCGTCCGAGCTACCTCCTCGTCGTCCCGCGCGTCCTGGAGAAGATCTACAACTCGGCGGACACGAAGGCGTCCGGCCCCAAGCGCAAGATCTTCCGCTGGGCAGCCAAGGTCGCGATCGCCTACTCCCAGGCCCTCGACACCGAGGAAGGCCCGTCGGCGTCGCTCAAGGCCCAGCACGCCCTGGCGGACAAGCTCGTCTACCAGCAGATCATCCGCCTGGTGGGCGGCAACGCGGACTACATCGTGTCGGGCGGCGCACCCCTGGCCCCCTGGCTCGCGCACTTCTACCGCGGCGTCGGCATCCCCGTCCTGGAGGGTTACGGCCTGACCGAGACGGTTGGCCCGGTCTCCGTCAACACGCCCCGCCTGTCCAAGATCGGCACCGTGGGCCCGGCCCTGCCGCCCATGTCCTTCAAGATCAGCGACGAGGGCGAGATCCTCCTCAAGGGCTCGAGCGTCTTCCAGCGCTACCACAACGACCCCGAGGCCACGGCCGCATGCTTCACCGACGACGGCTGGTTCCGTACGGGCGACCTGGGGTCCCTCGACCGCGACGGCTACGTGTCCATCACGGGCCGCGCGAAGGAAATCATCGTGACGGCGGGCGGCAAGAACGTCGCCCCCGCCGCCCTCGAAAACCCGATGCGCTCCCACCCGCTCATCTCCCAGGTCCTGGTCGTGGGCGACCAGAGGCCCTTCGTCGCCGCACTCATCACGCTGGACGCGGAGATGCTGCCCGATTGGCTCGCCGCGCACTCGCTGCCCCCGATGAGCGTGGCCGAGGCAGCCACGAACGTCGAGGTGCTGGCCTCCCTGGAGAAGGCTGTGGCCTCGGCGAACGAGCATGTCTCGCGGGCCGAGTCTATCCGCAAGATCAAGGTCCTCACGACCGACTTCACGGAGGCGAACGGCCTGCTCACGCCCTCGCTGAAGGTCAAGCGCCTGGAGGCCACCCGCCGCCTCGCGCCCGTCATCGACGAGATCTACGGCGGCCCCGTGCAGAGCTGACGCACACACAACAACTGACGCACGCGCGACCGACACTCACATGAACGAGGCCGTGGCCAGCTCGCGCTCCCCCCGATCGGTACCGGGATTGCTGAGATGGCCACGGCCTCGAGCGTGCCAGGCAACTTACTGCGAGGCGAGCGCCGCTGTGGGCGGCGTGCGGGCCGCTCGGATCGCGGGGTAGAGCCCGGCGACGGCGCCGATGAGGAGGGTAGCGCCGAGGCCCGCGGCGATCACCCACCAGTGCAGGGTGGGCGGCCAGCCGTACACGTAGCACATGCCCCAGGTGACGCCGGCGCCGATGAGGCATCCGGCGAGTCCTCCGAGGAAGGACAGGAGCAGGGCTTCGGCCAGGAACTGCACGGTGATGTGTCCCCGCTTGGCACCCAGAGACCGGCGCAAGCCAATCTCCTTGCGGCGTTCCAGGACGGAGATGATCATCGTGTTGGCCACGCCGATGCCGCCGACGAGCAGGGCGATCGAGCCGACGCCGGCGAGCAGGGTCGTGAGCGTCTGGTCGGCCGCGTTCTGGGCGGCCAGCGCGTCGGAGGGGCGCGAGACCTTCAGGCCGGTGGCGCCCTGCGGGGCGAGCGTGGGTCCGAGGAGCTCGCGGACGGTCTCCACCTGGTCCTCGGTGGAGCGCTCGTAGATCGTCGTGGGAGTCTTGCCCGCGTCGAAGTACGTGCCCGCGGCGGAAACACCGATGAGGGCGGCGTTATCGAGTTCCTCGGCCAGGGGTGCCGGATCCATGATGCCCAGGACGGTGAACGACATGCCCCCCAGCCACACCTGGGTGCCCGGCTCGACAACGCCGAGCAGCTGCGCGGCCTTCGATCCCAGAACGACGCCCGGGTACTTCGCGGTGGCGTCGTTGAGCCACGCGCCCTTCTTCATGGTCCCGGAGACGACCTTCAGGAGGTTCGTGTCGGCCGCCATCGTGATGATGCCGCCGGTCGCGTTCGGATCGGACAGGCGCGAGCGGTACACGGAGACGCCACTCAGCGTCGACGTCGAGGCAGCGTCGGTGACGCCCGGGATCATGAGGGTACGGCCCACGGAATCCTCGGGCAGGATGAGATCCGTTCCCGACAGGTCCGCGCCGCTGCGCGCGGTCAGCATGTTGGTGCCGAGCGCCCGCAGCTGTTCTTGCAGGCGGGCCTGCGAGGACGCGGAGACGCCGACGACGCCGACCATCGCCGCAATGCCGATCGCGATACCGAGCGCCGACAACACGGCACGCATGGGGCGGGCGCGCAGGCCCGTCAGGCCAAGGCGAGCGACGTCCGAGAGACGCAGCGCCGAGCGGCCGGTACCCGAGTTCTTCTTACTCGCCATGGCCACCTCCCGGGTGCGCGGAGTCGGAGACGATCTCGCCATCGCGGATGGCGATCTGCCTGGGCAGCGAGGCCGCCAGATCGTTGTCGTGGGTGATCACGATGATGGTGGTACCGGCCTCGTTGAGCTCGCGCAGGAGGGCGACGATGGACGCGCCCGAGCGCGAGTCAAGGTTGCCGGTGGGCTCGTCGGCCAGCAGCAGGGCAGGGTGCCCGATGATCGCACGAGCGATCGCGACGCGCTGGCGTTCGCCGCCCGACATCTGGTGGGGCTTGTGGTCCATACGGTGCCCGAGGCCCACGCGGGTCAGGCCTCACGCGCGGCCTCGCGACGCTTGGCGCGGGGCACGCCCCGGTAGAGCAGCCCGTCGGCCACGTTATCCAAGGCGGACACGCCGGCGGTGAGGTGGAACTGCTGGAACACGAATCCGATCAGCGAGGAGCGCACACCCGACAGTTCGGTGTCGCGCAGGGAGGACACGTCCGTCCCGTTGATGCACACGCTGCCCGAGGTGGGCCGGTCGAGCGTTCCGATGAGGTTGAGCAGGGTGGATTTTCCGGAGCCGGACGGCCCGACGATGGCGACGAACTCGCCCTCGTCGACGGCCAGGGACACTCCGTTACAGGCGTGCACAGGCGGGCTGCCGAAGGACCGGTGCACGTCGGTCAGTTGCAGGATGTGGCTCATCGGTTGGGCACCACCACGCGCTGGCCTTCGGCGATCTCGTCGCCGCTCACTTCGACGCGGTCTCCCGCGAACAGGCCGACGGTGACGGGAACCCGGCGAATCTCGCCCTTCTCATCCACGACCTCGACGCCGAACTGGTCGGTGCTCAGGGCCACGAGCGCGCCGAGGGGCACGGACAGCACGCCTGTACGGGTCTCGGAGGTCAGGCCCAGGGAGACCGAGGCCTCCTGCAGCCCTTCGAGGGCGGAGGTGTCATCGGGGGTGACGGTGATCGGAATGATGCGTTCCTTGGTCGTCTCCTTGGATCCCTCCTCGCCGGCTTTTTCGCGAGGCGGCTCGACCGAGGTGATCGTCCCGGTCGTCGTAGCGGCTGAGCCGGGCAGGCGCACGGTCACGGAGTTTCCGACGACGCCGAGCGCCTGGTCGGAGAGCTTCAGGTTCGCGGAGATGATCTGACGCGAGGACGAGGCCGCAAAAAGTTCCGTCTCCATCGTCGCGTTGTCGCCGACGCGGGCCTTGAGCGCACCGATGCGCAGGTCCTCGGGGGCAAACAGGACGGTGCCCAGCGGCAGCGAACCGCTCTGGGGCAGGGTGAGGGCCTTCTGCCACTTCTTGATCGCCGCGATCGTGTTCCAGTCGAAGTGGGCGTTCGGGTGGCTTCGAAGTAGCCGAGCTCGGACAGCGAGGTCTCCAGCTGGGTGACGTCCTCGCCGTCGCTCATGCCCTCCTCGAACGCGCGCCAGGCGGGGGTAGAGCCGTGGAGCAGGTACGTGTTGTTGCCGGCGACCGTGTACACGTGCGATCCCTGGGTGAGGGTCGTGCCGGGCGTGGGCAGGGCTGTGACGACGCCTTCGAAGGCGCTCTTGAGGGTGTAGGAGTCGGCGTAGTGGAGGGTTCCCTGGACGGTGGTCTCCCCCACCAGGTCGCCCTTCGTGACGGTCGCCGTCGCACCATCAAAGGACTGGGGGGCTTGGGCATCCGCGTTGGTGCCCGAGCATGCGGACAGGGTCAGCGCGCCGATCGCCAGGATCGCGAGCACAGCCGCGGGGCGTGGGGTTCGCGGACGCGTCACTTGGCGGCCCCCGACTGCTGGAAGCACTTGTTCAGCACGTCCTCGGGGATATCCTTGACGCTGATGCCTTCGCCGGCCTGCGGGTCCTTCACGTCGTATCCGGCCTCACGCAGGCACTGCGCTGCCTTGACCATGGCCTCGCGCGCGGCGGGGTCGTTCGCGACGTTGTCCTCGCCGGTCATGCCGGAGACCTTCGTCATGCACTCGTTGATCGCGGCATCGAAGGCGGGGTCGTGGTCCTTGGCCTGGTCGGGCGTCAGGCCAGTGTCGGGCACATCGAAGCCCTTGTCGCGCATGCACTGGGCGAACACCAGGTTGGGGTCGTTGCTGGCCGCGTTGGTGGCCGCCGCGCTCGGGCTCTTGGTGGACGCGGACGAGGTGGACGATCCGGTCGATCCGCATGCGCTGAGGGCCGCCGCCAGGGTGATGGCGATGACGGCAAGGGCGCGCGTCTGTGCGCGATTCTTCATCGAAAACTCCTTGAGGACTGCTTATCGGCAATGGTTCTCACTGCCTGACTAGATTACAGTCCACAACCCTGAAAGCTACCTGAAAACTATCGGGGAGCCTGCGCAGAATTTCATCAGACAACCCTGAGAGTTCACGAGGCCGGGGCTTGGCGCTCCCCCAGCGCGCAGTTTAGAGGCGCGAACCCTCGTCGTACTCGGCCTTAATGTCCTCGTGGTGGCGGATGACCTCGCGGACCATGAAGCCAAGGAACTTCTCGGCGAAATCGGGGTCGAGGCCGGAGGAAGCCGCCAGGGTACGCAGGCGCTCGACCTGGCGGGCCTCGCGATCCGGGTCGGCGGGAGGCAGGTCAGGCGAGCCTTGATGTGCCCGACGCGCTGGGTGCAGCGGAAGCGCTCGGCGAGAATGTGCACGAGGGCAGCGTCGATGTTGTCGATCGTTGCGCGAGCCTCCGCCAGCTCGGCGGGAATGCCGCTCACGCCCGCATCCGCCGAAGCGGCCAGCGAGGCCTCGTCACACTGTGCCATTCTTCCTCCCCTAAGGTCTCAACTGACCTCAGTCTAGCGGGAGGACTCAGGCGCTGCGCTTGCCTTCCGAGGAAGCTTCGGGATACAGTTCGGCCTCACCCACGCCCTCGACCAGGTCGCGGGTGATGACCACGCGGGCAACGTCGTCGCGGCTGGGCAGGTCGAACATGAGGTCCGACAGGGTCTGCTCCATGATCGAGGACAGGCCGCGGGCACCCGTCTTGCGTTCGTTGGCGCGCGCCGCGATGGCCAGGAGCGCCTCGTGGGTGAACTCCAGGTCCATACCGTCCAGCTCGAAGAGGTGCTGGTACTGGCGCACGAGCGAGTTCGACGGTTCGGTGAGGACGCGCACGAGGTCCTCCTCCGTGAGCTCCTTCGTGGAGGTCAGGATGGGCAGACGGCCGATGAACTCGGGGATCATGCCGAACTTGTGCAGGTCCTCGGCGGACACAGCCTCATAGAGGTCTCCCATCTCGGAGGTGCTCTTCAGCTCGGAGCCGAAGCCCGTCGAGCGGCGGCCCAGGCGGCCCTTCACGATGTCCTCGATGCCCGCGAAGGCGCCGGCGGCGATAAACAGGATGCCGGAGGTGTCGATCTCCAGGAACTGCTGGTGGGGGTGCTTGCGTCCGCCCGTGGGAGGCACGGAGGCGACCGTTCCCTCAATGATCTTCAGGAGGGCCTGCTGGACGCCCTCGCCCGACACGTCGCGGGTAATGGAGGCGTTCTCAGCCTTGCGGCCGATCTTGTCGATCTCGTCGACGTAGATGATGCCCTTTTCGGCCTTCTTGATGTCGCCGTCGGCCTCCTGGATGAGGCGCAGGAGGATGTTCTCCACGTCCTCACCCACATAGCCGGCCTCGGTCAGCGCGGTCGCGTCCACGATCGCGAAGGGCACGTCGAGGAGGCGGGCCAGGCAGCGCGCCAGGTGCGTCTTGCCCGTGCCCGTGGGGCCCAGCAGGAGGATGTTGGACTTGGTGCCCAGCATGTCCTCAGCGTTGCCGGCCTCGCGCGAGCGCACGCGCTTGTAGTGGTTATACACGGCCACCGACAGGGCGCGCTTGGCACGGTCCTGGCCGATCACCCACGTGTTCAAGAATTCGTTGATTTCGCGCGGCTTAGGCAGCGGCGTCGTCGACGAGGAGGACTGCTGCGAACCGAGTTCCTCCTCAATGATCTCGTTGCACAGCTCAATGCACTCGTCGCAGATATACGCACCGGAGCCACCGATGAGCTTACGCACCTGCTTCTGGCTCTTCCCACAGAAAGAGCACTTGAGCAGTTCCGCGCCATCAGTCAGACGAGCCACGAGACCTCCAAGGTGTTGAACGTTTTGCCGTTCGGTCGGATGCGCTTTCGCACTTACTAGCAAATAACGTAGTGCACGCGAGGTATATTCCCGCGTAGCCACGCCTATTGTTATGAAAAGCTCACACGTAGCCGATAATTGTCAGCGCAACAACCGCCTGACCAGGCACATAGCATCGAGGCCGTGGCACCCATCGCACACATCAGCGCGGGGAGGCCACGGCCTCGTCGACGACAGCGTCACAGAGCCTTGCGGGACTCCAGCACCTGGTCGATCAGGCCGTACTCGGCGGCCTGCGGGGCGGTGAGGATCTTGTCGCGCTCGATGTCGCGGCGCACCTGCTCCACTGGCTTACCCGAGTGCTTCGAGAGGGTGTCCTCGAGCCACGCGCGCATGCGGTCGATCTCGTCGGCGACGATCTGGATGTCCGAGGCCTGCCCCTGCATGCCCTCCATCGCCGGCTGGTGGATGAGGACGCGGGCGTTGGGCAGCGCCAGGCGCTTGCCGGGCGAACCGGCGGCCAGCAGCACGGCGGCGGCCGAGGCGGCCTGGCCCAAGCACACCGTCTGGATCTGCGGCTTGATGTACTGCATCGTGTCGTAGATGGCGGTCAGCGCCGTGAAGGAGCCGCCGGGCGAGTTGATGTACATGGTGATCAGCGAATCGGGATCCTGGGACTCCAGGACCAGCAGCTGCGCCATGACGTCATCCGCGCTGGCGTCGTCCACCTGCACGCCTAGGAACACGATGCGGTCCTCGAACAGCTTCGTGTAGGGGTTCTGGCGGCGGAAACCGTAGGCCGTGCGCTCCTCGAAGTCGGGCAGCACGTAGCGGGCCTGGGGCATCTGGCGGGCGACCGCCTCAAAGTAGGGCTGGGTGCTCATCAGTTCTCTCCTCGCGTTCCGATCTCCTGCGGACTGTCGATCACGCGGTCGACGAAGCCGTACTCGAGGGCTTCCTGCGCCGTGAACCAGTGGTCGCGATCGCCGTCGGCCTCCACCTGCTCGACGGTCTTGCCCGTGCGAGACGCGGTGATGGCAGCGAGTTCCTTCTTCATGCCCAGGATCAGGTCCGCGTTAATGCGGATCTCCGTCGCGGAGCCGCCGGCGCCGCCCAGGGGCTGGTGCAGCAGAACGCGGGTGTGGGGCGTGATGTAGCGCTTGCCGGGGGCGCCCGCGGTGAGCAGGAACTGGCCCATCGACGCAGCCAGACCCATGCCGACCGTCACGACGTCCGGCTTGATGTACTGCATCGTGTCGTAGATGGCCATGCCAGCCGTCACCGAGCCGCCAGGCGAGTTGATGTACAGGTAGATGTCGCGGTCCGGATCCTCGGCCGCGAGCAGCAGCAGCTGCGCGCAGATCGCGTTCGCATTCTCATCGCGAACCTCGCCGCCCAGCCAAATAATGCGCTCCTTGAGCAGGCGCTGGTAGACCGAGTCGCCCAGTCCCAGCTGCGAGCCTTCGCCGGCAGCCCCGGTATTGTGCACGCTCACGCGTACCTCCTCGTCTGTTCGCGGGCCCAGTCGGCCCCATTGGTGTCAACCGTACCCGCTGCGCGCCCGCTCACGCGCGCGCCGGGCCGTCGTTTCGCTGTCGGCACATGCACTGGGTACGCGCCTCGACACATGCGCTGAGGGGGCGAGGCTCGCGCCCCACCCCCTCAGTTGAGAGTTAGTACTCGTCAGCGGGTATGCCCGCCGCGGTTCACTCCTGCTCGTCGGCCACCTCGGTGATGATCTCCGCGCCCTCTTCGGTGGCGGGATCGGTGCCGAAGAACTTGCTCAGGTCGACGTCGGCACCGTTGGTGTCCTTGACGGTGACGACCTTCAGGGCCTCGATGAGGGCCTTGGAGCGACCCAGGTCGGCCACGACGTTGGCCATCTGCTGGGAGGAGGAGAACAGCTGGTTGATGTCGATGCCGAAGTTCTGCGACATCTGGATCGCGTAGTCGATCAGCTCCTGCTGGGAGACCTGCACGTCGAACTTCTTGGCCAGGGCCTCGGAGAGCAGCTCGGTGCGGATTTCCTTCTCGACGGCCTCGCGGGCTTCCTTCTTGGCCTTGGGCTTGGCGTCCTCGCCGACGCGGTGCTCGACCTGGTGGTCGACCGCGGACTCGGGCAGGACGATCTCTACCTTGTCCAGGAGGAGGTCGATGAGGGCGTCGCGCGCGGCGAGGGCCTGCTGGGACTCCTTGGACTGGGCGGCCTGCTTCTTCAGGTCTTCCATGAGCTCGTCGATGGTGTCGAACTCGGAGACCATCTGGGCGAAGTCGTCGTCAGCCTTGGGCAACTCGCGCGCCTTCATGGCCTTGACGGTAATGGTAACCTCAGCCTCTTCACCCTCGTGCTCGCCACCCTTCAGCTTGGAGGTGAAGGTGACCTCGTCGCCGGCCTTGGTGCCGCGCAGAGCGGTGTCCTGGCCGTCGAGCATGGAGCCGGAGCCGATCTCGTAGGAGACGTCGGAGGCGGAGTCAACCTGCTTGCCGTCAATGGTGGCAACCAGGTCGATGGTCGCGAAGTCGCCGGTCTTGGCCTTGCGGTTGATGGTCTTGAGGGTGGCGAAGCGGCCGCGCAGGTCCTCGAGTTCCTTCTCGACGTCCTCTTCGGTGACCTCAGTGGGCTCGACCTCGACGACGAGCTTCTCGTCGATCTCGGGCAGCTCGAAGGCCGGGACGACGTCAACCTCGGCGGTGAAGACGAGCTGGCCGCCCTGTGCACCGGTCACGTTGGGGATCTCGGTAACGTCGACGGTGGGCTGAGCCATGGGGCGCAGGTCGTTCTCGTTGACAGCGTCGGAGTAGTGGCCGGGCAGGACCTGGTTGACGACCTGCTCGATGACGGCGGCGCGGCCGAGGCGCTGGTCGATGATGCGCGGAGGCGACCGTCATGATGGTGCGATAGGACGGCATGGCCACTCCCTGGTTGGCGTGAAAACGGCGGCACGCTGGCCGCCGATGGTCGGGGTGACAGGATTTGAACCGCGACCCTCTGCTCCCAAAGCAGATGCGCTACCAAGCTGCGCTACACCCCTGGACTACTGTCCGCTGCCCCATCATACGGAGGAGAGTTTAAATGTCGCGCACGTGGACCAATAACCGCTAGGATCTTGATGCCCTCCGGGGAGCCAGGATGTAGCTCAATGGTAGAGCCTCTGCCCCAAAACGATCGCGGGTTCGATTCCCGTCATCCGCTCCAGCATTGGGAAGCCCCGGCCACTCGGCCCGGGCTCGTGAGATCCTCCGCTCACGCGGTCTCGGGGAACGTGGAGGTGTCGACGACGTACGGTTGCGCTGACACCAGCCCATCACGACGATCACAAGTGCGTCGTCACTCTGGATACATAGGGTTTCCGGCACAGCCAGGAACTATCCAGGGTGGCGTTTTCGCTGTTCTGTGGCGGTTTTGGGGTGTTGAAGCCGGGTGCGTGGAGCCGTGGAGGAGCCCCTGACGGCGGCTGATCGGAGCCTCGGAGGGGTGACTCAGGGGCTCGCTCGGTGCGTCGAGGCAGAAAGCGTCAAAAAGTACGGCCCTAGCGTCAAAAGGTTTGGCCCTGCGTCAAAAGGTTTCCCGATGTATCTGTGAAGATGTCGGTTAGAAAACCACTGACTTTGATGATGCTTGCGAAGTGATTCACTGAGCTCGCATATCGCACGGGAAAGCGTAATTGTCGGGGCGCTCGGGTGTTTTCGGTCTGCTCATAGAATTCGCTAAAGCCATTATGGGATAGCCTGCCCGATGTCGTTAAGCAGATGTATTCCTCAACGGAGATCTTGTTTAACGCCCTTAGAAAACGATCAAAGCGGGCTGTCCAGGAGTCGACTTCTCCTGGACACCCCCCCCTGCTCTGATGTGGCTACGCCACCGGGATCTCCCAGATATAGGTGTGCATCTGGTCTGCGTTGAGGTAACGCTCCACGGTGTGGCGCTGCGCTGCAGCTCGTTGTTTGAGGAACGTCGACTGCGTCTGGTTCATTGGTAGGTACTGGTTGATGACCCAGGCTCGTGGGGTAATACCAGCGCGAGCGAGGTCATCAGCGAGTTCCTTGGCTTCCAAGATCGGAGTTGATTCCGGAAGCGTTACCAGGACCGGGAATGTCCGGTTCTGGTCTCTCAGACGCATAAGAGCGGTCAGTGTGCCATCGCTCCCTTCAGTTGCCCCAGACTGGCGCATGAGCTCTCGGTGATAGGAGCCGGTAGCGTCCAAAAGCAGCAGGGTGTGCCCGGTGGGAGCAGTATCGATGATGACCCAGCGTTGGTCGGCTTCTTCTAGGACAGCAGAGAAAGCCCTGAAGACGGCGACTTCTTCCGTACATGGGCTGGCGAGGTCCTCGATGAGCTGTGCTCGGCCATCAGCATCCAGTGTCGCGCCCTTGGTGTTGAGCACTTCTTGCCGATACTCTTCCACGACCTTGTGAGGATCAATGCTGACCGCATCGAGACCTAAATATTTCTGTGGAAGCGTCATATCCAGGTGCGAAGCCGGGTCAGTTGTCGCCAGAAGTACAGGCAGTCCCTTGCTTGCGACAGAAGTGGCAAGCGCCTGCGCGACGGTGGTCTTACCTACTCCACCTTTACCCATAGCCAGAACGACTTTGGGACCACCTTCGATAATCTGTTCTGTTGCCTGAGACAGAGCAGCTTGCACCGCTTCGTTAATATCGGTGGCGTCAAAGGACGGCAGTTCCTCAAGGCCGAGTAGTGTCCCGCATAGTGGTGTAACCGTGTGGTGGTCGGCTCGTTTGATATGGGTGCGGTCACCGTGTGATCCTTCGAGAAAGCTCTCTACTTCTGACTCGAAATGATTTGGAGGCACAACGATGACCGCTCCTCATATTATCGACCCTGCTGGCCTGCTTGGTGAGGCGTTGTCCCAGGCATCCCCGGATTTGATGCGTTCCTTGCTCCAGCACGTCATCAACGCGTTGTTATCAGCGGACGCTGACACCGTGTGCGGGGCCCAGTGGGGCCAACAAGATCCGCAGCGTCAGGCCAGGCGCAATGGGTATCGCTACCGGCCCCTGGACACCAGGGTCGGCACCATCGACGTGGCGATCCCCAGCTGCGCTCAGGAACCTACTTCCCAGAATGGTTGCTGCAGCGCCGTAAAACGCTCCGAAAGCGCTTTGATCACAGTGGTCGCTGACTGCTACCTGGCGGGAGTATCCACGCGCCGTATGGACAAGCTCGTCAAAACCCTGGGGATCACAGGACTGTCCAAGTCCCAGGTCTCACGCATGGCAGCCGACCTGGACGAACACGTGGATCAGTTCCGTCATCGCCCCTCCACGATGCCGGGCCTTTCACGTTCGTCGCTGCTGACGCACTGACCATGAAGGTGCGCGAAGGAGGGCGCGTCGTCTCGTGCGCGGTCCTGGTTGCCACCGGAGTCAACAATGACGGACACCGCGAAGTACTGGGGGTGCGCGTATCCACCAGCGAGACCGCTCCAGCCTGGAAGGAGTTCTTCGCTGACCTGGTCGCCCGAGGCCTGAGCGGCGTGCGCCTGGTCACCAGCGACGCCCATCTGGGCCTCGTTGAGGCCATCGCAGCGAACCTGCCTGGAGCCGCCTGGCAACGATGCCGCACCCACTACGCCGCGAATCTCATGTCGGTCACCCCCAAAGCGCTATGGCCCGCTGTCAAAGCGATGCTGCACTCGGTGTACGACCAGCCCGACGCGGCATCGGTCAACGCTCAATACGACCGGCTCTTGGACTACGTGCACGACAAGCTCCCGCCGTGTGTGATCACCTTGATCAAGCCAGGGCAGACGTCCTCGCGTTCGCGTCCTTCCCCACCGGGGTATGGACCCAGATCTGGTCCAACAACCCCAATGAGCGCCTCAACCGCGAAATCCGCCGACGCACCGACTCTGTAGGAATCTTCCCCAACCGCCAGGCCATCATCCGCCTGGTCGGAGCCGTCCTAGCCGAACAAAACGACGAATGGGCCGAAGGCCGACGCTACCTCAGCCTCGACATCCTCACCAAATCACGACTCACACCCCAACCCACCCAACAGGAGGACACCCCACTCCAACTCAGCGCATAACCCAACCCGAAGGACACAAAACGATTACACCACTCCACAGGACTTGACCCAAGGCCGGGCACGCTCTCGTGGTGCTGCGGGGCAACAGTGGTCAGTCCCGTGATTCCCATGACAGGTTCAGGGTTCATGGGGATCGTGAAGCATGCCATTCCGTTGAGTGTCGGATGGATGGTTGCCACTCCCTTGAGGATATGCTGCTCACCGAGCATGAGCCTACGGTGGAGCGGGTCGTTGTCTGCTTCGGGCAAGAGTGCGTTGACAACCAGTGCTTGCGGATTGACCCCGAGTTCCGAGAGCTCGCTGGCTGCGCGCTCAGCCTCCTGGAGGGTGGAATCTTGAGCACGTGCCACAAGCACCAAAGTGGTCAGTGCAGGGTCCTTCAGCGCATTGACCGCATCGTCGTAGGTCTGACGATGCTTATCGAGTCCTGACAACGGACCAAGACAGGAAGCGTCACCAGCGCCCTTCTCAATGAAAGACGACCAATCGCCCGGCAGGGCGAGCAGCCGCAGCGTATGGCCTGTTGGTGCGGTGTCGAAAACAATGTGATCGTAAGCATCGACGATGTTCGGGGAGACGAGGAAGTCGACAAACCTGTTGAATGAAGCGACCTCCACCGTGCAGGACCCAGAGAGCGTCTCCTCGGACTCGCGCAACACCTCGGGCGGCAGAAGATGACGAACTGGCGCAAGAATCGACTCACGATACTTTTCTGCCTCCATATTCGGGTCAATCTCGATCGCATCGAGCCTGACCTCCATCCCCATCTCCCTGGCGACAACGTCACCTAGCGCAGTAATTTCAGATCCAATGGATTGTCCGAAAACCTGCGCAACATTTGATGCCGGATCCGTCGACACCAGCAAGACTTTGCGCCCTTGCGCAGCAAGTGAAAGAGCGGTAGCGCATGACACCGTCGTCTTACCGACTCCACCCTTGCCGGTGAACATCAGAAACTTTGTTGCTGGCGGCCACTGGCTCAACAGCATCCCGAAGCACCTCCACAACACGACGAGCTTGCCACCGGAAGCTCCGATCGGCCGTCACGTGTAACCTGAGAATCGGGGCTGCCCGCAGAATCTCGACGCGCCCACGCACGCAATTGCGCCAGGGTGGGATACGCGCCCTTAAGGACGATCTCGCCGTCAATCACCACAACAGGAAGAGAGTCAGCCCCTTCAGACTCAAGCAACTCACGCACAACCGGAGTGGATGCAAAGTCCAACGGAGCGCTGGCCAAAGTTGTGCCGCACCACATCCATCCCTTCCTTCCGCGCAGCGCTCACAGCAGCCGCCACATCAACAACTTCCTGATCAACGTTCTCGCCGCATACACCCGACGAACAGCACATCGCCGGGTCAAAGATCTCGATCTTGGTCATCTTTGCACCTCCATATGTCATATCGATGATTATCGATACATAATATACTAGACGCACATATCGATAACTGTCAATATGATGTATCATGGAGAAGTGAATGATAGTCGCACGCGTACCTGCCCCGTAGGTGAGGTGGTTTCGCCATCGGTGTCGCTTGAAACTCGGGTGGAGCAGTTCAAGGCGTTGGGTGATATCACTCGACTGCAGCTAGCTTTGATGGTGTGGCGTGCTGCCCCGTCCCCAGTGTGTGCATGCAACTTTCCTGAAGCCTTCGGCATGAGCCAGTCAACGATCTCCCACCACTTGGCCAAACTGGTGAAGGCAAGGGTTCTCGAAAGGCAGAAGCGAGGGAAATGGGCATACTTCACGCTCAACCCAGACTTTGATCAAAATCTTCTCGCAAACTTAGTCACCGGAGCCACTATGAACGTTAATGACACAACCTCAGGAACCACGATCTTGTTCGCCTGCCGGCAAAATGCTGGACGTTCCCAGATTGCCGCAGCATTAGCCAAACAGCTTGCACCAGAAGGGGTGACGATCCTGTCGGCAGGATCTGAACCTGCTGATACTGTTCACCCTGTCGTCGTTGACGCCCTTGCCGAGCTCGGCCTTCAACCTGATTCTCAACCCAAGCCACTTGACCCCGCACGGGTGAAAACATCTGACTGGGTCGTCACCATGGGATGCGGCGAAGCCTGCCCCTTCTTCCCAGGCGTCCATTATCAAGACTGGGAGATCGACGACCCCAGCGATCGTTCACTCGAAGAAGTCCGGGGCATCATTGACCAGATCAGAACACGCGTCCAGGAACTGCTCGACACAGTCTCCCAAGGGTAATCCCCATGAGCCTCTCTGGTTGCAAAGAGTCTTGGTGCAACTAGGAAGGTCACCGGGACCATGTTTATTGCTCTCGCGCAGCTTCCGGAGCTCTAGCAACAGCTGCATTGAGCCAGTGAAAAGCTTCTGTCGGAGCCCCAATGTCGCTTCGGCACTCCTTCATTAACAGTTCTGTTCCCTGCATTGCGTCGCCTAACAGCAGCAAAAGCTATAGGCCTTGCCGCCACACTCAGCACCCCGCAATTACCCGCACACGGGAAGCCTCACAAGTCCTCGTCGACCAGGCCACCATTCACCCCGACGACGCTATCGCCATCAGGTTCAACAACGGAGCAACACACTGACTCAACAGGACCCTTCACCCAACGCGCTCCCGTCATATAGTTTCCCTGTCTTCCGGACGACGTGCACCCACGGGCTCGAACTGTGCACCCAGCACGGCTAGATACGCACCCACCGGGCCGCCAACCGCACCCATCCCGAACTTTGCATCCATCGTGACCACCTTTGGTCCAGCACTGGGAAATCCCCGGGCCACTCGGCCCGGGGATTTCTTGTCACGTTCTCACGCTCACGCGGTCTCGGGGAACGTGGA
>BNJV01000096.1_pt1 | contig 101271 bp, 62 predicted proteins | sample 8540591 | NCBI WGS metagenome assembly BNJV01 (sample SAMD00202457, study PRJDB9452) | human saliva metagenome | host: Homo sapiens
TAGCTATAACATTATTTGGCACTTTTTACTGCGATTGTGGTTTCGTCTAGTTTATTATCTCCATCTTTACTTTCACCTCTTGTCAAAGATACATTATGACTCTCATCTACCACAAATCTGACAGCCATATCATTTCATCAACTATCGTAACACTACTTGAACCTTTAGCATGCTGGATACTACCGTCACTATCTACTATCTCAGCTGTTACTTTAGTTTCTTCACCAGTTGCTGTTTTGATACGAAACTTTGAAACTTCTGCCATCTGTTTCGTATTTATTTCATTACCAGCACTATCTTTTACAAAGAACTTACCATTTGCGTTCTCTTCCAACAGTATATTCTTTTGTTCTAGGAGTCCCATTTGGCTCATTTATAGTTACAGTTAGTTTATCTCCACTTACAGCATTTTTAGAAGCTTGATAGTAACTTTTGTGCTGTTAAGATCAAGATCGCTAACAGCTTGCCTCTAGTCATAGTTTTAGCCCATGAGCTTCTTCAAGATAACTCAGGTGCTACATACTCTAAGCTAGCTGAAGCTCCACAGGAGCTATAGGAGAGTTCCTGTTTGGATTTATGTGGTTGATACTAGCATTTATGGTTGTATCGCTTCATGTCTTACAATAAATCCTTCAACATTAATAGACCATAGATTAAGCTCCTTTAAAGAGTGTAATCAACATCACCAAATTAGTATGCTCTACTACTTTAGTTATAACACCTTTATCATTTACACGTATAAAAACTACTGTAGTATTTTCATATAATGGTGTCTTGCCACTCAGGATCATTGATCCATCAATACTGTTCTACCACATACTGTCATTAGGATCTAGCTTAGGAGTTTTATAAGAAAGTGTAAGCTTATCACCATCAACTCTATTTGGCAATGTGATCTTTGCGGTTGTGTGATTTACTTCTTCATCACCCAAATCTTTGTTTACACCATTAAAATATTATCAATCTTATAACACTTTCGCCTGAAATTTCATGAAGAGTTTTGCTCAGATAGTGTTATGGCCAATCCAGTATCGTGACATTATCCATGACTGACTCCACTTTTTGAGTACCATCAGCAGCTACTACGTGAACGCTTAAAACGTCCTTACACCGGAAATATTTCAAGTGGTACACCAGTTACTATGATCTCTAACCATTTCCAGGTTAGTTCTAGTGTGATTGTTTTATGAGGAACGATGGATCGGTGTTATTATAATTTAACGGATCAGTATGTTATAACGATCTTATCGCCAACTACTACATCTTTTGGAAGAGTTATATCCACTGGAGGTTCTGTAATTACCATCCTCGTCCATTTTCAAGATCGCTTAATCCAGTATCATTGTCACGATCTTCAGTAAATACTAAAGTCGGTCTTACATCTGAGTAACACTATCAGATGCTTCATTACTTTTTATTGTATTTGGTTGCCTATCGAACATAAAGCATCTTTTGAATTCACTTCAGCTACTGGCATATTAGGTATATCCAAGCCATTATTGATTATATTTTGATCGATAGTAACATCTCTATTGTCAGTCGTGCCGTCTGGTTTGTTATAGAGAACGAAGGATATCACCGGGACAAAACTGTTACAGTTATTTTTACTGGACTTGTATTTAATCATGAGAAGAGGCATTGTCAAAATATTCTTATAAGTTAAAACCATCGTTATTCTTATCCTCTGTAATTCAACACTTACACTTGGTTTTGGAGGACAAGTCGCCACCATTAGCATTTCCATCACTATAACCACCTATTGGGCTATCGTATGAAGCAAAAGCTCTATTTGTGTCAGTTAAATTTTCTATAACTTTTCATTGATATTTGAGTAGTGACCGCCCTCAGCAAATCTAGCATCGCAGGCTAACACCATCTCCACCACCAGCAGCTGCAGCATTTTCCACCAGCAGCAGTCTCTTCAAGTTTTGTTAGATCTCCACCATTTAAAATAGCATTTTTGTGCAAAGCGCTTTACATCAGCTAAGCCCTCAGCTTCCTATTGTATTTTTGATTTAACTAATGTATCATCCTAGTATTGTAATCTCTTTACCATTGTTTTGCAATGATAGTTACTTTGTCGGCTGCATCGCTAGTTTTGATGCTTTCGCCCATATAGAACGATATCACCAACTTTTTAGTTCTCTCGCATTTCCATTTGATCAACTACGCCTTGCCCGTTAATGATTTTTACCTACCTGGCTTCTCTATGCATATAAATTACTGACTCTCAAATTAATGTGAATTAGTATTATGATCATACATAATTTTTAAATTGCACCTTGGTAACGTCATGGTACGAATATATACTAGTTATAAAAGAATAATATTATAATACATTAGCTAGAGAAAATATTATATAAAAGCTACTTTTGCAAAATGCTCTTGCCAAAACCTAGAGTGTTGCTCGTAAATTTAACATTTTCAAGGCTTATAGACCAAATTTTTGGATCCATCCTTTTGCGTAAAAATCTTTTAAAAGTAAATTTCTCGCTCACTGTGTTAGCCTCACTCATCGTCCTTGAAACTGCACACCCTCTATCTTGCCAACGATCTTTTTGTATCAAGAGCGATGGTGTACCAGCAACAGCTTTGAGTTTTTAAAATTGCTATAGCGAGCTCTCATCGCAGACTAGCCCAGCAAAAGGCAAAGATGTAGCTCGTCAAAGGCGTAAAATGCACTAAAAGCGTAAAGGCTGCCCCTCATCATCAATGACGCAAACACTTGCAAGATGCATCTTTTTAGAGTTAACTATCCTCTCGATCATCTAAAATTCCCCTAAAATGTCAAGAATGGCTTGAAATTTAAAGATAACTACGCGATTATCAGCACCCAAAGCGTAAAATAATGAGCTCTATTAAAAGTAAATTTATCTTTTGCAACCTTTAAAAAGCAAAAGCATCGTTAAAAGTGTCCAAAAGCCACCAATTAGCGAAAAATAGTGGATCGCATTTACCTTTACGAAGCTTGGCAAAGCCCTTTAAAAATAGTGAAAACATCAAAATGGCAAGCAATTTTGCAAGTATCAAGTAGTGCCAACGACTGGCAAAACTGGGCCAAAGCTTAGCAAAACGAAGCTTAAAACAGTAATAAAGCATCAGCAAAAAGATCCTAGTCCCAAAACAACACATCGCCCGTCCTTTTTGACGCATTTTACAAATGCTTTTATGAAATTAAAAGTATTTGCCGATCAGCCTCAAAAGGGTTTAAAAATGCAAACAGATACACCTCTCAAGGAAGCTACAACAACATGAGGCTTTTCGATGAAAACTAGCTCGGGCGATGAGATAAGCTTTTCTATGTATGACAACAAAAGTTTGAGTTTTCTAGCCAGAAAAATGGCAACTTCAAGCCAAAAAGCCTAACTCTCACGCACGAATACGGCTATGAGTTTGCTATATAAAGGCACGCATAGACGAGCAGGACATGAAAAGAGATCGAAGAGGCGATGAAAGCAATTCACTCAGCAGGTTGATGAGTTTATGAAAATGTCAAAGAGGGCGACAAAATAGCAGGCAGCAGCCAAAGCATAAGCGAGCTTTCAAACAAGATCAAGCAGATGTTGCCTGACGCAAAGATCTGGATCATAAAAATTTCATAAATGATAATATGCTAAAAAGATGTTTGACGAACTTTTAGCTAAAATGATGCCAATAAAAATCTACTCAGTAGCGACAAAAAGGCTATTTGACATACTGCTGATGAGAGCAAGTATCTTACTACGCATAAATCTTAGAGCTTTTTGGCTCTAAATCTTTAAACTAGCGCCTCTCTTTGATAAAAGAGGTGCGACAAGACTCAAATCACGAAATAAAGCTGAAAAATAATCCCACAAGCGCCAAGCGAGATCTAGATAAAACAAAAAGTGTAAAAACCATAATTGTAACCCCGCCACCTTTCAGCAGTGCATGCTAGCTCAAATTTATCGCTATCAAGCGTGTTTGAGCCAACGTCTATGAGTAAAAGCTTATAGTAGATGTACGGCACGTTGATGATGAAAAAGTATTTCTGACAAATGGCACAAACAAAAAGCGGCAAGCAAACGAGCAAGATCCAGAGAAATTTTCATGATCCTCAACCATCATCACCTTTAGCACTCTGAGCCGTGCTAGCCTCACTTTTTAGCCACGTAGTTGTAGGTGCCTTTTTGTTTATCTCTTTGGCCACAACTGGCGTTAAAAAGCCAGCTACGATTAGGGCAGATCACGATGCTAATGATGATCGTTAAAAAGGTGCTAAAACGTAAAAAGTATGCCAACTTCATCCACTTTGTAGCGCTAAAGCTTAGCATTTCTAATAGCTATAAAAGATAGCGTCGAGTTTGACTCTAAAAAGGCGGAAAGTTCTCGTTTTTCGAGCGCCATCACTTAAAAAGATCGAAAATATCTCGCCACCTCCCCAGATGCTTCAGCCAAGCTGGGCAAAGTATGCTAAGACAAAGTGGCAGATAGATAGCGTTATCAAATTTCGGCTGTAAAAAGTCTTTAAAGCCAAGGCGAAGAAGATTATCATTTTTACCTTTTTGTATTCAAGCTCAAGTGCGGCGTACATTTCATCTATCGTGCTAACGCCGTTTGATACTTTCACTCATCACTTCGTTATCTTCGCGTCCGTTCCAGATTCTGTCTTATAGCTGCCCTCTTTGTAGCCATTATTTTGAGCGGAAGCGATTTAGCACGTTTTTAGCGATGTAGCACTCATAAAGCGAGTATATTTACGCCACATTTTAAAGACATTGAGAAATAAATTTTAAAAGATATCAAAGATATCGTAGTCAAAGCCGCTGCACTCATGTGAGAGCATCTCAACGATCGTTCGATGATCTCATAAATGCTCTCATCTTCGACCTTCTAATGGCTCTTTTGCAATAGTCGCTAAAAGCCACTTGACTGGCGAGATATCATCAGCTAATGTCTCTACATCGCCAAGCTGTTTTGCCTTGTAAATTGTAGGCGCTAGGGCTCCATTATAAAGTGCCAGATATCGACAACCTCGATGCGTAAATTTTTGTTCATCAGTCTTGGCATCTATGCTCTTCCAGTGCTTCCAAGCAAAGCTATCAATCGAGCTCAGCGCACTCCATATATGCATGCAGCGCTCCAGCTTATGAGGTTTATTTTTATTTATAGCCATTTTTCCCCAACCAAGCCCGTTTGTCTCTCGTCATTTAGGCTTTGATGCATCTTTAACATCTCTAAAACAATAGTTCTTTTCATCCATTTTTAAACCTTTTAAATTTTAAATGATTATAACAAAAACAATCATGCTTAAGCGACAAGCTTGACCCAAATCATCTTAATGCAAGCTACAAGATGTAAAAAATCACCCAAAATTTCTCAAAGGAGAAAAAGATGAGGAGAAAGATCTAGTAGTTTGCAACGTTTGCGGACCAAAAAGCAGCGATGATAAAAATGCAGTTTCTCATTCACGCTCACAAAAACGGCGAAGAGGTTGATATCTGCACAAGCTGCATCCCAAGCGTGATATATGGCTCAGGCATGGTCGTAAAAATCAAACGAAGAGATAAAGGCTGAAATTTAAATATCAGCCACCATGTGAGGATCCTGCCTTATAGAATTTCTCAAACCCTCCGCACTACATCGGACGAGATAAGAAATATCCTTGCATTTCATTCACAATTAAGCTTCTTTGAAAAGCTCTTTTATCTCGTGGCTTTCCACGCCTTTTTGCTGTTACTCTTTTAGCTTCATTGATTTTAGCTATATTTATGATGGCAGTGACTACTTTGCATATCTTTTTATTTACTCATAGCATTTGAGCGACAAAAGTCATCTGCTATCTCTATGCGGTCGATCTTATACCTTTCTGATATAGACAAAACGACGTATATCCAGATCCAAAGTCATCTATACAAAACATCTACTACTTTTTTCCTTAAAAGTGAGTAGTATTCTATCAAGTGTCTCTTGGTCATTTTGCCAGATATCTTCGCTAATCCAAGCTCAAACTGCTTTGATTTAGGTGGTGTGAGTTTAAAGTTAGCATAAATCATCATAATTTTTCAGATGTGCTTTGAATTTGCGCTACGTTTATGCTTATTTTTGGCACTTTTAGCTTTTTGTTTTGCCACCCACAGCTTTGCTCTACTGTTTTTGAGACAGCAAGCGGTCAGATGTCATTCTAAGATATCGCTATTTAGCTGAGCCATATCCATGAAACTCGCCAGCCTCTTTTTGTCCAGATTCTTTTTGACTGCCATCTAAGTAGCGCTTCTACGCAGATGATCTTTAGTTTGATGTTCATAGATCGGCTGAAAATATACCTCAAAAATCCTCTGTAATTTGCTTTTTAAGAGCTATCTCTATGTTTGAGCTTTGTATGTATCTACACTATTCATCTCACTATTATAAACCATCAGTTTTGGCTGGGTTTTGCTTAGCATAGTACATCGCCATATCAGCTTTTTGATGATATTTCTAGGATCGCTGATGTTATCCCTTGTCACTACGTGGATACCAACGACGCTCTTAATCGCAAAGTGATACTTATCTATTTGTAAAGGTTTTTCTATCGTATCTCTTAGCTCCATACCAGAGCTTCATACGCTTAGTGTGGCTATTTTCTTCCATTTTGAAAGCACGATAAACTCATCAGCGCCGATCCTTGCGGTGATCTTCTTGTCTATTGCACGCTTCACGTATGCGCTTTGCTACTGCTTTAAAATTTTATCGCCAACCTCATGTCCGTAAGAGGTATTTATATTTTTAAAGCGACTTATATTTATATAATAAACTGCGATCTCTTTGCTTCTCACCCAAAAACACTACACATACCTTTTAAGTTCATTTAGCAAAGGAGTCTCTGTTGCCAAGAGAGGTTAGATAGTCTCTTTTTCAGATACGCCCTCTAAACTTAACGATCATCTCTAGTCAGTTTTGTCTTTTGGTGCTTCTTTTGTTTTTAGCATCATGTACAAATTTTTGCTCTAGTTATATATCTTCACTTTGATCAGCAGCTTACAAATAATAGCTAATGACCGCTCCAGCTACAATAACAAAAATTATAAGTAGATCGACATAAGATGAGGTTGGCTTTTATAAGTATTAGTGCAGCTGAGATGATAGGTACGAGCTTAGATGTTGCATTTTATGCCAACATACTGATGCGCTTATACGCTTGTTATCACCCCTAGAGTAGCCCAAGCATCAAGAGGAGATGGCATAAGAGATAGAGATGCAGAGTAAAGTCATGCCTATTGTTTGTAAAGCTCATTATAAAAACATACTAATTTAATAATGCGTAAAAATAGCACTCGCATGATTATCAAGAAAAAGCCGCTATAGTTTAATGTAAAGATGGTTGCTGTTAGTACCCTACTAAGAGCGATGAATGAAAGTAGACAATTTACAAAAATAGCAATGCTAGCAGCAAGCTCGCTAGGGCTTTTAGGATGGATCAATATATTAAAATCGCCCATATCACCAACAATGCAATAAGCAAGCGTGAAAACTAGCAAAAGCACATTAAAGCTATCGAGCTAGAACTAGGATCTTTTATCACTGGCTATAAATTTGACCACAAAAATATACCAACAGCGGCCAATAGTAAAAACATAGGGAGCAGATCATCAAGATAAGAAATTGTGTCTTTACTTTAAAAAGGAAAAGTCTTCATTGACGCTTTCTAATGGCATCAAATAATCGTCCCAAAGAAAGACCCTAAAGCATGCAGCAAGCCAGTGCATGAGCTTTTAAGCTTTGATCTGTTCATAGAGATGTAGATACCAAGAACTACAAGACCAAAGTCCCAAAAATATCAACAAATTTTCAAAAATTTTTATAGTTTAAAATGCCGGCAAACTGAGAAAAATATAAAAAAAGAGCTATAACGGCATAGAAAAATCTGTTTTTGTCTTACGATATGACTGAATCGACGTATGTTTCTCTTCCATTGTTTATTCTGTTTCAAACCTTATTTTTAGTTATAATTTTGCAAATTTTTCATTAAGGTTGTATTATGAAAGTGTACATCGTCTTATCTGGAGAAAAATTTAATGGACTACCAAGCGTTTAATCTATTTTTTTCTCAAAAAGGCTAGAAAAACAGTATTTTTATAAATGTTTTTATGATTTTTACGGAGGCCATTATAGCCGGATTTGTCGCTGATATGCTCTTTTAAAAACCAAAGTATTCACTATTATCGGCGTCATTTTTGCTATTTTTGGATCATTTTTATCCAATAAAAAATAGACGAAAATCGGTGCTAAAAGCTTAAAAATTTTCAGACTTTAAAAAAAGAGATGATCTTTGAAGTAGATGAGAAAGTAAATTTGGCATTTTACGAAAATGAGCCAAAAGAAAATGAAATTTTTGACATAAAAAGATGTAAGTGAATTTACGAGCTTAAAAATATCTTTGTCATCTTTATAAATGAAAAATCCATCTTGTCTTGCCAAAAACAAAGAAACCTCAGAGCTAGTAAAAGTACTTATAAAAAAAGAGCAAAAAGAGCTACTACTTTTTGGTAATTTAGACTACAAAGCGAGCATAGGGCTAAAGCTTGTAATTTACAAGCTTTAGATGTGATCAAGCGTGCTTCTATGAGCTCTTCAAAGTCTTTAGCATTCATCGGCTTACCCCAGAAATAACCTTTGTATCTCATCGCAGCCTAGCTCTTGGAAATCTCAAGCTGAGTTTCGTCCTCAACACCCCTCAGCGATCGTCTTTAGTCTCGATATTTTTAGCTAGAGTTATAACGCTTTTACAACGTCTCTATCGGTCTCATTTATAGCGATATTATCAACTAGTTCTTTTTGCGATCTTTAGCTCTATCTAGTGGATACTTTTTGATGTAGTTCATCGATGAAAAAGCCGGTGCCAAAGTCATCGATCGAGATGCTCATGCCTTTGTCTGGTAGCTTTCTTTAAGACTGTTTGCATGATCTCTTCGGCATTTACGAGGCTTGCCTCTGTAAGCTCGATATCAACACACTTTGGATCCATGCCAAATTCTTTTCGACATAGTGCAAAGATGTCCGATGCAAAATTTACATTATCAACTCTGTTTTGGCTGAGATATTGATGCCAACTTTTAGGCTGATGCCATACTTTTTGTTCCAGTAGCTCATCTGCCTTATGGCCTCTTTTGCCACCCATATTTCCTATTGTATTTATGATGGAGCTTTGCTCAGCAACTCGATAAGTTTAGCCGGACTTACAAAAGCCTTTTACTGGAGAGTTCCACATTATAGAGCCTCAGCGCCTATTATCTTTTACCATTTAGTAGATACTGTGGCTGGAAAATTTGAAGCAACTCCTCATCGAAAATCTCATAGACTAGTGTAGGCTCTATGTAGTTTTTCTCCTGAATGATCTCTTTTATATCATCGTAAAGACATATTTTGTATTGACATCTCTTTTGGCTGCATCAAGTGCGGCTCCAGCTGCATGATAAGATCATCAGCTAAAGATTTCACTTGTTTGCGTTGAGCTAACGCCAACCTTTGCTCCAAGAGCTATCTTATAGTCGCCAACTGAGATTTGCTCAGCTATGATGTTTAGCAGGTAGTATAAAAATTCTCATAATGCCCCCTCATTTTTGCTTTAAAACTATCATGAAAGTCATCACCGCCAAACCTTGAGATGATAGCACCCTTCTGGCAAGATAGCTTTGATATTTTTAGAAAGTTTTAAAAGCACCTCATCGCCCACGTAGTGACCGTATGAGTCGTTTATGGCTTTAAAGTGGTTGATGTCGATGCATAAATATCTATCCTCTCGCCAAGCGCTTTGGTCTTTTATCATCTCTGAAAGTTTGCTTAAAAATGACTGCCGCTATTTAAAAAGCCCAGTGAGTGAGTCAAATGCGCTAAGCTGCCTTAAGCGCTCGTTTTTCTCTTCAAGCTCTTCTAAATTATCTTGGATCTCTTCATCTAGTTTGTAGCATGATGATATGCCTTTCGATCTAGCCAGATCCCTCATAGCAACTGCGCTTTGAGATACTGTAAATTAGCGCTGCATAGACTAGCAAAACCATAAAGTAGAAAAACTATCCAAACTAGAGTAAATCTATCAAACGTATTAGTAGCTCCTAAAAAGAGTAATGACACGATAAACAGAGGTAATAACTAGTATATACAGCACTATAGTCTTTTTCTGTGGCTTCGTATCTTTGATATTTGCCTTCGTTTTTCCTTTAGATGCAAAGCATGCTACAAATATAATGACGCAACTTAAAAGAAAAACTCGTAATGAACATCTTTGTGCCGCCATGTGTCAAAAAGGCCTTTGATGAGTAATATACGTCGCAAATGCAAATGATAAAGCCATTAGATATAAAAGTAGGCTTATACTTTTTATAGCTAAAAAGCTGGTCTGATACGTATAGTAAAATGTGACAACAAAGACATAAGCAAAAGACATAAAATATCCATTATGATGTATGAAGAGCATATCACAAATTTTTTATTAAGCGCTATTTTGCTAGACTTCTATCAAAATACTAAAAACCAAAAAGACCAACCGTAATAAGCATTAAAGCAAGCGCATCTACAGCGACTTGCTCAGCCATATCACTCTTTTTAATTTCTTGACAAAAAGCAATGACAGATATAAAGAAACATAAAAATGGATCAAGATATAGAAACTTGCATAAGATCCGTGCTGGGAGATGTGCTCTGCATAAGAAAGCTGATCTATCATAAAAGCAATAAAAAGGATATCAGCCATGCCCAGCTCAAAGCAAGTAAATCTAAAAACATATAGGTCCAGTATGAGTTTAAATTTCTACTACTTTTTAGCAAAAAGAATAGGCGATCACTACATCAGTACCCGACCGATATAGCTGTCAGATAAAACTGATCTCCCAGATAAATAGCAAAAATAAGCAATAATCAGGGCAAATATAAATAAAAATGAGCCATTGTGAAAAATTTGTTATCCTATCGAGCACGGCCGCTCTCCGCTTCTTGGGCTAGCTCTTTGCCACCTTTTGCCACTCGCCGCTGTCATCGACGTCGTTGCCGATAACCCTCGTATCTAGCGTAAAAATGCTCAACAACCTTTTCTTGCACTCTTCATCTTTTTGGCAGATAGCTCTGCTCATCTTTTTGCAAAATTCTCCAAAAACGTGCTCGCATCAACTTTTTAGCGTATGTTTGCGCTAACTCGTAATAGTTTTGCAAACAATTTCTTTAGATTTAGCGTAAGCTTGCTCGCTCATATCCACGCTCAGCTTGCCGTCAGAGTAAGCACTCCAGCCCTAAAAGCAAAGCTAAGATGTATGAGCCCTCGCAGTAATAAGCCCTCACTCATCGACCTTTCGCCACGCGATAGCCCAACCGCACGTGCTATTAGCTCGTGAAAGACGGCCATTTTATACTCCGCCTCTTCGTGCAAGAAGAAATTGTACTAACCCGCCAGTCGTCGCCTTGTACTCTTCTATAAATTTAAAAACGCCACTTTTTATTCATGCTCATCTCAGTATCAAGCCCGATAAAGAGGATATGCCCAAACTCATGGCCGATCGTTGAAAATTTCATAGACTTTTTCCAAGTTTCTTGACTTTAAAATAAATTTCTACCAAAATCCAAAAATTCGCTTGCTGAATTTCAGCCCCAAGCTTCATACAAAGGCTTTTGCCTTTTGCGCCCTCATAGACGTGATTTACAAAGGCAAAATACTGCTTGCCGCATTTTGCGCTCACACTCTCATCATTTGGCACGACTTGAGCGCTAAAAAGTCCCGTTTAGCTCCGCTGCGTAATCAGATCATCGGCACGCTTATATAAAGCTGCGTTCTAGCGATATTTTCGCTAACTGCCCTGTTTGTCTCGGCGTTATCAATTGTGATCTTTTCGCAAACGCTTTTGTAAGTTTTTGTCACTTTTTCTTTACAGTTTAAGCTCGTCAATGCCCTCGCTATCAACCAGCCCTGATGTCCCACTCTGAGCGCAACCGCGTGCGTGTAGGCATCCCTCGTAGTACTCTAGCGGGTGGCTCGGCTGAAGCGCGCCTTTTACCTCCATCCACGCTATCTCAGCCTCTTGCCAAGCGTTTATAACTTTTGCATTGTCCTCTTCACAAAAGGCGTTTTGCAACTTTTCAAGGTATTTTACATAAGATTTTTGCTCGTCATTTTTGAGCCAATTTTCAGTACTTTTCAAGGTTTTTATAAATACTTTTTAAGCTCTTCTAACCTCATCTTTAAAGGCAAGCGCGTAAGGCAAAAAGCTAGATCTATCGCCTCTTTGCAAACTGCGCCGTACGTTCTATCAGCCCTTACGCCGTTACTATCACACTGAAAACAAAGCGTTTTTAGTGATAAACCCATTTGCCGGCTTAAATCTTTAAATTTAGCTTCAAACTCTTTATTTGTGGTATCTATTATCTTATCTTGCCATGAATGTGCCACGCATTTAGACTAAGTCCAAGCTCTGCTATAGCCTCTACAAAGGCTTGATAAATGGGTCTAGACTTTGCTCATCGCGTGCCTTTTTATAAGCTGGGCGTGCAGATTTTCATATAATCTTCTAACGTAGCCGTAGATCACGTTAGCACGCGTTTTTGCTCGTCCTCGCCCTAAATTAGCTTTTTAACTCATTTTGAAGTGGGATCAACTTTTAAGATCAACTATCCTTCTTGCAAGGGCTAGCTTTTTGGCTCGGTGTGCCAGTAATGCCGCAATTTTTCACAGCCTCATTTATAAGCTCGTTGTCTAAATTTTTATAAATCGCGTTTAGCTTGGATTTTTGCTCTTTTGTAAGTTCGTTTAGTCTTTTAAAATCATTCATATTTTCATCCCTTAAAGTTGCAGGATTTTAGCATAAAAGCCATTAAAATTTGCTACAATTTACCGAAATTTAAAAATCTAAAAAGGCAAAAATGGACATTCTAAAGGACTTTGGTGAGCCACGCATCAAAGCGAGTTATGCTACCAAAAGATACAAACTCAGCTGGCAATATCTTTGGCGGCTGGATAATGAGTCAGATCGACCTTTGCAGGGTGCTCAGGCTGCTGGAGAATTTCGCCTGAGCGAGTTGTGACAATTTCGATGAAAGAGATCATCTTCAAAACAACCAGTCTTTGTTGGCGACGTGCTAAGCTGCTACGCAAAGATCATCGCAGTTGGCAAAACATCGATAACAACGCAGATAGAAGTGACTGCACTTAGGCTAAATGACGGCGGTTTTGAGAGACTATACACGTCACAAGTGCAACTGCGACCTATGTCAGTGTGACAAAAGATGGACACAAAAACCGATAGATGAGAAGCTAAAAAGCTCCATGGATTTTTCAAAAGTAGTTTGCAATTTATGCAGCCAAACCCCAATTTATCACTATTTTTTAAAAAGAATTTGATTGACTTCAAAAAGAGAAATTTTCAACTTATTTAAATGCTTTTATAAAGCAAAACTCAGCCCTTACACTTTTTGGGAGAAAGATGAAAAATCACGCTTAGGGCTTTTTACAAACGCATATTTTTAGATATCTTAACACAAGATGAGCTTGAGAAATTTGAGTTTAAAGAGCTACCAAAAACAAGCACAATCTACACAGAAGATATCGAGATCATCATCTTAAAAACGGCTCAGCAAAGCTCTCATTTTTTAAGAAGATGGCGAGGAGTATCCTTTATCATTTAGACAACATCGCCATACTCGATGACAACTGCGCCTTTGAAGTGCTTGAGGATGCCCATTTACGTCATTAGACTAGATAAAATAGGTGAAAATGTACATAATCAAAAAGCTGCAAGCGAGATACTAACAACCACGCTAAACACCATCATCGTGCAGCGCCAGATCACAAAATCGATACTTTTTGAGGACGCAAAGGGCAGGATCGTAAATTTCTTGATCGAGCTTGCAAATGAGCAAGATCTAAAACAAAATGGCTACCGATATGTATTTTTGCCGTTTTCTCTAAAAAGTGCTCTCAAGCTTTTGTTGGCCTCAAGCGCCAAAGCGCCTCAACAGCCTTTTAATGAGCTTATCAAAGACGACATCATCAGAAAGATCACACCGCACGAATTTCTCATTATCGACCACGAAAAACTTGAAAGTTACACGAATTAAAAGCTTTTTACGCCCTATCTTTTAGAGGTTAGTCAGCCTATCTCGAAGCTCTTTTGAAAGTGTAATCTAGAGCTCATATCTGTCAAAAATGACGATCATATCATCACAAGCGTTGCACCAAGCCAAAACACGCATCTCTATCGAGGCGATTTTCGCGTAACGACTTAGCGCATCGACTTTTTCTTATCGCCAAAAGCTTTTTAATGGCGATCTCATCGATGTCTTTGAAGAAAGAATTTGATATTTTTGAGCCTTTTTATGACAAATCCATCATCATATCTCAAAAAGTTGTTTTGCAAGATCTTTCTCACGCAAAAAGGTCGAAATAGCGCCAACGATGACACCAAAAAGAGGGCGTGCCAAGATCAAGATAAAAGTAGCGCAAGGACGCTGAAGACAAAGAGCCCCAAGCCCAAAGGCTAGTGCCCAAAAACATCTTTTTACTCTCTTTGGTTATCATTTTTGCCCTCTTATGCCAAAAGTCCGGCGCTATTTATCGCTTGGCTGCGCTCTTGGCGTACCCTTCCTCGCCATTTATCACGTCATTTTCCAGATCGGCGCATTTGCCTTAAAGTCCTCGACAAACTCGTTTTATAAGCCTGAGCGCGACCTTTCTTTGAGGGCTCACTACACCTGCTAGCATAAGAGCTCGTATGCACCCGGGCACATCGCCTTTTGAGTGAGCAAAGAGCACGTAGGCATTTTCTTTTTTGGCTCGCTCTGCCAAGATTCAGCCATTTTGCTGATCGGCTCATAGATATCAAAGCTAAGCGCCGAAATACTGCCCTTCTTTACTATGCCCACAAAGTGATGAGCGCGCCGCGCTTTTATCTTTTTAAATTTCTATCATACCACTCGTTTGTGATGCTTTGAACGTCCAAGCTTCCATTATAATTCTGCATCTTAGCCCAACAGCTGGCGGTAAGATAGAAATTTATCGCCCGATTTAAGCAGAGCGAAATTCATATCGCCACATCCGTCATTTACAGCCACAGCGCAGACATTTTAAACACTTTTAAGCTCTCTTTCTCGCCAAGGCCGCTTTTACCCTGCCTAATCTCTTGCTTTCACTTTTATACTCCTGATAGGCCCAAGAAATCTGATCTCTATCAGACGCAACTTTGTAATTTTTGCTGATTTTACTAAAAATAATTTAGATATACTTATTTGGTAATTTGCAAAGAGATAGATGAATCTAAATTTTAAAAGTATAAACCCCAGCCTATTCGTGAAGAGGCAAAAGTTCAGGTAATTTTGGAGAGCCAAAGTATGTAAAGAGCAAAGCGGAGCTAAATTTAGTAGCGCTCAAAGGCTTTGCATTTATGGAGTGATGGATGGCGAAGCCCATATCTTGATGGGAGGCGACTTGGCAGCGGCTCACGAGGCCAACGGCATGAATACGTAAAAGGCGAGATCCACACGGCAGCCCAAGCCCTAGCATGAGGACTCGATGAAATTCCTGTACCAAAACACATCACACGAACTCTTTTTGCTCAGTGGCAAAAAATTTAAAGGCATTGCCCCGCAAATGGCGCGTTATCTGCGTGACCGTGCGTGTCCAGAGATCTCGCTGCCAACTGGATAGCTATAACCCATGCGGTAATCGGCAGGCTTGGCACGAGGGCAATGGCCAGAGCTTCTTGAAGGCATCATCATTTACTTTACGCGCGCTTTGCGAGGAGAGGTTAGCCGTATGTCAGCGAGGCGCGATGAGAAAATCGGCGAGTTTATACCAAAGATGAAGTGGATAAACATGGGCGGCGCCACCACATCACGAGGCTGATTACGACGTGGAGCTGCTTATAAAGATAATTAGGGCGTTTTCGCGAAAAGTACGGCGTGGAGTAATCATCTGAGCCCGCGAGGCCGGGCTGCAGCAGATCAGCTTTTTTGATGTTGCGTGCTTTGACATCGCACAACGAGAAAGATATCGCCATCCTTGACACCTCAGCTGGAGTGCGCACATGCCAGATACCAGTCGCGCCTTTTACCGCCCAGCCGTTAGAGGCGAGGGTAAAATGGCAATCGTTTATAGATTTGGCGGCAATACCTGCCCAGCTGGCGATAGCGGACCGAAGGCGATGTGAGTATAACGGATAGCGAGCCAAAATCGGCGACCGCGTCGGCTTGAAGATCACCCATCACACCATCGTTAAAACACGATATTTAACGGTTAAACCGCCTGATCTGCTACTTTTAAAAGAAAATGGCGAGACAAAGATGACGATATTAATATTATCTAGTTATTTTTCAAGATTTGCACCTTCTAATGGAGAATTTTCAGTTGTGATTACGAACTCCAAACTAATTTAAATTTATTATCTATGTAATTTATCTTGAACTATTTTATTGAGGGTATTTTAATGTTGACTTTTGTATATAAAAATAATGAAGATAAATCAAATATACCAGCCACCAATTTTCTGACTTTTTTTAAAGACTGCGATCTGTCAATTTGCTATCCATGTATTATCTTAGCGCTCTTTAACAAAATATTTTTGTTTTTTTGCACGAAAACCACATCGCTGTAATGGTAATTGACATTTTTAATAAAAACTGCGAGCCAATTCCCACGACACCATACCTAAGTAATTTATTTATTCGAGCTTTTTTGCCAGTTAGCTAGTCCGTTTGCGACCTTTTGCCAGCTCCTTGCCAAATGATCACTGATAGCCAAGCGCCATATCCATGCCAGCAGCCACTCCTGAAGCGTAAATGACCTGCTCACCATCCAAGGCGCTCTTGCCATTTTACAGCTTCGCTGCAACTTTTACCCACTGGAAGCGACCTTTATTTGAGGTAGCCTTTAGTCCGTCAAGCCTCTCGCAGAGCGATGTGAGCTGAGAGCCTGCATACACTTAGCGGGGACTTGAGATGCCAAAACGCACCCTTGGGCTTAGAAAGAACTCACTATCATCTACAAGCGTCCTTGTGCTCTGACTCGGTGGAGTAGTGCAAAACGCTATCTTTTGGCATCTTACTGCTTTTAGTCTTTATAAAAGCCTTTGCTGCTTCTTTCATCCCGCCATCAAACGAGACGTAGCTTATCTCATTTCTGCACTCTTGCTAAAACCCACTGGCCCCATGAGATCAAGCGTCACACTCATCAAATATAAGGCAAAAAGATGCATAGTGTGGTCCTTTTCGGCTGTAATGGCTTTATTTTAGCAATTTTTTCAGATCAAAAACGCCAAAATTAACAAAACTTAAATGTTTTTTATAAAATTAGTAATCTTTTTTACAAGGTTTGCTTTGTGATTAGCTCTGATATAGCCGCAAAACGGCAGCTGTGTGATTTTAGTTATTTAACCAAAGCTTTTAAATCATTTGCTTTTAGCAACAAAGGAATAAAATGACGAGCATCTTACTCTACTTTACATTGTTCTACAGGCAATGGCTATTGAGGACCAACTGGCGTCAATCAATATGATGCACTAGTTTGGCAGCATTAGAGGATAGAAAATATCAAGCCCATGAGCATGGCTGGGGCCCGATATTTCACTTCTTTATACAAGCGCAACGACTACTTCATGATAGCTGTACTTTCATCATTTCAGCTGTTATCATCGGCGTTCGTGCTACACTCTTTGACTACTCTGGACCAAAAACACTTTAGTCGAGGGCAAAAAGTGCTTGCTTTTTCAGTATTTATACGTATAGCTCGCCCAGCTGCGATCTCGATCATCTTGGCACCAACTGGTATCATCATCATGTGGGTGCAGAGCCAGGCGGTGGCATTTGTGTTTGTAGATACTTGCACGAGATAGCACCGTGATCTTTACATATCTGTGCTACCGATGCTCTTAGCTGACAAAAGAATGCCCCAGCAGTATACGACATCAGGATGGATGATGATAGTTGGTGGTTATCTATCAAAGAAGAAAGACCAGTCCCAGCTGGTAATTTAACGCTGGTCAAAAGCATGGTATTGGATCGCTATCCTCGTGTATCGTGATGATCATCACTGGTGCGGATTATGTATTTTCAAGACTTCAAAGAGCCAGCAGCAGTCGCCACGGCTTGGCATATCACAAATCGATTCAAGATATAGCGTAGTTATCCACAACTGCCCGGCATCGTCTGTGCGGTATTTTCTCAGTTCATATCTTGTTATATGGCTGCGATCGCTATACATGGCGCTATCTGGTCGATGATCACTGGACATATAAAGAAGAAGAAGAGGTTTGTGTTTCAATTACTTACTGGTATCAAGAGCTTGTTAAGAAAACAAGATCCCAGTATCTGACTACGAAAAAATCATATACAATTCTAAAATACTAATCTTGACCTTGCGACTACGCAGGGTCAAATTTCTTTATAGCAAATTCTTTACAGCACAAACTTTAAAAATTATTTTTTAGCTATAATCCAAAAATCAGTTTCAAGGTTTGAAATACTAATCACAAAGGAAAACAATGACAAAAACAATTGATTGTAGAAATTTTAGAGGCCCAAAACCAGTCATCATGACTAAAACGTAATTTGAGGGTTTAAATGAAGGACAGGGTTTAGAGACGTAAATGCTCTAGCTCCTGTAAAGAAAAATATCTCAAGATTTTTGAAAAATCAAATATAGACCGAAGCCCAGAAAGCAACGGCAATGAGACTGCACCAGCCATCAGGCAAAAGCGCACTTGAGCTTGCTAACGGTGAATGGTCTGCGACATAACACCGCAAAATGAAAAAGCGCTCTATCAATGAAGAGCGGTAGCGGCGAAGTTGGTGCAATTTACTATCAAATCCCTATGCACTTCTTCAAGTAGAGAAAACCAAAGATAATCATCTGCGTAACAACGCCGTTAAGATGACGACAAAACCGCTCAATACTCCAAGTTTAAAACCGCTTAAAGATCTTGAAGCCGCTGGCGTCTAAATTTAAGCTGCGGAAGGGTTTTGGAGGTTTATAAACTAGTGTTGATCTTGCAGTTGGCGAATTTCTTTAAACGCTTATGAGATCATCGACATACCTCAACCACGAGCAAATCAAACTATGATTCATCACGACAAAAGCTACGCAGTTCGTTAAAGCCGCTGGTTGAGTTGCTGGCTTGACCCGTCGGGTTCTACAAAACGATTAGTAGTTTCAATTTATCTCATCCAAACCCGCTCTCACATCGGCTCAAACGAGGACGCGAGCGTTTTGCTTCTCAGACGATCTTGCGTCGTTCAGACGTGCCGGCCTTATCACGCCAGTGAACACTTCATCTATGGTCAGACGTTGCCGCATTTAAGTGACGTCTTGCAATAAAAGAGGCGATAAACGCCCCAAATACGGGCTTTGATAGCCGCAACCTGCACCTGAATTTCTAGGTTAGGGGTTTCGTACAGGGAGCTTATGTTGCAGAGAGGCGGCGGCGTCAGCCGTTGGCGACACGATAGAGACGCAGCAGATGTATTATGGCCAAGCGCGACGGGCAAGGCATATCAGTACCCTGGGCAAACAACACAGCAGAAGTTGGTAATGTTTTGATCCTCACAGCCTCTTGGCAGCGGTACCTTTAAGCACAGCGATCAAGGCTGACTTTACCAAGCGCGAAGTGATAAATGATGTCGTTGGCATCATGGCTCAGCTGGGCCTTTGGCCGCCTAAAAGCACCAAGGGCATCAAGTTTATGCGGCAACCGATGTGACTGACGGATTTAGGGCATTTAAGCGAGATGTTAAAACGACAAGATCAGCCACTGCCCGAAAGATGTGCCAGTGATCGCAAGCGCGAAGACCGGCCGATATGGGCATCATCCCAGAGTGGTAGTTACAAAACCGCGATCGGTAAAGCATTTGTGAGCAAAGAGGCTGATATCTGCCATGACGCGCAAACTTGAGTGATTTTCAGCCGTTAGCGAAAATGAGGCACCGTACTCTAAAGCGTGCCTAAGAGAGTTGGCCAGAGCACTCAGCCATCATCGCAGAGTGCGACAAAAGGCGAGTTTGATATATTTTAACCAACTCAGGCTACCAGTTTATTTAAGGCCAGCAAAGTCTGGCTACCTTTTTAATTTAATTTAGCGTTGAGCAATAGTTCAATGCCAGGCGATGAACTATCTTGAGATTTGCATCACCGCTGCATTTCTGATGAGAGCAAAAGATAGTGCCAAGGATTTGACTTCCTGGCCCGGAGGTTGGTGGCTAAGCCTAAGCTCAACTGGCTTGAGCAGTGGGACTTTGTCGTGCAAACAGCAGCTTAGATAAGATAAAAGTTGTTTCGTGGAACCGCGCAAATCAATTTCGTTCGCATTTGCCGGTTGGTCTTAGCTAAGATCAAAGAGATACCGAAGAAACTACGTTGATAAATGATCGCCAGGAAGGGCTGACAGCACCCCAGTTTATCGCCGCGAGGCAGTAGGTAATTTCACGACTTTCGCTATCAACTCAAAAAATGACGACGAGCTAATATTTCAGTGGTCGTAATGAGCAGTGCATGATAGCTGCAACAAATATGACGAACGCAGCTAGTCTGGATATAGATAGCTGCTCCGACAGAAGGCTTTGACAGACACGCTTAAATGAATGGGCTTGATGAGAGCGAAAAAAAGAGTGGCTATCAGAAAAGCGCACGGCTACCGCCCAACCACAACCTGAAAACTACGCAGACAAAGAGCTGAAGTAGTTACTTGATCTACTAAGTCACGGGGCAAACGCCCGTGATCTCTTTAATAAACAAAAGGTATTTATACAAAAGTACTATGTTAAAATCATGGCTAGTTTTAAAAAGCGAGGTTTAATGAATGCAAAAAATAGCGCTAAACCAGTTTTGCAGATTTTAAGAGTTCATGTAAAAGATAGCACTACTTCTTTTTGCCTTCATCTTTCTTGGCACTTTGTCATATTTGCTGGCATAAACGATGGTAAAATATGGAAATTAACGCCAATTTAATCACTAGAAACAATATCGTGAGTACATTTGTAGAGGTAAAAGACAATATCACCCACAAAGGTAAGACTCATAGCAAACGGCGTGGTTTCATTTTATGAAGATACTGCTGGGCAAATATCTTGCTAACCGCTTTACGTGATAGCAAAGAGCACCCTTGCTTATGAGCGTACTTGAGGGTGCTTTTGAGCTAATAACCATTATCTCTACTTGGGATATCAAAGCAGGCGAGTTTAGGCTCTGATAGATTTTATGTGCCAGACGCCGAAAGATATTCCACATAGGCTTACGGGCTAAAAAAATGGCAATAAAATTTTGGGTTCAGCTAAATCCAAACCTTTAAAAATAGGTCATACGCCATGTAATAAAACCTTGCCGCATACGTCTTTTGGTCGATAAAGATGGCAATCTCGAAGAGAGATGAGTTTTATAGGAATTTATAAAGAGGACTTAATAAATACATCTCGGCAAGGTGGCGAGTTTAGTTGACAGACTATTTCTATACTAAAGATATGACCTACAAGATCAGTTACCCAGAAGAGCAAAGTCGTACGGTCATACGTGCCCAGCAGACAAGCACACATCTTTTATCCAGCTAGTTCTAGTCAGCTGCCCGTGCTTGGTCACATTTAGTACGTTTCTAATAGCGTGACAACCATACATAAAAAGGATAGTACCTTTCCTCCTCCATTTACTGGTGGATCGCTCTTTCGCGGCAGATAAAAGTGCTCAACCACTAACACTGAGCAAAAGAATTCGATCTCACCAACAACAGCATCAAAAACCTCTACGAAGATAGAGATAAAGCGATGACGGCATAAAAGCTACGAGTAGATTGGCTATGTATTTGAAAAGAGCTTTTAAAGATCGTGGTCTATGACGCTTATACTGGCGTCATCACGACATTACAACGCTCTTTAGAAAATCTAGGGTTAAAAAAAAGACGACGTAGCAGATCTAAACAAAGAGTCACTTGAAGATGAGTCTAAAAATTTAGCAGAAAATAGAGAAAACGCTATCAATAATGATCTATCTTATGAAGCGCTTTTTAAGGCGTAAAAATGAGATAATCGATGTTTTAGCGACCCAAAGTAGCTTTGAGCCAGAAAACACAAGGCTAATTTCATACTTATAAAAGATATCACCAAGAAAGTATGACAAAGAAATGATTGATACCAGCCACGTCTTTTATCACCAAATGTCATCGCAATAGCTTCAGCTAATGAGCCATTTGATCATCCAAAACAAACAATGTCGAGTAATTCTCTTAATGTTCGTGCCGTTGTCCTCATAATGAAGATATCATCGCAAGGAGGACTTTGATAGCTTTGAAGCTGCCAGCAAGCAAAAGGCCTTGCAAGCAAGCTTTGTTAAAGCTACCTCATAGCAAATGTGACAGCAAACGCTTACGGCAAGAGTCTACTTTTGGATAAAAGGCTCGGTTTATCGATGCCGACGAACAGACAAAGGTCATCTACTCGTCTACCAGATCTTGGTGACATGCTACAGCTTCAAGAGAGACTGACAAAGCAAAGAGAGCAAGGCGCTGCTTTGGGCGAGCGAGAGCAAATGTTCTACTTGCATGGATAAAAGTAGCTAGCATGCTAACATCCCAGACGAGCTAAGTAGATGCTTGGCATGCAAAGCACTCTAAATTGGGAGCAAAGACAAAGTCGGTCTTTAGTCGATGAGTTTGATGAGTATAGCTTTTGAGAGCTTAAGCAGATGCTCAAGCCTTACACCAAAAGATATCCAAGCTTTACAGCATAGAATAAAAGAGTACACTTTTAGACGTGGGAGCAAAAGCGCTTGAATACGATGGAATTGTTGAAGTGAAAGCTGATAAAGGCACGTTAAGAGACCTTAGCCTAGAGATGAGCTTCTTTGTCTGCCAAGACCTGCTTTACAAGAATATTTCTCATTTAGCAGAAAGAGGTCATCTTGCTTGATGAAGAGATGTTATTGACGCAAATGACGCATTTTTGAAAGTGCGGGCTCAAAAGATGGCGTACATCTAGAAAGATATGCCTTTATAAAGCAAGGCTTAAGCGATATAAAACACCAGATCATAGAGACCATAAACCAAGGTGGCTCGTGGAGTGGCAAGGGTTTGGAGCGAAAATAATATAAAGAGCAAGCTTTGAAGTCATGAGGTACCGCTTATCGACGAATGAGACTGGCTACATCATGCTGTGTAGCACAAATAACAAGCACAAAAATGAAAAATATCTGAATTTATCGCATATCACGATCCGCTTACAAAGCTACCAAATAGTTTTACTCTACAATAAGCTGTACTCTCGTACAAAATGAACAAAAATAGCGTCATCTACCTTGATATGGATGATTTTAAGCATAAACGACAACTTCGGTCACCAAATAGGCGATAAATACTAGTAGCTATCTCTGAAAAAGATAGGCTATGTTTAATGGCAAAAATATCTTTGCAAGGATAGGCGGAGATAAGGTTTAGTAGGCGTGCATAAACTACGGTGAGGCGAAGTCTGTGAGATAGCGCAAAAATATGCTAAAGGCTAGCAGATGAGTAAAGATAGACGAGCTAAAACTAAAAAGCAAGCGCTAGCGTGAGCATAACGCTGATAGTGAGCCGGGCTGATGATGTGCACAAAGAGCCGACTGGGCATGTATCGAAGCCAAGATAAGTGGCAAAAACAGAAGCTATACATTTTGATGCGAAAAAGATGTCATGAGAGCCAATACGAAGATGGCTCAAAAATTTTCTAAAAGCGCTTGACGCTGGCGAGATGTTTTTTGAAATTTTCAGCGAGATCAGCTTTTAGCACGAGGCGAGACTAGAGTCTTTAAGCCCCTTATTAGATGGAGAAAAGATGGCGAGATCATCTATCAAGCGACTTTTTACCACTTATAAAGACAAGTAGCGCATCGAGCAATATCGCTTTATTTACGATAAAAGAGGCGCTTTTAGCAAGAAAGATGGCACTGAAAATGGCATAAGCGCAAAAGTTCGCCATGGTAAGCGTTAAAAAGCTCTTCTGACAGAAAATATGGCATAAATTTAAAGCGATATTTGAGTGAGGATAAAAAGCCCGATCCAACTGGGCTTATCATCGATGTTATCGACGCGCTGCAACAGCTACAGTACTCAGAAGTTTAGAAAGTGTGCGAGAAAATATAAAAGAGCTTGGCATACACTTCTCGCTTGATGGACTTTCGGCTCATGCTCAGCTCGATCGAAGCTCTTGGCATGCTAAGAGACAAAACCGCTTTAATATAGATGAATGCATTGCAAACATATCTTTAAACTCAAAAGAGGCGCTTGAGGAGCGCTAAATGATGATAAAGTTTCGTGGCTGATAAGGCCGGACTAAAATGCGACTATATATATCGATGATCAAAGAACCTGAGTTTTTACTTCGGTCTTGGATTTGATCAAATTTCAAGGTAACATTTTTCTCATTGGCACTGGCAAAAGGTGCTGCTTCGTTTCAAATTTGAAAGACTATATCTACACATAAAAGACTATAAAAATAGCGTACCTCGAGTCTTTCAAAGGTTTAGTCGTGCTAAAAAGAGCTTGCAAACAGAAGTGATAGCAAATTTAAATCAAGACGACAAACCTAGCACAAAGCCTAAAGCAAAAATAGAAGATGAGATAAAAATAACAGGGTGGGATTTCAATCGAGAAATTCTCCTCATTACGCGAAGCTACCAGCGCGTAATGACAGCGGCGAGCTCTGTAATCTAGCCATGTCCATCATCAAAAGAGTGCGATATAAACTGAAGGTTTTAGTAAGGAGACAAGGGAGTTGAGTGATGTAAAAATGTTTATGAGCACGAGATCCCCAAACGGAAGCAAAACTTTTACTTTGCAAAAAGTGCAAAACTAGGAGAAAAATCGAGCAAAAGGAGTGAATGAAGATGAGGGTTTTAGCGAGATCGTAACGCCGTCGTATCATCAACATCTAAGCGTAGATGCGACAAACCTTCTGCGCTTTTGAGCGACAGCCCTAAACCACGCAGATAAGTCTAGGGCTGATAGCACGGTTGATACCGTTAGGATCGTCGCTTAGAAGACTTAAAAACGAACGAGCCAAAGAGGTGGGTTTTACATCCAGCCAGTCTTTCCTACCCGCCGAAAGTTGTATCAAATAGGCGCTGAGCTTATCGGCGAAAAACGATCACTTGAGTTACAAACATAGTAGCAAAGCTCTTTAGCGAGCTTGAGATCGGCGCTTCTTTGCAGCTTAGCAACATGCAAATCAAGGATAATTTGCAGTGCAAACTTAGAGATAGGTCTTGGACTCATGGCTAGAAAAGTACGCAGCCCAAAATGTGCCATGGCTTTAGCAACTAGCCTCTTAAAGGACGCTACGAAGCTTGATGAGATAGTAACTGAGTCCCTGATAAGCTAAGAGCTGCTGCGAGACTTTACAAGCTCAGGCAAAATCACTAGAATATGTATTCAAGAATAGTTCCGCTATATTACTCAAAATGAGATACTATGATAGTTTATTTTAGATTTTTAAAAGACAACGCCATCTTAGCAAGTGGTGGAAACCATAGAAATGACGATATTTCAAGTAGCGGGTTCGCTGTTTATACTGATGCATTGATAGAAGATTAATTTAAGGAAGTAAGAATGAAAAGGCGGGATTTAGTAGTTGGTGTTCAATGGGGGTGCTGAGGGCAAAGGCAAGATAGTTGATATGCTAGGACTAAAACTATGACATGATTTGTCGCTCTCAAGGTGGGCCACAACGCTGGTCATCACGATCTGCTGATGGCGTAAGTACCGCCTCACCTTGTCCCAAAGCGGGATTTTACACAAAATATCATAAACATCATCGGCAATGGCGTCGTTGTCCTCAGAGGTGCTCATCACCGAGATGGCGCAATTTGACAACCTAGAGGGCAGACTTTATATAAGCGACAAAAGCACACTTAAATTGGCTACCGCAAGTCGATCAGCAGAGAGCGCTTACAAAGGCGAAAAGCGATCGGAACGACTGGCAAAGGCATCGGACCAACATACGCAGACAAGATAAGTAGAAGCGGCCACAGAGTTGGCGAGCTACGCGAGCCAGAGAGCGCTTAAAGATGCTTTGATGGCGATGAAACAAATAAACCAGTATTTGACGCTCTTGGCGTAAAGATACCTGGAAGAAAATGAGCTACTTGAAGAGCTAAAAGAGTATAAAGAGGTGCTTGCCCATTTATCGCAAACACTACAAATTTAGTTTGAAAGCGCTTGATGAAGACAAAAGTCCTACTTGAAGGCGCCCAGGCACACTTTTGACATCGATCACGGCACATATCCTTATGTAACTAGCTCAAATACCATAAGTGCTGGCGCACAGGGCGCCTTGGGACTAAACGAAGATAGGCAAGTAATAGGTGTCATCAGCTATACGACTCGCGTAGGATACGGACCTTTCCCCAACTGAAGACAAAGGGCACAAACGGCGATAAGATGTGCGAGATCGGTAAGAGTCGGCACAACAGGCCGCCGCAGACGTTGTGGCTGGTTTGACGCAGTAAGCGTAAAATGCTTCAAGACTTGATGGCGTCGTACTACGCGCTTATGAAGCTTGACGTAACGGCTTTCGAAGCTGGTAACGGCAAAAGCAGTCAATATAACGGCAGACAATCGACTGCTGTGCCACAGATCTTGAAAATACACCTATTTATGAGGAGCTTGCAGGCTGGGATAGCGTAAAGGAGCATCAGCAGATATGAAGACCCGCCAGCAAACGCAAGAGCATATATCGAGCGTATCGAGGAGCTAACTGGCGGAAGGTCGGCTATACTCAACAAGCCCCGAAAGCAGCGATACGATCATTAGATGAAAAGAGTACCTCCGTCGTCCGCGTCAAAAAGCAGGAGATGGATGCGTGAGGCTAAGCTCGTCGTTGCTCGCTAAATGTAAGAAATGCTGAAGATAGCACTCTAAGGGCCAAGTTAACGAGTTTAATACCAAAAAGTGGGCAACACAGGCGAGCCAAGAGTACGTAGAGCTCATAAATACTAGCAACAGGCGAGCTAAGTGCCCCAGAAAGAGAGCTTAGAATAGCAGAGGTCTGTACTACGAGCACAAAATATAAAAATGCAACCCAGAGTATGAAAAGATGAAATATCTAGAAAAGAAGAATAATAAAAGAGATAAAACATACAAAAGGCTGAAGCGCTTGCTCTTTGATGAGTTTGCAGTTAGCATTTACCGCACAGCGAGGCGATGAGAGCTGTTACTTTTTATGGTCAGTACTTGCATTTTGCTTTGGAAGTGCCGGTTGATTGCACTCAGATCTTTGAAGCTAGCAAAGAGGAAAATTTTCAAAGGAACTTGAGGTCATCGACGAGTAGCGCCAAGCCCTAGAGGCTCTTTCGATGAAGCTCGGCTGCGGGCTATGAAGAGAACATCAAAAGCTGCCAAAAAGAGGCTGATCTGAATGCGACTGATGAAAGTGATCGAGCAAAAACGCAAAGAGATCGACGAAGTTGTCGCTAAAATGAGAAAATTGCAAAAGAGCCTCGCACGATGACGACTGGATAAAGTCAATGAATCCTACAAAATGAAAGATGGCGCAGCAGCCGAAGTGCGCTTCTCAAAATGCCCAGATCAAACGCAGCCACCATACTCTACGCCCTTGATGTAGATATCAACCATCATGGCTAAGATGGATCCAGAGGTTGCCTCAAGTGACTGCACTACTCGCAAAGGGCTCGGCTGCAGATGAAAAGGCAGATATGCCTGCTCCAGCTGGGCAAATGTGCGTGGTAATGAACTGCTGCTGCTCTATGGAAAATGTAGAATTAACTAATACATGAACCTATTTGCTCACCCGTCTCTTATTTTTACCTGCCCTTGTGCTTTATGCGTGCAAAAGATGAGTTTTGGTTTAAAGAGCGAAGCGGCATTGTCTAAGTGCAGATGTAGTGATAAATACCACCAAAAACGAGAGCTCATACCATTTAGCGGTGATCTGCTACACATAGGGGCATAGTGGTCCAGCGATACTAAAATGCCCTCACTCTTTTGGCAAAAGGGTCGAATGCGACGATACCCTTTGCCTAAATTTAGGAGACTTAGTGAAATAAAGCAACTTAGTTCGGTTTTACCATTACCAAAGAGATTTGTACTGGAGTTTGGAAGAAACATTTGGCAAAAAGATAGAGCGTTTTATGAATTAGCGATGATGAAAAGAGCATCATAAAAAGGCTTTTTGTTACGAATTTCGTCAGCTGGGACATTTCGGCTTTGAAAGGGCTGAGTTACAAAAGGTGGTGTTAAAACAGAGTTTTTAGATAGCAATTTAGATGTAAAAAGCGTAAAGGGCTTTTACTTTATAGGTGAAGTTTTTAGATATCACTGGATGCTTGCAGCGGATACAACCTGCATCTAGCCTTTGTAAGTGCTCTAAAAGGGTAGCTAGTGCGCTTAAATAGCTAATCAAAACTAGAAGTGAGTAGCTAGTGGCAGCCAAAACTGCCACTAGATGTATATATCCCAGCTCAAGTTCAGCAAAGTTTTCTATCTTGAGCTGGGATAAACGTTTGAAAAACGCCTTACCTCTATCTCAACCATATACCTCTGAAAAGTAAGAATGTACATTTCTCATTTTGCTCGCTCTTACTGTCGCCTGCTTTTTAGCGCAAATTTTTATCTCAAAATCTACAAAGTCCCCCAAAGCCCAGCTCTGATCTTGTAAAAATTTCTTTTATTAGTCTGCACTATCCGTCTTATACTAGCAAACTGGGTTTTGCACCCGTCTGCTAAACATCAGTTTTATAATAAAGATCACAAAGCGCTGCCATGCCGCAAGGCTAGCCTAACGCTGTATTACACTCTTTGATTCATCTCTCGCTTAGATACTCTGCAGCTTTTTACTTCAAGTGCTTTGCCAGTTTGAACTGTGGCTTAGTGACTTCAGCAGCTGCGAAGTGCTGCACGGATAGTTTTCATGCAAGTAAGGGATCTCTAAATCTAGCACATTTGGCGGATCTTTTGCCATCATCCACGCTTGATTTAGGTATCACTTGTATTTATAACAAGTGCTATGCTCGCCATTTTTCCAGCCTATCTTCGACATTTGGTCTGCCCTCGCTTATCTTGAGTAGACGAACTCAGCTTCCACGCCAGCTTCGATTAAGTACTATGTCTATAAAATTTCGGCTCTTTTTCAATGCCTACAAAATCCTACCTAATACTTAACACGAGCATATTAGTTGGCATATTTTTGCTAACAATTTATCTAAAACAACAATGTATCTAAAAACAAGAATTATCTAGATTAATCAAATAGTAGTAGGTATTCTCTTTATAGCAAATTATACACTTTTTTGGTCCATCAAAAGCATTTTTGTAATGTTAAAACAAAAATTACGAATAAATTTGACGTTTTAAATGGTGTCAGGCTCAAGAGCCTTTAATAATTACTAACTATCAGCTTCTTTTTATAAAACCGACAGCCTCATGTGGATTTGCAAATATATGCTCGCTAAACTGCCTTAAATCGGACTCTTTGCCATATCCGCATGTAAGGCCAACGCCAGTTATAAGAGCGGCTTTAGCAGCCTTTAGATCCATGATGGTATCGCCAACCATAAACGCATTATCTTTTTCTTTGTCTAGTCTCTTCAAAGCTCATGTATAGGGTTCTGGATCTGGTTTTTGGATTTACGACATCATCTCGTCCGACAACCGTTTTTATAAATTTCATAACACCTAAATGTTCAAGTAAAATGATAGAAAATTTTGATGTCTTTGTCGTAACAACACCAACATCAGCAAACGTGCTAGCTTCTTTTAAAGCATCCATAGCATGCGGTAAAAAGCACAGTCTCATCTAAATAGATCTTCTCGTAGCAAGCTTTTATACTCTTTTACATATTCACCTATTAAATTGATTCTTGGCACCGAGTTTTTCAAACATTATTTCAAGCGGATATCCTGCTAGAGATTTTTAATGCATCATGATCAGGTTCTTTCTTGCCGTGAGCTAGCCGTATCAAAAGCCTTTTAAAATAGCGAAGTAAGTCTATAGTGTGCCGTCTAAGTCAAAAGTATAGTCATGATAACTCTCGCAGAGAATAAAAAGGGCTCAGCGAGCTAAGTCAGAAGCTAGTTAATTTTAAATAATAAAATTATTTATTGAAAGTAGCTTCAACACGTCTGTTTTGAGCGCGACCTCTCTGGTTTTGTTTGTGTCAGTGGTTTAAGTTCGCCGTAACCAACCGTAGAGGCTCCAGCTTTTTCAAACATTTATCCCAGCTCAAGATGAAAAACTTTGCAGACTTGAGGCTGGGATATCATGGTGGCGATTTTGGCTGCCACTGGCTTCAGCTTCACTTCTGTTGATTGGCTATAAAGCGCTATGCTTCTGCTGAAACACTTGCAAGAACTGGAGTACGGGTTGTATCCATAAAGCATACCAGTGATATCCTAAAACTTCACCTATAAAGGTAAAGCCCTTTTACGCTTTTACACTCTAAATTTTCATCTAAAAACTCTGTTTTAACACCACCTTTTGTAACTGACCCTTTTCAAAAGCCACGTCTCCCAGCTGGGGGCGTTCACAAGCAAAAGCTTTTTTATGATGCTCTTTTCATCATCCTTCTAAATTCATAAAACGCTCTATCTTTTTAAGCAAAATTCTTAAAAACTCCAGTACAAATCTCTTTGGTAATGGTTAAACGAACTAAGTTGCTTTTTGCCATTTACTAAGTCCTCACTAAATTTGAGCAAAAAATTTATGCAAATTCAAACCCTTTTTGCCAAAAGGTGAGGGCATTTTAGTATCAACTGGACCACTTGTGCCCCTATGTGTAAGCAGATCACCGCTAAATTATGGCTCTCGTTTTTGGTGATTTATCACTACATCTGCTAGACTAATACTAGCTCTTTAAACCAAAACTCATCTTTTGCACGCGTAAAAGCCAACAAGGGCGGGGTAAAAATAAGAGACGGGTGAGCAAATAGGTTAAATTTATTAGTTAAATTTGGCTTTTATAGAGCAGCAGCAAGTTAAATTTACTGCATATTTATGCTTCCAGCTGGAGCAGGCATATCGCCTTTTTCATCTACAAATGGGCCCTTTTTGAAGTAATATGCAGTCGCTTTCCAGAGGCAACCTTTGGATCCATCTTAGCCATGATGGATTTGATATCTTTTGCATCAAGGGCGTAAGTATGGTGGCTGCGTTTGATCTAGGCATTTGTAGAGCACTTCGGCTGCTGCGTAATCTTTCATTTTGGCGTGAGTTCATTGACTTTATCAGTCGTCATCGTGCGAAGCTCTTTTAAAATTTTCTCATTTTTAGCGACAACTTCGTCGATCTCTTTGCGTTTTTGCTCGATCCTTTCATCGTCGCATTCAGATCAGCCTCTTTTTGGCGAGCTTTTGATGTTCTCTTCATAAGCCGCAGCCGAGCTTTCTCGAAGAAGACCTCTAGGGCTTGGCGCTGCTCGTCGATGACCTCAAGTTCCTTTGAGTTCCTCTTTTCTAGCTTCAAGATCTGAGTGCAATCAACCGGCACTTCAAAGCAAAATGCAAAATTATGACCATAAAAAGGTAAAACAGCTCTCATCACGCCTCGCTTTTGGCTGCAAGATTTCAACGCTGCAAAGCTCATCAGAGCAAGCGCTAGCCTTTTGTATGCGTTTTATCTCTTTTCAAATTCTTCTTTTTCCTAGATATTTCATCTTTTCATACTCTAAATTTGCATTTTATATTTGTGCTCGTAGTGCAAGACCTCTTTTTGCTATCTCAGCTCTCTACAGGCACTTAGCTCGCTCTTGCTATATTTATGAGCTCTAAATTTTCTCTTAGCTCGCCTATGTTGCCCACTTTTTGGTAGGCTAAACTCGTTAAGCTTGGCCCTTAGAGTACTATTTTTCTTCAGCATTTTCTTACATTTAGCCTAGCAACGACGGCTTAGCCTCTACCTTATCCATCTCCTGCTTTTTGACGCGGACGACGGAAGTGGGTACTTTTTCATCTAATGATCGTATCAACTTTCTTTCAGGGCTTGTTGAGATATAGCCGACCTTCACGCCAGTTAGCTCCTCGATACGCTCGATATATGCTCTTGCGTTTGCTGGCAGGTCTTCATATCTGCTGATGCCCTTTTACGCTATCATACCAGCTCCTCATAAATAGGTGTTGCATTTTTCAAGATCTGTTGGCACGTAGTCGATTGTCTCGCCGTTATGTTGATATGCTTTGCAAATTTTACCCACTTCAGCCATCAAAGGTACGTCAAGCTTCATAGCGCGCGAAAGTATCGACGCCATCAAGTCTTGAAGCGTATTTACGCTTACTGCGTCAAAAGCCAGCCACAACGTCTGCGGCGGCTGTTGTGCCGATTCTACCGATCTCGCACATCGTATCGCCGTTTGTGCCTTTGTCTTCCAGTTGGGGAAAGGTCCAGTGTCTACGCAGGTCGTATAATAGCCTGACTGATGACACCTATTACCTTGCCTATCTCTTTTGGATTTAGTCAAAGGCCTGCAAGCGCCAGCACTTGGTGTGTTGAGCTAGTTACGCAGGATATGTGCCGTGATCGATGTCTAAAAGTGTGCCCTGAGCGCCTTCAAGTAGGACTTTTTGTCTTCATCCAGCGCTTTTCAAACTGATTTGTAGTGTTTGCGATAAATGGAGCAAGCACCTCTTTATATCTTTTAGCTCTTCAAGTAGCTCATTTTCTTCAGGTATCTTTACGCCAAGAGCGTCAAATACTGGATGTTTGTTTTCAAAATCATGCATCAAGCATCGCACGAGCGCTCTGGCTCAAGTAGCTCGCCAGCTCTGTGGCCTTCTACTTATCTTGTCTGCGTATGTTGATTGATGCCTTTACCAGTCGTTCGATCGCTTTTCGCCTAGCGCTCTTTTGTGATCGACTTGGCTGTGGTAGCAAAGATTGTAAGTGTGCTTTGTCGCATATAAGAGTCTGCCCTCTAAGTTGTCAAAGTGCGCCATCTCAGTGATGAGCACCTCTGGAGAGACAACGACGCCGTTACCGATGATGTTTGCTGATATGTGCAGAAATCCGCCCGGGACAAGGTGAAGCGCGTATCTTACGCCATCGACCCAGATCGTATGACCAGCGTTGGCCACCTTGAGCGACAAATCATGTCATAGTTTGGTCTAGCATATCAACTATCTTGCCTTTGCCCTCATCACCCCATTGAACACCAACTACTAAATCAGCCTTTCTCATTCTTACTTCCTTAAATTAATTTTTCTTCTATCAATGCATCAGTATAAACAGCGAACCCGCTGCTTGAAATATCGTCTGTTCATAGTTTCCACCACTTGCTAAGATGGCGTTGTCTTTTTAAAAATCTAAAATAAACTATCATAATATCTCATTTTTGAGTAATATAGCGGAACTATTCTTAAAATTATATATATTCTAGTGATTTTGCCACAGCTTGTAAATTTCGCAGCGGCTCTTTTTAGCTTATCAGGGACTAAATTACTATCTATCAAGCTCGCTAGCGTCGCTAAGAGGCTGGTTGCTAAGCCATGGCACATTTTGGGCTAAAATTTCTCAGCCATGGGTTTTCAAAAATTTCTATCTCTAAGTTTAAATTTCACAAATTATCCTGGGATTTGCATGTTGCTAAAGCTGCAAACAAGCGCCGATCTCAAGCTCGCTAAAGAGCTTTGCTACTATGTTTATGCTCTTTAAAATGTCGTTTTCGCCGATAAGCTCAGCGCCTATTTGATAAATTTCTTGGCTTGGGTAGCGAAAGACTGGCTGGATGTAAAACCACCTCTTTGGCTCGTTCGCTTTAAGTCTTCTAAGCACGATCTAACGGTATCAACCGTGCTATCAGCCCTTAGACTTATCTCGTGGTTTTAGACTGTCGCTAAAGCGCAGAAGGTTTATCGCATCTACGCTTAGATGTTGATGATACGACGGCGTTACGATCTCGCTAAAACCCTCATCTTCTAAAATTTCACTCGCTTTTTGCTCGATTTTTCTCTTTAGTTTTGCACTTTTTGCAAAGTAAAGTTTGCTTCCGTTTGGGATCTCGTGCTCATAAACATTTACATCACTCAACTCTTATCTCCTTACTAAAACCTAAATTTATATCGCACTCTTTGATGATGGACATGGCTAGATTATAGAGCTCGCCGCTGTCATTACTGCTTGTAGTTTGCTTCGGGTTATAAAATTTCTTGATTCGATTACCTATATTTTTATCTCATCTTCTATGCTTTTAGGCTTTGTGCTAGTTGTCGTCTTGATTTAGAATTGCTATCACTTCGTTTGCAAAGCTCTTTTTAGCGACTAAACCGCTGCAAAAAGCTCGGAATTTATCGCTATTTTATAGTCTTTTTATGTGTAGATATGGTCTTTCAAATTTAGAAACGAAGCAGCATCTTTTGCCAAAAAGTGCCAATGAGAAAATGTTACCTTGAAATTTATCAAAATCAAGACCAAGTAAAAACTCAAGCGTTCTTTTTGTCATCGATATTTTTATAGTCGCATTTAGTCCGATTATCAGCCACAAACCTTATCATATGTGCTCTCAAGCGCCTCTTTTTGAGTTAAAGATATGTTTGCAAGTGTATCTATATTAAAGCGGTTTGTCTTTAGCATGCCAAGAGCTTCGATCGAGCTTGAGTATGAGGCAAAGTCATCAAGCGAGAAGTGTATGCCAAGCTCTTTATAGTTTTCTCATAAATTTTCTAAAACTTCTAAATTTGTAGCTGTTGCGGCGTCGATAACATCGATGATAAGCCCAGTTGGATCAAGGCTTTTATCCTCATCAAATATCGCTTTAAATTATGCCAAAATTCTTCTGTAAAAGAGCTTTTTAACGCTTAAATTTACGCGAACTTTTAACGCTTATGCCATTTCTAGCCACATCTTTCTTGCTAAAAGCGCCTCTTTTATCGTAAATAAAGCGATATTGCTCGATGCGCTACTTGTCTTTTATAAGTGGTAAAAAGTCGCTTGGATAGATGATCTCGCCATCTTTTCTCCATCTAATAAGCGCTTCAAAACTTAAAGTCTCGCCCGTGCTAAAGCTGATCTCTGGTTGAAATTCTAAAAACATCTCGCCAGCGTCAAGCGCTTTTAAAATTGCGAGCCATCTCGTCGTGGCTCTTAAAAATGAACATCTTTTTCGCATCAAATGTATAGCTTCTGTTTTGCCACTTATCTTGGCTTGATACATCGCCCTAGATCGGCTCTTTGCAGCACATCATCAGCTCCAGCTCACTATCAGCCAAGGCTATGCCTACGCTAGCGCTTGCTTAGTTTTAGCTCGTCTATCTTTACTTCATCTGAAGCTAGCCTTAGCATATTTTGCGCTATCTCATAGACTTCGCCTAAATTTTCGTAGTTTATGACGCCTACAAACTCATCTCCGCCTATCCTTGCAAAGATATTTTTGCCATTAAACATAGCGCCTATCTTTTTCAGAGATAGCTACTAGAAATTTATCGCCTATTTGGTGACCGAAGTTGTCGTTTATGCTCTTAAAATCATCCATATCAAGGTAGATGACGGCTATTTTTGTTCATTTTTGTATGAGGAAGGTTTAGCTTGTTGTAGAGTAAAAATCTATTTGGTAGCTTTGTAAGCGGATCGTGATATGCGATAAATTCTAGATATTTTTCATTTTGTGCTTCGTTGTTTGCAAGCATTGCTAGCATGATGTAGCCAGTTTTCTCATTCTCGTCGATAAAGCGGTGAATTTCTATGACTTCAAGCTTGCTCTTATTTTTATTATTTTCGCTCCAAACCTTGCCACTCCACGAGCCACCTTGGTTTATGGTCTCTATGATCTGAGTGTTTTATATCGCTTAAGCCTCTGCTTTTATAAAGGTGATATCTTTTGATATACGCTATCTTTTGAGCCCGCACTTTCAAAAAAATGCGTCATTGCGTCAATAACCCTCATCTCTTCATCAAGCAGATGACCTCTTCTTTGCTAAATGAGAAAAAGTTTTTGCAAGCAGGTCTTGGCAGACAAAAAGCTATCTTCATGAGCTAAGGTCTCTTAACGTGCCTTTTATCAAGCTTACTTCGCCGATTCATCGTATTCAAGCGCTTTTTGCCCTTAGTCTAAAGTGTAAAATTTCTCTTTATCTATGCTGTAAAGCTTGATATCTTTATGTATGTTTGAGCATCTCTTAAGCTCTCAAAAAGCTATAAAAACTATCAAATTCATCGACAAAGACCGACTTTGCTTGCTCGAGGCTAGAGTGCTTTGCGTGCCAAGGAGTTTACTATAGCTCGTCTGAGATGTTAAGCATGTCCTTCTTTTATCCCAAGTAAAGACATTTGCCTCACTCGCCCAAAGCAGCGCCTTGCTCTCTTTGCTTTGTTTTTCAAATCTCTCTTGAAGCTTTAGCATATCCACTAAGATCGGTAAATGAGTAGATGACCTTTTGTTCGTCTGCATCGATAGATTAGCCTTTATCTTAAATGGAATTTTTCTTGCCGTAAGCGTTTGTCATATTTGCTATGAAATTGGCTCTTCATTTTTAAAGCTTGCTTTGCAAAAGGCCTTTTGCTCTGCTAACACGGCAGCTTTAAAGCTATCAAAGTCCTCGCTTGCATGATATCTAAATTGTATGAGACCTTGGCTTTGAACGATATGCAAATTCTCTCGATATTGTTTTGTGCTTTTGGATGATCAAAATGGCTCATTAGCTGAAGCTATTGCGATGACATTTGGTGATAAAAAGACGTAACTGCTGATGATATCGTCATTTCTTTGCGTCATCTTTCTTGAGTGATATCTTTTTATAAGTATGAAAGCCTTGTAGGTTTTTCTAGCTCAAAGCTACTTTGGGTCGCTAAAACGTCGATTATCTCGCCATTTTTACGCCTTAGCTAGCTTCATAAGATAGATCGATTATTGATAGCGTTTTCTCTATCTCTGCAATTACTAGACTCATCTTCAAGTAGCTCTTGATATTTAGATCTGCTACGTCGTCTTTTTGCTAGCCTAGATTTTCTAAAAAGAGCGTGCTACATCGTCCGTGATGACGCCATAAAGCGTCCAAAGACCACGATCTTTTAAAAAGCTCTTTTCAAATACATAGCCAAATCTACTCCTCGTAGCTTTGTGCCGTCTCGTAAGCTTTTATCTCTATCTTCGATAGAGGTTTTTGATGCTGTTATTTAGTGAGATAAATCTTTTATGTCAATTCTTCATTAGTTGGCTTACTTTTTATCTGCCGCAAAAAGAGCGATCCTAGTAAAATGGAGAGAGTACCCATCTTTTTATATATGAGTTATCACGTAGCCAAAGTATGCTAAATGTGACAAAACACAAGAACGAAAGCACGACTAGAACTAGCTGGATAAAGATCTGTGCCTGTCTGCTAGAGCCTGTTATGACAAATAGCTTTTGCTCTTCTAGGTAGCTGATCTTGTGTAAATCCATATCTTTTTAGTATAAAAATGATCTTGTCAGCTTTAAACTCGCCACCTTAGGGAGATGTATTTGTTAAAGTCTCTATATATATTTCTATAAAACTCATCTCTTGAGAGTTGCCATCTTTATCGACCAAAAGACGTATTGCGGCAAGGTTTTTATTGTAGCCTGTATCGACCCTATATATAAAAAGGTTTGATTTAGCTGAACGAGAATTTTTATTGCCATTTTTAGCCCGTAAGCTATGTAGATATCTTTAAAGCGTCTATTTTTATAAAATCTATCAGAGAGCCTAAACTCGCCTGCTTTGATATCGCAAAAGAAAACCACGAGATATCGTAGTTGTGTAGCTCAAAGCACCCCTCAAATTTACGCTCATAAAGCAAGAGTTATCTGTCTATCACGTAAAAAGCGGTGTAGATGTACTTGCTAACAGTATCTTCATAAAATGGCTCTACGCCGTTTGCTATGAGTCTTGCCTTTGTGGTGATAGTTGTTTTACCTCTGCAAATGTACTCACGATATTGTTTCTAGTGATTCAGATTTAGCGTTGAGATTTTCATATTTTATATCGTTTATGCCAGCAAATATGACAAAAGTGCAAGAAAGATGAAGGCAAAAAGAAGTAGTGCTATCTTTCATAGAACCTCTTAAAAATCTGCAAAACTGGTTTTAGCGCTATTTTTGCATTACCGTAAAGCCTCGCTTTTTAAAACTAGCCATGATTTTTAACGCAATTTACTTTTAGCTTATAAAATGCCTTTTTGTTCATTAAAAGAGATCACGGGCGTTTTGCCCCGTGACCTAGTAGATCCAAGTAACTACTTCAGCTCTTTGTCTGCGTAGTTTTTCAGGTTGTGGATCTGAGGCGGTAGCCAAATGGCACCACGATAGCCACTCTTTTTCGCTCTCATCAAGCCCTGTACATTTCATTTTAAAGCGTGTCTGTCAGAAGCCTTCTATCGGGCAGCTATCTATGTCAAGACTAGCGGCTGCGTTCATCATATTTGTTGCAGCTTATCATGCACTCGCTCGTGCGACCACTGAAATGTTAGCTCGTCGTCATTTTTCGAGAGTTGATAGCAAAAAGTCGTGATAGAAATTTCTGCCTCGCAGCGATAGCTTCAGGGTCTTTATCAGCCCTTCTAGCGATCATTTTATCAACGTAGTTGCTACCATCCTATCTCTTTGATCTTAGCAAAGATGACAACCAAATGCGAGCAAGAGGTGATTTGCACTTGGTTCCACGAAACAGCTTTATCTCTCTCTAAGCTCTTTGTTTTGCACGACCAAAAAGTCTCACTGCTCAAGCCCAGTCGAGCTTGAGCTTAGCCTGCCAGCCTCAAGATAAAAGTCAAGTCGCTCAGCGCCTATCTTTTTGCTCATCAGTACTTGCAAGCGTGACGAATACTAAATTCAAGATAGTTCATCATATCTCTCATTCAAATTTCTTGACATTATAAAGCGACTAGGTAGAATTAAAAAGAAATTTCAGCCAGACTTTAGCTGGCCTTAAAATAGGCTAAATTGTAGCCTAGAGTTAGTTTAAAAATATATCAAACTCGCCTTTTGTATCGCCTCTGCGATGATGGCTGAGTGCTCATAGCCAACCTCTCTTGAGCGCTGAGGCTAAGTGCCCCTCATTTTCGCTAACGCTGGCAAAAAGTCCTCCAGAAGTTTGCGCGTCATATAGCAAGATATCAGCCTCTTTGCTCACAAAAATGCTTTACCAATCGCGGTTTTTGTAGCTCCCTCTGGGATGATGCCCATATCAACAGAATCTTTCGCGCTTGCGATCACTGGCACATCTTTTTCCAAGACATTAAAAGGCTGATCTTGTCGTTTTAACATCTCGCTTAAATGCCTAAAATCCAAATCCAGTCACATCGGTTTGCCCATAAACTTTGATGCCACTTTAGTGCTCTTTAGAGCGTAGAAAAGTTTAGCTGAGCCATGATGCCAGCGACCTCATTTATCTGCTTCATGCTTAGTAGTCAGCCTTGATCGCTGTGCTTAGAGCCCGCTACCAAGAGAGCTTTGTGAGGATCAAACATTACCAACTTCTGCTGTGTTGTTTTGCCCAGGTACGCAGGATATACCTTGCCCGTCGCGCTGGCGCATAATACATCTGCGTCATCGTGCGCGCGCCAACGATGACGCCGCACGCACTCTCTTACTTTATCAGCTCCACCCTGCGGGTCGCCTAAAGTCCAGGTGCAGGGTTGCAGCTATCAAAGCCCGATATTTGGGGCGTTTTATCACCTCGCCACCCATTGCGAGACGTCACTTGAGGCTATTTGGCAGCGATCTGACCATAGATAAATGGGTCATTGACTACTGGCGTGATAAAAGTCGAAGCGTCTGAACGAGCGCAAGATCGTCTGAGAGCTTAAAACGCTCGCGTCCTCGTTTGAGCCGATGCTTGAGAGCAGGTTTTGGATGAGATAAAATTTGAAACTACTAATCGTTTTGTGAAGACCCGACGGGTCAAGCTTAGCAGCTCAACCAGCGGCTTTTAACGAACTGCGTAAGCTTTGTCGTGATAGATCGTGGTTTGATTTGCTCGTGAGTTGAGAGTATGTCGATGATCTCACAGCGTTTGAACTTCGCCGGCTGCAAAGATCGCTTACTGGTTTATAAACCTCCAAAGCAGCTTCCGCAGCAAATTTCGAACGCCAGCAGCTTCAAGATCTTCAGCTGGTTTAAAGCGTGGATGTGAGCGGTTTGTCGTCATCTTAACGGCGTTATTTACGCAGATGATTATCTTTGGTTTTTCTCTACTTGAAAGAGGGTGCGCCTAGAGATTTTTGATGGTAAATTTAGTACCAACTTCGCCGCTACCTGCGCGCTCTTCGTTTTAGATAGAGCACTTTTTCATTTTGGTGTTATGTCGCAGACAAATTCGTCAAACGTGTCCAGCTCAAGTGCGCTTTTGCTGATGGCTGAGAACCCTTTTAGTCTCATTGCGTTGCTTTCTGGGCTAAATTCTATATTTGATTTTCAAAATCTTGAGATATTTTCTTTGGGAGCTAGAGACTTTGATGATCTCTGAGTCCTCCTTCATTTAAACCCCTCAAGTGCGTTTTTAGTCATGATGACTGGTTTTGGGCACTCTAAATTTCTACAATCAATGTGTTTTTGTCATTGTTTTTCTCTTTTCGCTGTTAGTATTTCAAACCTGAAATGAGTTTTTGGATTATAGCTAATATTAATTTTTAAAAAGGATTTAGCTGTAATGTGCTATAAAGAGTTTGACCCTGCGTAAAGTCACAAGGTCAAGATTAATTATTTTAAAGTTTGTATATGATTTTTCGTCGTAGTCGGATACTGGGATCTTGTCTTAACAAGCTCTTGATACCAGTAGTGGTGAAGCACATAAACCCTTCTTCTTCTTTATATCCAGTGATCATCGACCAGATAGCGCCATGGCGATCGCCAGTATAGATATGAATCCAGGAAAAATACCGCACAGACGTGCCGAAAGGCAGTTGTGGATACTTCCGCTATATCTTAAAAAGATCGATTTGTGATATGCCAAGCCAAGTAGCGACTGCTGGCTCTTTGAAGTCTTGAAAATACATAATCGCACCAGTGATGATCATCACGATACCACGAGGATAGCGATCAATACCATGCTGACCAGCGTTAGGTACCAGCTGGGACTGGTCTTTTCTTCTTTGATAGATAACCACCAACTATCATCATCCATCTGATGTCGTATACTGTTGGGAGCGTTCTTTTGTCAGCTAAAGAGCATCGGTAGCACAGATATAGCAAAGATCACAGGTGCTATCGTGCAGCTATCTACGAAACGCACAAATGTGCCACCGCCTAGCTCTGCACCCCACATGATGATGATACCAGTTGGTACCAAGATGATCCAAGAGATCGCAGCTAGAGCGTGAGCTATGCGTCAATACTGAAAAGCAAGCACTTTTTGCCCTCGTGACTAAAGTCGTTTTGGTCCGATGATCAAGAAGTGTAGCACGAACGCGCCGATAACAGCTAAAATGATGAAAAGTACAGCTATCGCGAAGTAGTCGTTGCCTTGTATAAAAGCAGTCATCGGGCCCCAGCCATGCTCATAAGGCTTGATATTTTCTATCCTCTGTGCTGCCCAAATGATGGTCACTGTTGATTGACGCCAGTTGGTCCCTCAATGGCCATTGCCGCAACAGACAATGTAAAAAGTAGAGTAAGAATTCTCGTCATTTTATTCCTTTATTTGCTAAAAGCTTAAATGATTTAAGCTTTTGGTTAAATATGCTAAAATCACACAGCTATGCCGTTTGCGGCTATTATATCAGAGCTAATCACAAGCAAACCTTAGATTACTAAAGTATAAAAACATTTAAGTTTTGTTAATTTAGCGTTGATCTGATTTAGCTAAAAATAAAGCCAGATTACTAGCCGAAAAAGGACACACTATGCATCTTTTGCCTTATATTTGATGAGTATGACGCTTGATCTCATGGGGCCAGTGGAGTTTTTAGCAAAGGTGCCTGAAATGAAGATAGCTACGTCTCGTTTGATGGCGGGATGAAAAAGAAGCAAGCAAGGCTTTTTATAAAGACTAAAGAAAAGCTTAGTAAGATGCCAAAGATAGCGTTTTGCTACTCCACGGAGGTCAAGGCACAAGGACGCTTGTAGATGATAGTGAGTTTATTTCTAAAGCTTAAAAAGTGCGTTTTGGCATCTCAAATTTGCCTAAGTGTATGCACGGGCTCAACGCTCATCGCTCTCACTGAGAGCGCTTGACGGACTAAAAGGCTACCTCAAATAAAGATCGCTTCAGTGGGTAAAAAGTTGCGGCGAAGCTGTAAAATGGCAAGAGCGCGCCAGATGGGTGAGGCGAGTCAGAATTTTCACACAGCTTCGAGGAGTGGCTGCTGGCATGGATATGGCGCTTGGCTTTATCAGTGATCATTTTGGCAAAGAGCTAGCCCAAAAGATCGCAAACGAGACTGAATACAACTGGCAAAAAGCTCAAAGATAGATACAGTGCCAAAATCTATGGGTATTAAATTTAGGGATGGCTCGCAGTTTTTATTAAAAAGTATAAATTTACCAGATTACGGATGTGGTTTTAAATTTTTAAAAACAAAAATATTTTGTTAAAGAGCGCTAAGATAAACTTATGGATAGCAAATGGTAAGCAGATCACGGTCTTTTAAAAAGTCAAAAGGTACGAGACTGGCTGGTATATTTGATTTATCTTAAATGTATTTTTATATACAAGAAGTCAGCATTAAAATACCCTCAATAAAAATAGTTCAAAGATAAATTTTGTAGATAATAATTAAATTAGTTTGGAGTTCGTAATCTGGCTTTAAATTCTCAATTAGAGACCAAATCTTGAAAACGACAAATAGCTTCAAGATAAATTTACCGATTAAGTAGTTCAAGCTGTTTTTAGAAATTGCAAAGCCAGATAAATTGACCCTAATTAAAAAGCCAATTACCTTCAAAAACTCAGCCTAGTTTCTGCTCTACTCTTCGTATCCAGTCACGGATCATCTTTACTCGCCATTTTTCTAAAAGTAGCAGATCAGGCAGTTTTATGCCGTTAAATGTCGTGTTTTTAACGATGGTGTAGTAGAATCTTGATCTTCAAATATGACGCGGTCGCCGATTTTTAGCTCGTATCAAATTTATACTCCGCATCGCCCGCTCAAAGGTCACTATATCGCCAGCTAGGCGGGTATTGCCGCCAAATCTATAAAGCAAATTACATTTTACTCTCGCCTCTAACGGCTGGGCGGTAAGGCATGAGCACAGTATCTGGCATGTGCGCCTCGGCTGAGGTGTCAAGGATGGCGATATCTTTCTCGTTGTACGATGTCAAGCACACGCTTATCAAAAAGCCAGTCGCCAGCCCACGGCCTCGCCGAGCTCCAGATAGACCTCCACGCCGTACTTTTCGCGAAAACGCCTAATTATCTTTATAAGCAGCTCACGTCGTAATCAGCCTCGTGATGTGGTGGCCGCCGCCCATATTTATCCACTTCATCTTTGGTATAAACTCGCCCTTCTCATCAAGCGCCTCTAGCACGACCCGCAAGCTGCTGGCACTCTCCTCGCAAAGCGCGTGAAAATGAAGCCCAGTGATGCGCTCAAGAAGCTCTGGCTTGATCGCCCTCGTGATGCCAAGCCTGCTAATTACCGCATGGGTTATAGCTATCAGTTAGCGCTACGAGATCTCTGGATTTTAGCGCAGTCCGCAGATAACGCCATTTTGCGGGCAATGCCTCTAGCAAATTTTGCCACTGAGCAAAAGAGTTAGTGTGATGTGTTTTGTGGGTACAGGAGTCTCATCAAAGTCCTCATCTTTAAAGGCTGGGCTATACGTGTGGATCTCGCCTTTTACGTAGTCGCTCGCAGATGTGGCCTCGTGAAGCCCGCTGCAAGTCGCTCCATCAAGATATGAGCCCACCATACCATCACTCCGCTAAATGCAGCCTTTTGAGCGCTACTAAAATCTCAGCTCCGCTTTGCTCTTTACATACTAAAAAGCTCCAAATTACTACGAACTTTTGCCTCTTCGCAGACGTAGGCTGGGGTTTTTATGCTTTTACATTTCGTTCATCTTCTATCTCTTTGCAGAATTTTTCAAATAAGTATATCTACGGTATTTTTAAGTAAAATCAGCAAAATTTCAAAGGATAAAATGTGATAGAGATCCGAATTTCTTGGGCCTATCGGGCTTGAGGTATAAAGAGCAGAAGCGTAGCGAGAGCAAGCGGCCTTAAGCGAAAAGAAGAGCTTAAAAAGTGGCTAAATATCTGCGCTGTGGCTGTAAATGACGAGATCATAAGCGATATCAAATTCAGCTCTTAAATCAGGCGATAAAATTTTCTATCTTACCGCCAGTTTGTGGAGGCTGAGATGCAAAGTATAATGGAAGCTTGGACGTTCAAAAAGCATCACAAACGAGTGGTAGTAATGATGGGGTAAAGATAAAAACTGCGGCGCGCTCATCACTTTTGTGGGCATAGTAAGAGAAGAGGGCGGTATTTCGGCGCTTAGCTTTTGATATCTATGAGCCGATCCTTAAAAATGGCTAGATGCTTGGCAGAGCGAGCCAAAAAGAAAATGCCTACGTGCTCTTTGCTCCTCAAAGGCGATGTGCCGGTGCATACGAGCTCTTATGTAGCAGGTGTAGTGAGCCCTCAAGAAAGGTCGCGCTAAAAGCTATAAACGAGTTTGTCGAGGACTTTTAAAGGCAAATGCGCGATCTGGAAATATGACGTGATAAATGGCGAGGAAGGGTACGCCAAAGAGCGCAGCCAAGCGATAAATGGCGCTGGACTTTTGGCATAGAGGGCAAAAATGATAACCAAAGAGAGTAAAAAGATGTTTTTGGGCACTAGCCTTTGGGCTTGGGCTCTTTGTCTTTAGCGATCGTAGCTACTTTTATCTTGATCTTGGCACGCCCTCTCTTTTTGGCTGTCATCGTTGGCGCTATTTCGACCTTTTTGCGTGCAGAAAGATCTTGCAAAACAACTTTTTGAGATAGATGATGATGTTGTCATAAAAAGGCTCAAAAATATCAAATGCTTCTTCAAAGACATCGATGAGGATCTACCATTAAAAAGCTTTGGCGATAAGAAAAAGTCGATGCGCTAGTGTTAGAGTAAGATCTCGCCTCGATAGAGATGTCGTGTTTCGACTAGTGCAAGCGCTTGGTGATGATATGATCGTCATTTTTGACAGATATGAGCTTTCACAATTTACACTTTCAAAAGAGCTCGAATGGCTGACTACATTGAAGATGGGGCGTAAAAGCTTTTTAATTCGTAAGTAACTTTCAAGTTTTTCGTGGTCGATAATGAGAGTCTGTGCGGTGTATCTTTTCTGATGATGTCGTCTTTTGATAAGCTCATTAAAAGGCTGTTGAGGCGCTTTAGCGCTTAAGGCTAACAAAGCTTGAGCACTTTTAGAAAGACGGCAAAAATACATATCGGTAGCCATTTTGTTTTTAGATCTTGCTCCATTTGCAGCTCGATCAAAAATGTGCGATCCTGCCCTTTGCGTCCTCAAAAGTATCGACTCAGCGATCTGGCGTTGCACGATGATGGTGTTTGAGTGTGGTTGTTAGGATCTCGCTTGCAGCTTGCGGTTATGTGAAAATTTCACCTATTTTATCAGTCTAATGACGTCGAATTTGGGCATCCTCAAGCACTTCAAAGGCGCAGTTGTCATCTAGTATGGCGATGTTGTTTTCTAAATGATAAAGGATAATTCCTCGCCATCTTCAAAAATGAAAGGCTTTGCTGAGCCAGTAAGATGATGATCTCGATATCTTCTGTGTAGATTGTGCTTTGTTTTTGGTAGCTCTTTAAACTCAAAATTCTCAAGCTCATCTTGTGTTAAGATATCTAAAATATGCGTTTGTAAAAGCCCCAGCTGATTTTTTCATCTTTTCTCCCAGTGTAAGGGCTGATTTTACTTTCTATAAAGCATTTAAATAAGTTGAAAATTTCTCTTTTTGAAGTCAATTTTTCAATCTTTTAAAAATAGTGATAAATTTAGGGGGTTTGGCTGCATAAATTGCAACCAAAGTTACGAAAAATCCATGGAGCTAGCTTCTCATCTATCGAGTTTTTGTGTCCATCTTTTGTCACACTGACATAGGTCGCAGTTGCACTTGTGACGTGTATAGTCTCTCTAAAACCGCCGATCGACTGAGCCTGAGTGCGGTCACTTCTATCTGCGTTGATGCTCGATCGTTTTGCCAACTGCGATGATCGTCGCGTAGCAACTTAGCACGTCGCCAGCAAAAGACTGGTTGTTTGAAGATGATCTCTCATCAGGGGTGTCCTGCAACTCGCTCGAGGCAGCTCTAGCAGCCTGAGGCACCTGCAAAGGTCGATCGACTCATTATCCAGCCGCCAAAAGATATTGCCAGCTGAGTTTGTATCTTTTGGTAGCCTGACACTTTAGCGATGCGTGGCTCGCCATAGTCCTTTAGAATGTCCATTTTGCCACTTTTTAGATTTTAAATTACACACAGCGGTGATTGTATGCAATGGCTATGCTAAAATCCACTGCAACTTTGAGGGATGAGATGAATGATAAAAAGACTAAACGAACTTACAAAGGCAAAAATCGCAAAGCAACGCGATTTATATTTGGACAACGGGCTTATAAATGAGGCTGTGAGATTGCGGCAGTACTGGCACACGAGCCAAAAGCTAGCCCTTGCAAGAAGGATAGTTGATCTTAAAAAGTTGATCCGCTTCAAAATGAGTTAAAAGCTAAAGTGGGCGAGGACGGGCAAAACGCGTGCTCGAGATTTGATCTACGGCTACGTTATAGCGTACTCTGAAAATCTGCACGCCCAGCTTATAAAAGAGGCGCACGATAGCGACAAATGACCCAGACCCATTTTATCAAGCCTTTGTAGAGGCTATGCGCGAGCTTGGACTTGAGTCTAAATGCGTAGCAAATTCGTGGCGAGATAAGATCACAGATGCCACAAATAAGAGTTTGAAAGCTGGGTAAAGATTTAAAGCCGAGGCAAATGGGTTTATCACTAAACGCTTTGTTTCAGTGTGATAGTAACGGCGTAAGGGCTGATGGAACGTATGGCGCAGTTTGCAAAGAGGGCGTCGGTGACTTTTTGCCTTTTCGCCTTGCCTTTAAAGATGGGGTTCTAGAGCTTAAAAAGTATTTATACCTTGAGGAGGTCAGAGGTGGCTCGAAAATGACGAGCAGCAAAATCACCCTGTAAAATACCTGGCGAAAGTTGCGAAAACGCCTTTTGTAGAAGGGACGATGCTACAAAAGTTATAAACATGGCAAGAGGCTGAGATAAGCGTGGATGGAGGTAAAGGCGCGCTGCAGCCGGGCGCCGCTAGAAGTACTACGAGGATGCCTACACGCACGCGGTTGCGCTAGAGTGGGACATCAGGCTGGTTGATAGCGAGGGCATTGACGAGCTTCGGTAAAGAGTGACAAAAACTTGCAAAAGCGTTTGCGAAAAGATCCGATTGTTAACGCCGGGACAAACAAGGCGGTTAGCGAGAAAATATCGCTAGAACGCAGCTTTATATAAGCGTGCCGATGATCTATTACGCAGCGGGCTAAACGGACTTTTTAGCGCTCGAGTCGTGCCAAATGATGAGGTGTGAGCGCGAAAATACGGCAAGAAAGTACATGCCTTTGTAAAATCCACGTCTATGAGGCGCAAAGGCAAAGCCTTTATGTAAACTTAGTGCTGGAGTGCAGCAAAGGATCACTGGATTTTGGTAGGAAAGTACTATAAAGTCAGAGCTGGGAGTCTGTGAGCTCAACGATCGGCCATGAGTTTGGGCATATCCTCTTTATCGGGCTTGATACTGAGATGAGCATGTGAATAAAAAGTGGCGTTTTAAATTTATAGAAAGAAGTACGAGGCGGCTTGACTATGGCGGGTTGTCATTACTTCTTGCACGAAGAGGCGGAGTATAAAATGGCCGTCTTTCACGAGCTAATGGCACGTGCGGTTGGAGGCTTATCGCGTGGCGAAAGGTCGATGAGGTGAGGGCTTATTACTGCGAGCGCCCGCGATCTTAGCTTGCTAGGGCTGGAGTGCGTCGCGGTTGACGGCGAGCTAAGCGTGGATATGAGCGAAGCAAGCCTACGCTTCGGGGGTAAAGTGTTTGCAAAACTATTGTGAGTTGAGCGCAAACATACGCTAAAAAGTTGATGCGAGCACGTTTTGGAGAAATGTACGCCAAAAGATGAGCAGAGCTATCTGCCAAAAGATGAAAGAGTGCGAAAGATTTGTTGAGCGTTTTGCGCTATAGATACGGGGTTATCGGCAGCGACGTCGATGACGGCGGCGAGTGGCAAAGGTGTGAAAAGCTGGCCAAGAAGCGGAAGTGGCCGTGCTTGATGGGATAACAGATGCACTTTCACAGTGGCTCAATTTTATTTATTGCCCTGATTGTGCTTATTTTTGCTAGTTTATCTGGAGATCGTTTTATCTGGCAGCTATATCGGTCGGAACTGATGTAGTGATCACGCCTTTTTGTTCTCTTTTGCTACAAAGTAGACTGAGGGTAAACTCGCCCACTGGACCTATATATATGAGCTATCGCGAGCTGGGCGCTGGCTGATGTATCCTGTTGCTACCGATGAGATCGCTTCTTATGCGGAAACATCTCGCTACGGATCTTGTGCAGGTGCATGTTGAGTCCATTTTTATGTCTCTGTATCTGCCATTGCTGGCACTGCAAGGGTACTAGAGTGATATGGCGAGCAAGTCGTCATGCGGAGATGCGCTTGCTTTAATGCTTATTACGGTTAGTGGTTTGTGATTTTTGATAGAAGTCTAGCAGTAGCGCTTAATAAAAGGTCGTGACTAGCACTGCTTACATCATAATGGATATTTTATCTTTTGCTTTGTCTTTGTTGTCAACATTTTCACTAAATTACATATCACCAGTTTTAGCTATAAAGAGTTAGCCTACTTTTATGTCTATTAATATGCTTATCATTTGCATTTGCGACCTACTCTACTCATCAAAAGGCCTTTTTGACACATGGCGGCACAAATGTTCATTACGAGGATTTTTCTTTAAAGTTGCGTTTTATTATATGTTGTAGCTTGCTTGCATCTAAAAGAGGAAAACAGAGGCAAATGTCAAGATAAAGCCACAGAAAAGACGACTGGCAAGGGCGCTTATATGTCTCGTATTACCCTGCTTATCGTATCTTTACTCTTTTAGGGCACTAGCTGAATACAGATAAAGATGACTCAATTTGGATAGTCTACTTATGGGTTTTGCTAGCCTATGCAGCGCTAATTTACACAGTATCACCAAGCACTGGTTGCTATGAGGATCTGGCTAGATCTGACCAGGCATACTGCATCCTCGCTACAACTAGATGAAGAGAGATCCAAGATAATTTCAGAGAGCTTGAAGAAGAGAAAAACGAGCGCTTTGGGCAGCTTAGTGAGATTGACTCACTCACTGGGCTTTTAAATGACGTGCAGTCATTTTTAAGCAAACTCAGAGATGATAGGAGACTAAAGCGCTTGGCGAGAAGATAGATATTTATAACGCATCGACATCAACCACTAAAGCCATAAACGGCTCATACGGTCACTACGTGGGCGATGAGTACTTACAAAACTTTCTATATATATCAAAGCTATCTTGCCAGAAGGGTGCTATCATCTCAAGGTTTTGGCGGTGATGACTTTGCTGATGTTCAAAGCATGAGGGCATTATGAGAGATTGCATACTATCTGCTAAACATCATAGCTGAGCAAATACTCAGTTGGCGACTGTAAGATAGCTCTTGGAGCAAAGGTTGGCGTTAGCTCGACACCAAACAGAGCGAGATGCAGCGGTAGTGTCAGCATGCGAGCTGGAGCGCACCTTGATGCAGCCAAAGAGATGTCAATACAAAATATGTCTTTTACGATTGATATAAAAGAGATCAGTCGGAAGAAAACTACATAAGTACACTGAAATTCTACGACCTTTTCGGTGTACCAGATTACGGTAGGGTCGCCTAGAGTACCATGCCGCATGTATCTACTAAATGGTAAAAAGATATTAATGAGCGCTGGGGGCTCTTACCAGGTGGAGACTTCTATCCAGTAAAAGGCTGTAAGTCGGCTTCATTGTCAGTTGCTGAGCAAAGCTCTATTATAAATACAATAGGAGATATGGGTGGCAAAAGAGCCATGAGGCAGATGAGCTACTGGAACAAAAAGTATGGCATCAGCCTAAGTTGGCATCAATATCTCGCTCAGCCAGGTTTGATAATGTAAATTTGCATCGGACATCTTTGAGTTATATCGATGGTGGCATGAATCCAAAAGTGTGTTGATATCGAACTTACAGAGGCAAGCCTCGTAAATGCGAGAGATCCATGCAAAGCGAGTCTTAAAAGGTACTTTCAGACAGGCATGGTGGCATCTCGATCGATGGCTGGCACCGGCTCATCGATGAACTACATCAGTATCCACTAGATAGACTAAGATCGCAAAGAACTGAGTTGATAACGCCGCTATAAATGAGACCGATAGAGACGTTGTAAAGCGTTATAACTCCTGGCTAAAATATCGAGCTAAAGACGATCGCTGAAATTGTGTTGAGGACGAAAACTCGGCTTGGTACAGAGAGCTAGGCTGCGATGAGATGCAAAGGTTGTTATTTCTGGGGGTGAAGCCGATGAATGCTAAAGACTTTGAAGGCTCATAAAATGCAACGTGCAGTCACATCTAAACGTAGAATTACAAAACTTAGCCCACTGCTGACTTTTAGTCGTCTAAATTTTCAAAAAGTGGTAGCTCTCTCTCTCTTTTATAAAGCGCTTTACTAAGCTCTGAAAGTTTCCACTGTTTTGTGGCAAGACAAGGGTGGATTTTTCATTTATAAAAGATGACAAAGATATTTTTCAGCTCGTATTCGCTTACATCTTTTTATGTCATTCGTTTCTCTTTTGGCTCATTTTCGTAAAATGCCAAATTTTCTTTCTCATCTACTTTCAAAGATCATCTCTTTTTAAAGTCTGAGTATCAAAGCTTTTACGCACCGATTTTTCGAAATCTATATTGGATAAAAATGATCCATATAGCATGACGCCGATAATAACAGTGCATTTTTCGGTTTTAAAAAGCATATCAGCGATAAAGCCGGCTATCAGCTGTGGCCTCCGGCAAAATCATAAAAACATTTATAAAAATACTGTTTCTAGCCTTTTTGAGGAAAAATAGATTAAATGCAGTGAGTCGATTCGGTGCCACATTTTGCTGAATAAGACGATATTACATTTCCTGATCGACCTTAGCGTGCAAAAATTATAGCTAAAAATAAGGTTTGAAACAGAATAAACAATGGAGAAACATACGTCGACTCGTCCTTGTCGTAAGACAAAAACTCATTTTCTATGCCGTTATAGCTCTCTTTTATATTTTCTCCAGTTTGCCGGCATTTTAGACTACTCTCAGAATGACGAAAAATTGTTGATATTTTTGGGCTTTGGTCTTGTAGTTCTTGGTATCTACATCTCTATGAACAGATCAAAGCTTAAAGCTATGCACTGGCTTGCTGCATGCTTTTGAGGTCTTTCTTTCGGACGATTATTGATGCCATTAGAAGCGTCAATGAAGACTCTTTTAAGTAAAAGAGCCATTTCTTATCTTGATGATCTGCTCCTATGTTTTCCACTATTGGCCGCTGTTGGTGCATATTTTTGTGGTCAAATTATAGCAGTGATAAAGATCCTAGTTCTAGCCGATAGCTGTGTGCTGCTAGTTTCACGCTTGCTGATTGCCATTGACTGGTGATATGCGGCGATTTTAATATATTGATCCATCCTAAAAGCCCTAGCGAGGCTTGCTGCTAGCATTGCTATTTTGTAAAATTGTCTATTCTATTCATCGCTCTTAGTGAGGCATTTTCTAATAGCAACCATCTTTACATTAGACATAGCGGCTTTTCTTGATAATCGCAAGGTGCTATTTTACGCTATTATTAAATTATATGTTTTTATAATGAGCTTATAAATCAGGCATGACTTTACTCTGCACTCTATCTGCAACATGGCCCATTTTCCTCTTGATGCTTGGGAGCTTTTTACCTAAGGGGTGATAACAAGCATGTATAAGCGCTACGAATGTTGGCGCATACAACATCTGAGCTCGTACCTATCCATCTCAGCTGCACTAATGCCCATAAAAGCCAACCTCTCATCTCGCATGTCGAGTCTGCCTAGCATTTGTGTTATTGTAGCTGGAGCGGTCAGTAGCTATCTTTATGAAATTAGCTTGATCAAAGTGAAGAGATATATAACGCATGAGCAAAATTTACATGATGCTACATAAAGAGGCACCTAAAGACAAACGAACTTGAGGATGATCTGACCCAAGTTTAGAGGGCGTGTCTGAAAGAGAAAGACTATCTAACCTCTCTTGGCAACAGAGACTCACTTGCTAAATGAACTTAAAGGTGTGTGTAGTGTTTTGGGCGAGAAGCTAGAGATCGCAGAAGTTTCTCATCTAAATATAAAGTCCTTTAAAATATAAATACCTCTTACGGACATGAGGTTGGCGATAAAATTACAAAAGCAGTAGCAAAAGCGCATACGTGAGGCGTGCAATGAGACAAGAGAGATCCACCGCAGGATCGGCGCTGATGGGTTTATCGTGCTTTCAAAATGGAAGATAATAGCCTGCAGCGTATGGAAAGCTTGGTATGGAGCTAAGAGATACGACCGAAAAACCTTTACAAATAGATAAGTATCACTTTGCGATTAAGAGCGTCCGTTGGTGGCGCGTGGTGACGAGGGATAACATCAGCGATCCTGGAAATATCATCAAAAGCTGATGTGGCGATGTACTATGCTAATTGACCACCCAGCCACGATGGTTTATAATTAGTGAGATAGATGGTGAGATGCAGCAAAGCTCAAACATAGAGATAGCTCTTCGCAAAGCCATTACAAGAGGATTTTTGAGTATATTTTCTGCCGATCCTATGACATCAAGGTAAAGATCCTCTGCGTAGAAGCGCTACTTGGATGGCAGTCAAAAGATTGGACAAAAAGGAGCTGGCGAGGTTCATGGGATGTAAAGCTAGCTCATAGCGATATCTTAAATGACGCATCTGCACGCTTGCTGTCTCAAAAACAGTAGAGCAAGCTGTAAGGGTGGCAAAACAAAAAGCTAAAGTGCTTACGTAGTAAGGCATAAACGTGGCGCAAATTAAAAGCACATCTGAGACATTGCAGCGAAATGGATTATGCCAACTGAAACTCCACACCACCTAAATCCAAAGCAGTTTGAGCTTAGATTGGCATGAAGATGTCTGGAGAAAATGACCCAAGAGAGACACTTGATAAAAGTCTCCCTTTTAGAGAAAAATAGTATAGATGTTTTGTATAGATGACTTTGGATCTGGATGTGCGTCGTTTTGTCTGTATCAGAAAGTGTCAAAGATCCGACCGCGTGAAAAGCTAGCAAATGACTTTGTCGCTCAGTCTGTGATAAATCAAAAGATACAGCAAGTAGTCGCTGACTATCATGACATATGCAAAATCAATGAAGCTAAAAGTAACAGCAGGCGTGGAAAGCCCGAGGATAAAGAGCTTTAAAGAGCTTAGTGGCAGCGAAATGCTAGGATCTTCTTATCTCGTCCGATGAGTGCGGAGGGTTTGCGATAGCGCAAGGCAGGAAATTCTCACATGGTGGCTGATATTTCATTCAGCCTTATCTCTTCGTTTGATTTTACACGACCATGCCTGAGCCGCTGTATCACGCTCGGGATGCAGCTTGGCACAGATATCAACCTCTTCGCCGTTTTTGTGAGGCGTGAATGAGAAACTGCATATCATCGCTGCTTTTTGAGTCCGCAAACGTTTAAACTTCTAGATCTTTCTCTCATCTTTTGCTCCTGCACAGTGCGTGATTTTACATCTTGTAAGCTGCGTGTTAAGATGATTTGGGGTCAAACTTTGTCGCTTAAGCAGTAATTGTGTTTAATCATTTTAAAATTTAAAGGTTTAAAAATGGATGAGAAAGAACTATTGTTTTAGAGGTGTTAAAGATGCAACAAAGCCTAGCCATGACAGGACAAACAGGCTTGGTTGGGAAAATGGCTATGGACAAATAAAAATAAACTCATAAGCTGGAGCGCTGCACGCCCATATATGGAGTGCATGAGCTCGATTGATAGCTTTGCTTGGAAGCACTGGAAAGAGGCATAGATGCTAAGACTGATAATGAGAGCGCACGCATCGAGGTTGTCGATATTCGCGTCTAGATGGAAGCCTGAGCGCTACCGATTACAAAGGCAAAACAGCTTGGCGATGTAGAGACAGCAGCTGATGATATCTGCCAGTCAAGTGACTGGCGACTATTGCGAAAAACCAGTAAAGGTCACGAAGATGAGAGCATTTATGAGATCATGAACGACGTTGAGATGCTCACATGAGTGCAGCGGCTGACTATGATATCTTTGATATCTTCAAATTATTTCTCAATGTCTTTAGAAATGTGGCTAGATTATACTCGCTTTATGGGTGCTACATCGCTAAAAACGTGCTAAATCGCTTCCGTCAAAAATAATGGCTACTAAGGGGCAGCTATAAAGAAATTGCTGGAACGGACGCGAAGATAACGAAGTGATGAGTGAAATTTTTATCAAACGGCGTTAGCTGATGGATAAAAGGTACGCCGCGCCGAGCTTGAATACAAAAGGTAAAATGGTAAAATCTTCTTCGCCTTGGCTTTAAAGACTTTACAGCCAGATTTATAACATATCTATCTTGCCACTTTGTCTTAGCATACTTTGCTAGCTTGCGTCTGCAAAGCATCTGGGGAGGTGGCGAGATATTTGATCATACAAGTGATGGCGCTAAAGGCAATTTCGCCTTTTTGAGAGTCAAACTCGACGCTATCTTTTATAGCTATGTGAAAATTTTAAGCTTTAGCGCTACAAAGTGGATAGATTAGCATACTTTTTGCGTTTTTAAAGCACCTAACGATCATCGTTAGCATCGTGATCGCTCTAATCGTAGCTGGCTTTTTAACGCCAGTTGTAGCTAAAGATAAACAAAAGGCACTACAACTACGTGCTTAAAAAGGAAGCTAGCACGGCTAGAGTGCTAAAAGGTGATGATGGTTGAGATCATGAAATTTCTCGGATCTTGCTCGTTTGCTTGCCGCTTGTTTGTGCCATTTGTAAATTACTTTTCATCATCAACGTGCCCTGTTTTTACATCTACTATAGCTTTTACTCATAGACGTTGGCTCAAACACGCTTGATAGCGATAAGTGAGCTAGCACTGCTTGAGGGTGTGAGGTTAAGTATTGCTTTTTACACTTTTGTTTTATCTGATCTCACTCTGTGCCACTTGTGGGATTATTTTCAGCTTTATTTCGTGATAGTCTTGTCGCACCTCTTTTTATCAAAAGAGAGGCGCTAGTTAAAAGTTTAGAGCCAAAAAGCTCTAAATTTATGCGTAATAAGATACTTTTTGCTCTCATCAAGCAGTGTGTCAAATAGCCTTTTGCCGTACTTAGTAGATTTTTATTGGCATCATTTTTAGCTAAAAGTTCGTCAAACATTTTTAGCATATTGTCATTTATGAAATTTTTATGATCCAGATCTTTTGCGTCAGGCAACATATGCTTGATCTTGTTTGAAAGCTCGCTTATGCTTTGGCTGCTGCCTGCGATCTTGTCGCCCTCTTTGACATTTTTCATAAACTCATCAACCTGTGGGCGAATTTTGCTTCATCGCCTCTTCGATCTCTTTCATATCCTGCTCGTCTATGCCGTTTCCTTTATATAAAAACTCATAGCCGTATTCGTGCGTGAGGATTAGACTTTTTGGCTTGAAGTGCCATTTTTCTGGCTGAAAACTCAAACTTTTGTTGTCATACATAGAAAAGCTTATCTCATCGCCTGAGCTAGTCTTCATCGAAAAGCTCATATTGCTGTAGCTTCCTTAGAGTGAAAATTTGTTTGCATTTTTAAATCCTTTTGAGGCTAAATCAGCAAATTACCCTAATTTCATAAAACAAAATTTCTGTAAAATCGTCAAAAAGGACGGGCGATGTGTTGTTTTGGGACTAGGGATCTTTTGTTGATGCTTATCACTGTTTTAAGCTTCGTTTTCGCTAAGCTTGCCCAGTTTGCCAGTCGTTGGCTACTACTTGATACTTACAAAATTTGCTTGCCATTTGATGTTTTTCACTATAAAGGGCTTTTGCCAAAGCTTCGTGAAGGTAAATGCGATCCACTATTTTTCTCGCTAATTGGTGGCTTTTTTTGGAGCATTTTTAACAATGCTTGCCTTTAAAAAGGTTGCAAAAGATAAATTGCTTTAATAGAGCTCATTATTTTTACGCTTTGGATGCTGATAATCGCCGTAGTCATCTTTAAATTTCAAACCATTCTTGACATTTTTAGGGGTAGATGGATGAGAGGATAGTTAAATTTTCTAAAAAGATGCATCTTGCAGAGTGTCTGCGCCATTGATGAGGACAGCCTTACGCTTTTAGCGCGTTTTACTGCCTGACGAGCTAAAATTTTTGCTTTTTGCTAGCTAGCTGCGATGAGCTCGCATGTTAAATTTTTAAAAACTCAAAAGCTCGTTGCTGGTACGGTCGCTCTTAATACAAAGATCGTTGGCAAGATAGGGCGTGCAGTTTCAAGGAGCGATGAGAGAGCTAGCACAAGTGAGCAGAAATACTTTAAAAAGATTTTTATGCAAAGGTGATGGATCCAAAGATTTGGTCTATAAGCGAAAGGTTAGATTACGAGCAACACTCTAGGTTTTGGCAAAAGAAAAAGTACTGGCAAAAAGTAGCTAAAAATCGCATAATATTTTCGTGTTAGCTTAAAAGATGCTCTTTTCTTAAGGCGTTCAGAATAACGCTTTTTATGAAACGAAAGGTACATGTACCATATAAAAATAAAATTTTTACACAAAAAGTTACACAAAAATGCCTTTTTAGGGTAATTTTAAAAATATTAAAAGTGTGATAAAAGAGTATTAAATAACTAAAAATAAACTTAAATTTACCCAAAATTTTACTTAATATCCCTCAGCCTCACTCTTATTATATAATCGCCGAAAAAATTATTAAGGAGAGTTTTATGGCTAAAGAAGCGGGTGTAGTAAAATCGCTAAGTGGCAAGGCGGTCGCAGTTGATCAAAACGGAAACGAGAGAGAGCTAAAAGTTGGTGACATCGTTTATATGGGCGGAGTGTCAAAACTAGCGATGCAGCCGACAAAGTAACTATTGTTGCAAATAACGGCAAAGAGCTAACTGTACTAGGCAGTGACACGCTTTCTTTAAATCCAAATACGATAGGTGCTGAGGGCTTAGCTGATATAAGCGCTTTGCAAAATGCTATTTTAAATGGCGGTGATCTAACAAAGCTTGAAGAGACTGCTGCTGGCGGTAACGCTGCTGCTGGTGGTGGAGATGGCGTTAGCCTTGGCGAAGCTAGATTTGCTGAAGGCGGTCACTATTCAAATATCAATGAAACTTATAGAAATTTAACTGATACAAATAGAGCTTTTGCTTCATACGATAGCCCAATAGGTGGTTATAGTGATGGAAATGCTAATGGTGGCGACAGATCCCTCCAAAAACCAAGTGTAAGTGTTGGATTTACAGAGGATAAGAATAACGATGGTTTTTAACTTATACAGAAAAGTACGACAATAATGCCTCTTCTCATGATTTTAAATACAAGTCCAGTAAAAATAACTGTAGCAAATGTTATCCCCGGTGATATCCTTCACGTTACTCTAACAAAAACCAGACGGCACGACTGACAATAGAGATGTTACTATCGATCAAAATATAATCAATAATGGCTATGAGATACCTAATATGCCAGTAGCTGAAGAGTAGAAATTTCAAAAAGTAGATGCTTTATGTTACCGATAGCGCAAATCAAATACAATAAAAAGTAATGAAGCATCTGATAGTGTTACTCAGATGTAAGACCGACTTTAGTATTTACTGAAGATCGTGACAATGATACTGGATTAAGCGATCTTGAAAAATGGACGAGATGGTAATTACAGAAGCACTCCAGTGGATATAACTCTTCCAAAAAGATGTAGTAGTTGGCGATAAGATCGTCATAACCCTATACTGATCCGTTAAATTATAATAACACCGATCCATCAGTTCCTCATAAAAACAATCACACTAGAACTAACCCCAGAAATGGTTAGAGATCATAAAGTAACTGGTGTACCACTTGAAATATTTCCTGGTGTAAGAACATTTGCAAGCGTTCACGTAGTAGCTGCTGATGGTACTCAAAAAAAGTGCGAGTCAGATACGAGACAATGTATATCCACTTGATACTGGATTGGCCATAACACTATCTGAGCAAACTCTTCATGAAATTTCAAAGGCAAAGAGTGTTACACAAGATTGATAAGAATTTTAATGGTGTAAACAAAGATTTGGGTGATGAAGAAGTAAATCACACAACCGCAAAGATCACATTGCCAAATAGAGTTGATGATGGTGATAAGCTTACACTTTCTATAAAAACTCCTAAGCTAGATCCTAATGACAGTACAGGTAGAACAGTATTGATGGATCCAGCTGATCCTAGTGGCAAGACACCATTATATGAAAAATACTACAAGAGATTTTACTATACGTGTAAACGATAAAGGTGTTATAACTAAAAGTAGTAGAGCATACTAATTCTGGTGATGTTGATTACACTCCTTTTAAAAAGAGGAGCTTAATCTATGGTCTATTAATGTTGAAGGATTTAATGTAAGACATGAAGGCGATACAACCATAAATGCTAGTATCAACCACATAAATCCAAACAGGAACTCTCCTATAGCTCCTGTGGAAGCTTCAGCTAGCTTAGAGTATGTAAAAGCACCTGAGTTATCTTTGAAGAAGCTCATGGAGCTAAAACTATGACTAGAGAGCAAGCTGTTAGCGATCTTGATCTTAACAGCACAAAAGTTACTATCAAGCTTCCTAAAAATGCAGTAAGTGGAGATAAACTAACTGTAACTATAAATGAGCCAAATGAGACTCCTAGAACAAAAGAATATACTGTTGGAAGAGACGCAAATGGTAAGTTCTTTGTAAAAGATAGTGCTGGTAATGAAATAAATACGAAACAGATGGCAGAAGTTTCAAAAATTTCTGGTATCAAAACAGCAACTGGTGAAGAAACTAAAGTAACAGCTGAGATAGTAGATAGTGACGGTAGTATCCAGCATGCTAAAGGTTCAAGTAGTGTTACGATAGCTGGTATAAATGACATGGCTGTCAGATTTGTAGAAGATGGTGATCATAATGTATCTTTGACAAGAGGTGAAAGTAAAGATGGAGATAATAAACTAGACGAAACTACAATCGCAGTAAAAAGTGCCAAATAATGTTATAGCTAATGATATAGTAACTGTAACAATAGATGGTGCTTCACCTAAAACTTATAAAGTTACAGGTAGAGATGAACATGGTAAGATCACACTAGAAGATACTTCACTCATACTTCTGTGACCGTAAACGATAAAAATGAGTTTGAGATCGAAGGCGTTCATATAGAAGCTGGTAAGCCTATCAATGTATCTGCAGAGACTACTGATGCAAGCGGTGGTAAAAAGCTGAAGCACAAAAATCATAACACTCTTGAAAAGCTTCATGATGATATGAAGATAACTTTTGATGCAGATGATGGTGATGGTATCTTGGGCAATGCGAAGCAACTGGAACCACTACTATGACAACCATTAAACTACCTTCAAATTTTGTTGATGGCGACAAAGCTTTATAATAAACAGCAAAACAGGCAATAATAGCTTCTCTCGGAAAAATTATACAATACATAAAAATAGTAATGGTGTTATTACTGTTACAAATGATAATGGAGGCGCCCTTTAACAGTAAATGGCAATGCAGTTAAATATCCTCTAACAAATTTACAAAAATGGCGAAGAGACTATCATTACTGCTAAAGTAACTGGTGCTGCTGGCGATGTATCAGAGACAAAGAGCAATATCATCCTTGATACGAAAACGGCTCTGGAAACAAGATTTAGACTACTTATCGATGAAGATGAAGATAGAAATGGTGTACTAGATAGAAAGAAGCTATGACAGATACACATCTAAATACAACTTCAGCTACGCTTCAGATACCAACAAGTGTAAAAGTAGGTGATACTATAACTGTTAATGTAGATGGAGGATCTCCTAAAACTTATAAAGTTGTTTCAAATGATGGTACAAACGTTACTATAAAAAGACGCAGTAACTAATGCCCCTGTCACGCTTGGGGCAGATAATAAGCTAAAAATACCTGATGTTCATATAGACAAAGATCATCCAGCTAAAGTAGAAGCTGCAATAAATGGAGTAACAAAAACGGCTGAAGCTAAGCTAGAAACATTTGATGCTACAAACTTAAAAGGTTGAATTTAGAGAAGATGATGCAAGTAGAGATGGCAAGATAGATAGAGATGAGTCTATATCTGTTGATGGCGTTAAAGTAACAACTATAAGCGTTCAAGTGCCATATAATGTTATAAGCGGAGATAAAGTATCAGTAACTATCAATGAGCCACAAGCTGATGGTACTATGGCATCTAGAACTTTATCTTATACTGTTTCAAAAAGCTCCTAATGGTGATATATCACTAGTAGATGCGGCTGGCGCTCATCTTTACGTAACAATACTATTGAGATTGGCGATGTTAAAAATGCTCCCGAGCAAAAAGAGACTAGCGCAACTGCAACCATAACAAACGCTGCTGGCGATATGTTTGCAACTTCTCATGAAGCTAAAGCACAACTTGCTCCACTAAGCGAGCGCAGGACTAAGCGTAAGCATAGCTGCTGATAGAAACGATGATGGTGTGATCTCAAGAGATGAGTCAGATAGTAATACTTCAAAAAGTAAAAGTTTCTCTCCAGAAGCGTGATAGAAGGCGATAAGATAGATGTTGAGATAACAAATCCTGATAACTCTAAAGTAACTAAACATTATGAAGTTGAAAAGTAAAGATGTCAATGGCAACATAACATTAAAAAGAGGCAGGCTCTACTACACCTATCCATGCTTTCTGCAAAATCACCCTCTTGAGCTTGATGCGGCTATTGCAGTTGGTCAAGATACAGTGGCAAAAGTAACTCTAACTGATGCATTTAATAATAGCGTAAGTAAAGAAGATAAAGCACATGCTGAGATAGATGTTGTAAAGAGGTATTCAATTTACAGAAGATACAAGCAGAGATGGTGCTTTTGCAAACTTATGAGAATTCTAAAGATCAGGGACACAACGCCTATTAAAGTCTATCTGAACGAAGATGCAAGAGCTGACGATACAGTTGAGATCAAATATACTGATCCAGATAACCACACTCAAACAAAGACAGTAAATCATGTGCTAACAGCTGATGATATGAGTAAAGGTTCATTTGAGCAATCACTTGATATCAACCCAATATCAAAAATATGATCTAAAAGTTGATGCTACATATAAAACTCATGATGGCTTAGAGACTAAACTTCCAGCTGAGACACTCTCTATATTGCCGCTAAAGCAGTTACAGCTGAATACAATGAGCACACAACCATGAAAGGTGGCGAGTAGCGATAGTGATACTTTAGTAGTTGATGGACAAACGATTGACTTTAGCCATGTGGCTGGTCTTGATGCTAAAGTTGAAAGCTTTGAAAATATCCAACTTCAAGGCAACTCTGAGATCAAATTTGATGCAAATGCAATCTTTGATATCACTGATAATCTAAACACTATCCTGAAAATAAGAGTGCTGTTGATGAGCATGGTAACTCAACTACAAAGGTCGATCTAGATCACAAATGGACCGCTGACCTAACTATAATGCTACTGGCTTTAAAGGCTACTCAAGTGTCGATCAAGTAAGCGGACATACTATCCATATACAAATAGACGATAAAGTCCAAACTGACCTATAATCCCCAAAAAGTGAGTGCACTTTAAGCACTCACTTCACTCTAACTTCAAAATTTACATCATTTTTAAGCCTTATTTTACTAATATCACCCCTTTTAAAGGAGAAAATATGAAAATTTAATAGCCATAGTTGTGGTCATCGCCGCACTTGTTTTTGGCGCTTTCAAATACCTGAAATTCATTTGTCGTGCTTGATGAAAAACACCAACGAAGTGGTCTCAGGGTGCTAAATCAATACAAAAGAAGAGCCGATCTCGTGCCAGATTTAGTTGAAACCGTAAAAGGCTACGCAGCGCACGAGCAAAAGGTCTTTGAAGACGTGGCAAATGCAAGAAGCAAGAGCATGCAAGTAAGCATCGACGCAAGCAGTCTTAGCAGACGAGGCAAAGGTTAAAGAATTGAGCAGCTCAAGGTCAGCTAGGCTCAGCTCTAAGCAGGCTAATGGCAGTTAGCGAGAGCTATCCAGAGCTAAAAGCAAATCATTCCTCACTCCAAAGCCAGCTTGAGGGCACAGAAAACCGCATAAGCGTAGCAAGACGCGACTACATCGAGGCCGTAAAAAGAGTATAACGTAGCTCTTAGAAGCTTTCCGGTAAATTATAGTGAGCATTTTCATCCCAGAGATGAAGCCAAAACAAGGCATCGAAGTTAGCAGCGAAGATATGAAAAATCCAAAAGTTTCGTTTGAGAAGTGATGAAAAAGCTCTTGCTCTTTTTGCTCTTTGCATTTTGCTTTTGTTTTGCTCTAAATTTCAATGAGCAGATCAACGATGAGACTCATATCTTTTCTAAAACGAAAAGAGATGAGCTTCTCGTAGAGTGCAAAATGTCGAGCAAAACAGCACCACGCAAATCGCCATAGTGACTTCAATTCACTTGAAAAACAGGAGCGTCGAAGAGCTGTCTCTTGAGATCGCTAGAGGCTACAAAGCTAGGTCAAAAAGAAGATAACAACAGCGTGCTTTTTGGTGGTCGCTCCAAATGAGAAAAAGGTCCGCATCGAGGTTGGATACGGGCTTGAAGGGTGCTAACTGATGCCGTGGGCGAGCCAGATCATAAATAGCGTGATGATACCTGAGTTTAAAAATGGTAAGATGAGCGAGAGGCGTGAAAGAGGGCGTTTTAGCGATCGTAAAAGTGGCTAGCGGCGAGGAGTTTAGTAGCAAAACTAGCCTTTAGCGACTTTGCCATTTTGGCGTCTTTGCCTTTTTGCTGGCATGCTCTCTTGTTTTGCCTCTGTGATCTTTGGCAAATTTTTATGCGAACTGGCTTTAGCGCGTGCTTTGCTGGACTTGTATCAACCGCACTTGAGCAGGGATTTGGCGTGCAAAACTATTTTATCATCTTGGCGCCTTTTGCCTTTATATTTGCAGTATTTTTCTCTTATTTTAAAAAGACGTTTTTAAGAAAATAGTCAAGGTGGCTCTTTGCCAATGGGCTTTAGACGAGGTGGTTCTAGGCTCAAATAATGGCGTGGTCGCTCAAGTGGCAGAGGAGGCGGATTTAGTGGCGGAGGCGGTGAGTTTTTGGCGGAGGCGGGCTAGCGGCAGTTAGTGCAAATTTGCCTGCCTTAGAAGTACAGTTTAACTACCCTTGCACCTTACAGGGAGCTAGCCTTTTTAGGATAAACTGCATGCGAGCTGGCACATCTGCATGCCACCTCTAACGTGCGAGGGGTTTAGGGGATTTTGAAAGGGGATAAGGGGACGCCTCGTAACTCGAGTCCCCTTTGTCTCCCTTTTTGATAAAAGAGTTTTTACATGAGTCTGTATTTTTAAAAGAGACTGCTTTCTCCAAATGTAATTATTCACTCGCAAGAATTGATACTGATTTTTAGGTCTCGCAAAGCTTTGCCACTAAAATCAGAGCGAAATTGCTCGTTCATGAAATTACAAATGTACTTGATACTTTATATGCCTGACAAAAGCATTTACAAATTTTAAAAATATTACTCGCTCGACTTAGCAGACTACTAATTGGGCTGCACTTCGTTTAGCACTACCTAGAGCCGTGATATGTCAGCTCTAATTTTCAATGCTTTTGGAGTAAAACGCGTAGTACTTCGCATAAGTTTTAATCTAAGTCACTATTTTTCTTTCTAAATTAAGAGATCATTTTATGGATTTTAGACCCAACATTTGCATATAAAAAGCTATTCTTAAAAATATGCCAAAAATTAGGAGCAAAAATGCTATCAGGCGAGCTACTTAAAAAGCCATTTTGCTAATTGATCTAGTGGCAATGCTTAGTGAGTTTTTAAAGCAAAGTCATTTTGACAAAGAAAAATTTACAAGCACTTAGGCGAGATGGCTTTAAAAGTTTAGACAAGAGCCAAAGAGAAGAGCTTCTTAAAATAGCAGGGCTTTAAGGCGTATCTTGATGCAAAAATTTCAGGGCTTTTTGCGTGAGCTGATGCAAAAGCAAGATCCTCGTTGTAAGTGGCGTGGAGTATACGATTGTGAGCTAGAAATTTACACCTGCTTTGATGCAAACACCTACAAAAAGATCGTGCAGGCGGGCGAATGTACTTTTCACAACTTTTGGTTTTGACATCTCTTTTGAAGAGCGAGCCAGCGCTTTATGGCGGCATCTTAGTAGGAGTTTAAAGCCCTTAAATGAGCGAAATTTCATCTTTGGGACCAAGAAAATGCGCCTTTAGTATCTTAAATAGCAAAATAAAGTAATTTAAATTTTGATCTAAAAGAGGCTGATTTTAGAGAGGATGAGGTCAGCTTTTTACGCCAAGGATTAGGTCGTTTAAAGATGAAGTGAGCTTCAAAAATGACGCTTAAGGGCGGTTAGTGGCGAGTTCAGAGTGGCAGAAAGTGCAAAGAGTATAAAAAGAGTTGAAAATGCCTATAAAAAGGGGTGAGATTTATCTTTTTATCGGCTTTGAGGCTGAATGTAGCCCTAAAGATGCTCTAGATAGAAAAAGATCGCGGGAGAGCTACAAAGTATCCGATTTAGCAAATCAAACTCATTTAAACTCTCTCGATATTTAGAAATTTAGAAAGCACGAGTGCAAATTGCCTCATCTCACAAGAAAATATCGCCGTTTTAGCTATCTCAAAAGAAAAAGTTGGCGTTGATGTGGAGGAGCTAAAGGAGCGAAGTGACGGGTGATCAGATTTTGCTTTAACAAAAAGAGAGCGAGATTTTACGCAAACTGCCAAAAGACAAAATGCAAAAATGTACAAAGTACACCGCAAAAGGCTGCTGATAAAAAGCCAAAAATTTAGCTTTCAGTGATCTTGCTAGCGTTAAAGTTTGACGAGATGAAGAGAAGATACTTGATTATTAATAATCTATTTAGTCATTTGCCCTGTCATTTAAGCATAGCAAAGATATAATTGTTAATTTTTATGATTATTAAACACTAAAAAGGCAAAAAGTGCTTGTAAAAAGATAGCTATGATCCTTGCGGTAACGCTTCTAGCTCTGTAGCTGTGCGAGAGAAAGGGCTTTGATGCGCCAAAGCTGGCGGATTTTTAGCTTAAAAGCGTTTTAAGGTCAGTTCATCGAAAAGGGCCACTAATGCCTATGTGCAAAATAGTGAGAATGAGTGATAATTAGCCTTGTAAATGCACTGGCGCACGAAGCTAGAGCGAGTTTTAAAGGGACGGCAGCCTTTGGACCGTTGGGCTCTTGCCACCAAACAGCACTTCACAATGAGCTTTTTATCAAGGTGCTTGAGATGATAAAAGATGAAAAATGAGCAGAAATTTATGATAGATGATCAAATTTATGAGGTAAAAAGCGTTGATATACGTTAGCAAGCCAGCCATTATCAGCGCCGCAGGTAGCAGTAGATGATGATGTAAAGCTCGCTTTTAAGTGGCAAGGGTTTTTCAAGCAAAAGCTCAAATCTCACCCGCAAAAATGAGGTTTTTGGTGAGTAAATTTGATGGCACTTTACCACAAACTTTTGCTAAGAGCACAAAAGAGCACTTCAAACTCCTGCACCAACGCCTTGCTAGCGCGATGCTAGAGATTGCGATGAGATAAAAAGAGCGATAAAAATATGGCAAAAGCCGTGTGGGAGTAGTTCTTGAACCACAAGCGGCGTTGAGGAAACTCGTAGCACGTTTAAAGGCTTTACTCGCGACTGGATGTTTTGATGAAAAGCAGGTTTGTGATAAACAGAAACTGCCTTGCAAACGTGGCTGAGTTTGTAGGTGACTTTTTACGAGCTTAGCGGTCCAAGCTACTGCGTATCGACTGCGTGCACCTCGGGCGTTAAAGCGGTTATTGAGGCAAAAGGCTCATTGAAAGCGAGCCTGTGACGCGGTCATTTTGTGGCGGCGTCGATAGCCCAAATACGCTTACGATAAATGAGCTTTAACTCGCTTGAGCATACTAGTAGCGCCCAAGTCAGCCCTTTTCTACAAAATAGGAGAGGGATAAAACTATCGGCGAGGGAGCTGGGCTATTTTGCTAAGCCGTGATTCTCAAAACGTTATAGTCGCTGGCTCAGCCCTCAAACTGCGACGCTTTCACATGACGCAGCCTGATTTTTAGCGCCAAAATGGCGGTAAGTGCATAGAGGGCGCGCTAAAAGAGCTGTGCATGAGCTGCTGGACTATATAAGTTTAGCATGGCACCGCACGCAGGCAAATGACAAAAATGGAGGCAAAAAGCTGTAATTGAACGCTTGCGACCACCTTGCAGCACGATAAAGCCTCAGATCGATCACACGCTGGGGGCCGTTGGAGCTATTGAGGAGCGCCATTTGCGCCATGCTTTGCATGGAGGAAAATAGCACCTGCCACCACGTCTATGACGGCGAGTATGATGAGGAGCTTGGGCTATAATTTAGTAAAAAGCGGCACGAGATTTGACGTAAAAACAGCGATGTCGCTATCTTTTGCCTTTTGGCGGAGATAATGCCGCGATAATATTTAAAAAGAGTGAGATGATGATAAGTGATTAGTTTGCCGCACAGCAGCGCCATAACCTTGATCGATGAAATTTTCAGAATTTGACACCTTGCGAGGCATAAAAGTAGAAGCGTGATAAATGAGCAGAAATCCCTTTTAGAAGATGTGGGAAATTATGACGCAAAAGGCGATAGAGATGATGGCTCAAAGCCTTGGGATCTACGACTCAAAGATGCGTGAGCTAAGGGGCGAGAAGGCGATATTTGGCTTTTACTTGGTAGTAGGTAAAATCGAAATTTAGGCCATATTTTAAAGTAGCGATGAGATAGTGATCGTCTCAAAGTGCTCGATTCAAGACGAGATGGTTGGCGTGTATGACAGCGAGCTTTTTGTAAATGTGAGCTTGGCGCAAAGGGCAGTTTTAAACGTGATGAGCCCTGATGAAGCATTGTAAAAAGGCACTTAGTGAGTAAGAGAGATTGATAACTGGATCAAGTAGAGGCATAGGAGCTAGCATCGCTAGGCGCCTTGCTAATGAAGATGCAAGTGGTGCTAGTCATGCAAGTCAAAGAGTGATGAGCTTTTAAAGATGGCTAGTGAGCTTGGGGCTAAATGATGACATTTGACGTGGTTGACACTGCTGCAGCTAAAAGAGGCCATAGAAGCCGACATGGAGGCAAATGGCGTCTCATTACGGCGTTATTTTAAACGCTGGCATAACAAGGGATAATACCTTTTGTGGGGCTAAAGTGACGAGTGGTTTGATGTATAGATGTAATGTAAATTAAATGGCTTTACAACATCCTAAGACCAGCGCTAATGCCCATGATAAGGGCTGAAAAGCCAGCTAGGATGAGTGACTCAGCTCTGTTTCAGGGGTCATTGGCAACAGGGGTCAGGTGAATTACTCAGCCAGCAAAGCTGGCATCATAGGAGCTAGCAAAAGCCCTTGCAGTCGAGCTTGCCAGCAGGGGCATAACAGTAAAGCTGCGTGGCACCCGGGACTTATAAGAGCAGATATGAGCGAAGAAATTTTAGATAGCGACTTTTAGATGAGGTGCTAAAGGCCATACCTGCAAAAAGAGCTGGCGAGGCAGATGAGGGTGGCAGGACTTGTTAGAATTTCTACTAAGTGGCGAGGCTAGCTACATCACGAGGCAGGTTATCGGCGTAAATGGAGGACTTTGCTAATGCGTGTGTTGTCACAGGTATCGGCGCAGTCAGTGCTTTTGGCAACAGCTGGGAGGATATGAGGGCTACTTCTTGCAGGCAAAAACTGCCGTGAGATATATGAGCGAGTGGGAGGGCTATAAGGAGCTAAACACGCCTAGCAGCACCCATCATAGACTACAAACACCCGCAGGGTGGGACAGAAAACAGCTAAAGAAGCCTTGGTAAAGGTCTCAACTTATAGCGTGCATGCGGCTGGGCTTGCTTTAAAAGACGCTGGTTTGCTAAATGGCGAAGGCTTGCAGGCTGCAAATTTAGACCCAAGCGTGCAAGATGGCAGGATGGGCGTGGCTAGTGGCTCAAGCACTGGTAGCACTCGACTCTATCCTTGATATGGCAAAGCTAGTTTTGGACATGGATAGCGGTTTTAACGCAAATACCTATATAAAAATGATGCCTCACACCACAGCGGCAAATATCGCGCTATTTTACTCGCTAAAAGGGCGCATCATCCCTACATCTTCGGCATGTACAGGAGCGGCTCACGCCATTGGCTACGCTTATGAGAGCATAAAAATGGCAGCATAGACATGATGCTGGCTGGTGGGGCTGAGGGCTTTGCGTGAGCGAGGCGTACGTCTCTGACAAGCTCTACGCGACTAGTGTCAAAAACCAGCACGCCAAATTGACACCAACGCCGTTTGAAAAGATAGAGATGGCTTGGTGCTTGGCGAGGGGCTGGATTTCTGGTGCTTGAAAGCGAAGAGCGCCTTAAAAAGAGGAGCTAAATGTACGCTGAGGTCGTTGGCTTTGGCTCTACGTGCGACGGCACGCATATCACGAGACCCAAAGTGCTACGATGAAAGCGGCGATGAGCCCTAGCACTCCGCGCGGCAAAACTAGAGCCAAAAAGCAGTAGGCTACGTACGCCCACGCGACCGCGACAAAACATGGCGATATAGCTGAAAGTATCGCCACAAACGAGCTTTTTGGGGAGGACATCGCCATTAGCTCGCTTAAAAGCTATCTTGGTCACACGCTTGGCGCTTGTGGCGGGCTGAGGCGATCAGGGCAAGCTATAATGATGATGAGAGAAGAGCTATTTTTCCCAACTATACTTTAAACGTAACTGATCCTGAGTGTACAAAGCTAAAACTATTTAAAGGAGCCAACGCCGATAAAGACGGACTTTGTGATGAGTAACAACTTTGCATTTGGCGGTGTAAATACATCTTTGATATTTAAAAAGAGTAGATAACAAATATTTAAAAGGATAGAAAAATGAAAAGATTAGTTTCATTGGTTGCCGTTTTGGCATTTGCCTCAAGCCTTAGCGCTAGAGATGACGTGAAGTACCACTCACTAGACTTCTTAAATGGCCCAAAGGCTAAAGATTTTGCTACCAAATGTTAGCATCAGCTTTGGCACAGGATACACTGGCAAGGTGATCGTAAGAGATCTAACGTCAAACAAAAAGACAAATGGCTTTAACAAAAGCGACGAAGAGGCTTGCCAGATCGCACTTCTCTCTGCTCTAAAGTCATTTCAAGAAAGAGCGGTGAAAAGAGGGCGGCACTGAAGGTTGTAAATTTGACTGGATATTACAAAAACAGCCATTTAACTCTAAAACTCAGTTTCCAGTGCGGCAGCGGTTCTTTGATGTCTGGCGTCACACTGGAGGCGACATCGCGAAATAATGAAATTTCAAGTTGATTTTTATGACGCTATAGCTTATGGTCGAGATCAGCGAGGATCTGGCTAGATATAAAAAGATTTGATCTGGCAAAGATCCGCCGATGCAAAAGAAGAAGGCTAAGTGGTGCCGCAGAGTGCGCTATCAGCCTGCTTAGCAGTTTTGAGCATCGACATGCCAGTCATTTTTAGCTCTTATGAGGTGAGATAAATCGCTGTTTTGAGCTAGAAACCGCGCTTGCAAAGGCTGAGCCAGTATCGCCAACGTCGTTTTCGCTCTCTGTGCATAACGCTATCTCGTCGCTTCTTAGCATCGAAGCTAAAAATCAGCAATGAAGTCTAGCCATCTCATCATTGGCCTTAGTCGAAGATGCGCTGCAAAGCTGCGTTTTAAGGCTAAATGACGGATATCGAGGTACTCATCCTTGCCTATCAGCGGTCGATATCGCCAGAGCTATTTTGATGAGCAAAAGCCATCATTTATGCTAACTCTTGTCGTCTCAAAGGCAAAAGATAGAGAGTTTTAACTCTAAAAGAGTGGAAAAAGAAGAAAATTTCAGAATTGCTACAAAAGCTTCATCGTAAATTTTTGAGTCAAATGTGGCAAAAACGTGGCAAAGTAGCAGTCATTTCTCGTCTTAGGGATGACAGCTATGAGCCTTAAAATTTTTAAGAGCTGGATTTTATTTTCTGCGCTAATTTGCATAAGTGGCGACCTGTTGCTAGTGCCAGTCTGCTTTTGGGGCACAAATAAATAAATTTAAGTATGCAAGGTATGCTGAGATCTGGTTAGAGTTTCTTGGGGATTTTTATATAAAGTTACTAGTGTGGGTATCTGGACTATAGTGAGCTTAGCAAGCTAAATGGCAGCTCCATTTAGTCATCATAAACCACCCTTCGCTGCTGTGATGTGGTCTTTTTGGTCTCAAAATTTAAAGGATAAACTTCGCATCGTAAAGGGCGAGCTTGGCATATATATTTTTATGCGGCTAGTTAGAACGATGCAGTTACACAAACACAAATAACGAGGATTTTTACAAAAAGCGTAGATGTTTTAAAAAGCGGCGAAAATTTGCTCATTTTCCCAGAGGTACGCACGAGAGGAGATCATCTTTCATACAGCGTGCCGCATAGCATGGGCATAAAGCGCGTCTAACGTGGTTTGCGTTGGTATAAATGATAGTCCAAGAAGCCTTAGAAAAATGAGCCATGGTATAAAACGCCAGATGAAAAGATAAAGTGCGTCTTTCAAAGAGCTAAAAGAATTTGAAGTTAGCGAGTTTTTAAAAGATGGAAGCCAAGCCCGTAAGGGCTAGGCGCTACGAAGAGATAATGTACATTATAAGGAGGAATTTGGTGAAGAACTAGTTAATGGGATAAAAGAGCTGATCATCACAAGCTTAAATGTAGGATGAAACCAAGCTGTGATATCGACGAAACGCACCGCTTTATTTGGCGAGGGCTCGGAAGCGACAGCGTCGATGCACTCAGAGCTTGGGCTAGCTGACTGAAAAATATGGCCTCGTGCTTGACTCAAAGACAGCAAATTAAAGAGATATTCTTTAGCGTATCTTCTCTTGCAAAAATACATTTACGAAAAATAGGAAATAACAATGAGCGGTAGAGAAATTTTTGTATTTTAAAGAGGCTTTTGATCGAGCTTTTGAGATAGACGAGGCAAGATAAAGCCTGAAACTAGGATATATGAGGACTTGCAGATGAGATAGCATAGATGCTATTGATGTGATTGATTACATCAAGCGCCAAACTGGCTATAGCGCTGATGCCAGAGGACTTTAAAACGTAAAAACGCTTGATGATATCGTATGCAGCCATAGCAAAAGTGAGCTATAAGATAGTAAAAAGTAGCGCTAGTTTTGCAAGTATCGCCTATCTTGGTGCTATGTCTTTGGCAAAGGTGCAGCTCTTATCTTTGCGCTCTTTGCGCTCTTTGGCTGGTTCGTAGGGGCTTATTTTGAAAGCAGTACAAACAATGCAGCCTGCTTAGCTGGCTGGGCTATTTTTGCCATTTGCGCTATTTTTGAAGTGTAACATTGGCGCTTTTTATACCCAAAGTATCGTAAGTCTTGGCTGGCGGTATTTTTACAGCTTTAGGCGAAGGCAGTCATAACAAAGGCTTGCTAGGCTAAAGAGAAAAGATAGATGAAAAAGTCGTTAGCTACAAGAGGGCTAACTACATTGGTGCTGGTTTTTCGTTTTAACGCAGCTTGCCTCTTGTTTTGGCGCAGTTGAGATAAAATTTACTGGAGCATTTACTGCTCATTTTGTATCTTATGTCTTGATGGGAGTTTTGTTTCTTTGGCGAAATTTTATATCGCAGAATTTTGGTAAGAGGGAAAATGGATTTAAAAAGAGCCTAAAAGGCGTTTAAATTTGTGGATATCAACAAGGATCTTTACGAGTACACGGCGGCTACTTTTGGGGCAAATCTGAGTGTAAAGCGAGGATAAAATGTATCTAAGCCAGAGCTTTGAGTTTTGCGCCACTTAGGAGCACCTGAGGTTGGCGCTAAAACCTATCTTGCTTGCAAAGCCGATATAGCGCGGATAATTTGTCATTAATGATGAAAATTTTGGTGATTTTAGCTTTTATAAGAGTATGGACTAGAATTTGATCAAAATTCTACATTTTTCTCAGACCTCAGGCTCGAAGCGAGCTAGTAAAAATATCCAAAAAGCCTTGGAGCGATGATAGATGGGGATATTTTTAAAAAGATGGACTGGGATTTATAAGGGGGATAAATGCTAGCGTCTCGCACCAGCACATCATGTTTGGCCGCATTTAAGATCTTTTGCCGCTTATCTCTGGCGCAAGGGTTGTTAGCAAGGAGCTAAACTACCAGAGCGATCTTGAGCTTGATCTTCGGTAACGCTATGTAATAAGCCCAGTCTCTGCTTCAAACGCTAGTTTCTGCCCAAGAGCAGCTGAAATTTTCAGGGCTAAAAACATCATCCAGCAGGCTCAGCGACAAAGAGCAGCTAAGAGCAAAAGATAGGAAAAGCCGACAGCGCTAGGATAATTGGAAATTTAGGTAGTATACCGAAACCGTATGGAGTTACTAGGGAAATTTGGGCGATGAGCTTTTGCTTTTGGCAAGGTAAAGGCTGGTCTTAGCGAGGACGAGGCGTTAAATGTGAGCTCGACCTTGGTGCGAGTTTTTCCAAACCAGCGACTGGGCGCAGATAGATGTGGCAGCTCACGCTCAAAAGGCGGGATCGATGAGATCCGTTAAGCTAAATGACAAAAAGGGTCAATCTGATAAGTATCGAAAATAAGATGTTTGAAAGCGGTCTCTAAAAGCTAGCTACCCGAGCACTGCATCTCAATTTGAGCGTCTGGCTGCGCTTTTGGAGCTTAGCGAGATGGCGTGAGGGCTCTTTAGAGATAGACGGCAAAAGGCGTCGTGCAAGCTAAACTGAGCTTTTAAGGCCTGAGTTTAAAAATAGTGTTAGGTATTTTAAGATCGTTAGCTCGCTTTGCAAAAACGCTCGAGGGCAAGTTGCAAAAGGCAAATTTTAAAAGCTCTTTTAGATACGAGGAGCTTTTGGGAGAAAAAGTAGTGAAGATGGCGTCTATAAATTTAAGACAAAAGCTAGCCCCAGCACTTGGCATTTTATGGAGCATTTTCCGATTACCAGCTTTTACTGGCTTTTGTGCAGCTTGATTTTTGTAGTTTAAATTTGCAAGAGCTTGGCGCAGAAATAGAGCAGATCAATGCGTGGTGGAATGAATTTGATACTAAAATTTGCATGGGCCAAATGACGGGCTTTGCATGAAATTTCGCAAAGAGATGGGAAAGATCTGCCCCTAGAGATATTTTGTAATATTTGCGCTAGAAGTGCTATGTGGCAGGATTAAAGCTGGGCTTATGAAGACACTGCTTTCTGCTACCCATTTGCAACCATCCAGAAAAAGATAAGAGCCCTTTGTGAGGCGCTTGCAAAGATATGATCATACATTTTGATAGTCGATGATGGCTCAGATGAGCTTCAAAAAGCTTTGCAAGTATTTGAGCGAATTTGGTGTCAGAAATTTTCAACACAAAGAGCGCAAAAACGGCGGCAAGGGGCTGCGCTAAAAAGACGGCTTTAGCACGCTTGCTAACGGCTACACGCATGCATTTCAGATCGATGCTGACTTTCAGCACGACATAAGCGAGGTACTCGGGAGTTTTGAGAGCTTAGCAAAAGATATCCAAGTGATCTAATAATGGCTGATCCAATTTTACGGCGAAGCGCGCAAAAGTCGAGTTTTATGCGCAGAAAGATCCTGCAAATTCAGGTCAAGATCAACACTTTAAAGTTTTGACATCAAAGACACGATGTGTGGCTTTAAAATTATCCTCTAAAAGACTTGAGAGTGCGACCTCAAAGTAGCTCAAACAGGATAGAATTTGACATGGATCTTGGTAAATGCCGTGCAGATCTGGCGTGAGATCAAGTGGATAGCGCTAAAAAGTGAGCTACGAAGCTGGCGGTGTTCGCACTTTCATGCTAAAAGATAACGCGTTAATAAGCCCTCATGCAGCATAGATATTTTTTACTTTAGCGTCATTTTGTTTGGCAAAGTCTTTAAAGGGCAAAAATACGCATGGTGGCAAAAGGGCGAGAGACTGAACAGATCTTAGAGTTAGTCTATTTTTAACTAGAATTTGCCTATATTTCTCATAAAACCTATCGTTATCATCGTCGTTTGCTTTTACTATCTCTTTTCAAAAGTTGAGAGAGAGAAAATATAGAGAATTTCTTTTAAATGTAGAAATTTAGCGGTAAAAAGCCGACCACTGGCGTTTTTAGTAACTTTTACGACTTTGGCATAGCAATATGTGATAAATTTCGCATCTGGCAAAATGGCAGTAGCGAAAGCGAGCTGGAAGCTTAGTAAATTAACAGCATCAAAATGGGTTTGAAGCTTCAAAGCGTGGTAGGATCGATGCTTACAAGCCATCTTGGTAACGTGAAATTTGCCAGGCGCTCTCAGCTTAGATCATAGAATCCACCGCATGATCATCTTGGTTTATAGCAAGGTGGCGAGGTACATAAAATTACTAGAGCAGATCGAGCAAGGGTCAGATCAAACTAATAAGCGTTGAAAAGCTTGATGCAGCTGCGATGATGCAGCTAAAGAGGCGAGTTGAAGATGGCGTAAATATCGGCGCAATGGGCGATAGGACGCCGCTTAATGAATCAGTTATAAAGGCAGCTTTCCTTGGCAAGGAGGGCTTCGGTAACTACTGAGCCCATACGTGCCAGCTGGGATTTTAGTAAAAGTGAGCGCGCTGGTGCATAGGGCGATAAATTTGACATGAGACTAAGTCCGATATCGCTGGATGAGATAAAACAGCGGAGACCGTCAAAGGCAAAGCGTCCTGCCATACGTTGCAAAAGCTATGTGAGGCAGCTTGAAGCAAAAACGTCTACAGAAACCCATCGCAGTGGTTTCAGCGTTTTGATTTTGGAGATGAGTGGAATTTCACACGTGCGCACATTTAAAGTGGCAGTTTTGACGTTGATAGCATGGGAGTGATGTGGCATAGCGACGCTTCGATCAGAGTACACCTAGTAAATGGCGCGTTGCGGCGAGCTGTGACGAGCCGGGATACAACTACATCGCTATGAGAGATGGATTTGACGCCTTTCCTATCCGTAAAGCTTGACGTAAAGTGCGGTGCGCCCAGCCTAACACGACGTCATAAAGGTCGACGCCCAGGTGCGAAACATTTTTAGTACTATAGAAAATGAAAAGGGCGAAAAAAATAAGCGAGGCAAATACCGCGCAAACTGTCATAGAGATGAAAGTTTACCAAACACTTTGAGATGCCAGAAGCCCTAAAAAGGCTTGAAGCCTACAATGAAAGGAGAAAGATGAAAAATAGCTCTTTTTAATGACTATATCTTGCTTTGGCTATAAACTGAAACAGGCTTAAAATATAGTAAAACAGATAGATGGCGGAAATTTCACGCAGACAAAAGAGTCTGTGGCTTTAACAAAGCATAAAAAAGCTCTGGTGAGTTTAGGCTTGGAAAATGGTGGTCTTTATGAGGATCGCTTGGGCTGTCACTTAAGGTTTTTTTACCAAGCAAGATGGCATTCCAAAACAATGGCAAGCTTAAAAAACAGCAGCAAATTACGATGGCTCTTTCTTGCCTCATGTGTCAGTGAAATTGAGCTTGAAAAGGGTGACATAAGACAAGTGGCAGCCAGGGAGTGGAGCATAGAGGCTAAGCCCTAAAATTTGCTCTTTAAACAAATTGCCAAGTCCATAGCAAGATAAGTGGCGACAAGGCGGTAAAGATCCGGAAACTTGACGGGTAAGCGGCGATAAAACGCTAAATGAGTTTAGTATAAAATGAAAAAACTAGCCACGATCTTGGCTTTTATCTTTGTTTTAGCCTCCTTGGATGATCAACACGAATCAAAAAACGTCAAACTGACGCATCTTTTCATGATAAATTTCAAAGACATAAAGGCGAAATTAACAAAGGGTGCAGGATGGCATCAGTCACGGGTACCCCATAAATTCAAAGGCTAGCCAAAAACGTGCAAAGCTTGGCATAAAAGCTCGCTTTTAAGGCTTTAGAGCGTGGCCATAAATTGAAAAACGATATAAAAGTGACATCAACCGCTCAAAGATCGCGCTTTTAGGTACGGGCTGTTAGAGCTTTTAAAAGCGATACAAACACCTTTTAAAAAGCGCGCGGAGGAAGTCTACGCTTTAGCTTTACGGGCTTTTAAATGTAAATGATGATCGCTAAGTAGTGGCTTTAGCGCAAAAATGGGCAACGTGTCAGCTAAATTGTAGATCTCATGCTTGAGGTAAAGGATGGCAAAAGAGCTTTCTTGCATTAAAAGGCGACTAGAGTTTCGAGGCGAGGGGACTAATAGAATGAGATAACAGGCTAAATGCGCTAAAAGTTGAGAGCAGAAACGAGGCTGTGCATTCAAGTGCTTTATCAGAGCATTTTCAACAGCACGAGAGCGAGAGCCTTTATATGAGCGTGGTTTGCATGAGTTTGACGCTACTCTGATGCTTGCTTTTGAGACGGCGAGATTGACGTGACATTTATCGCTATTTGGCTTTAGCGTGGCATTTGCGGGTGCTGTCGTACTAAATGAGCTGTAAACATCCTTACTGTTTAACCTTTGCACGGTCTCATTGGCCTTATGTTCGACTACGTCTTGCACTGAGCTTAGCAAAACGAGGGCGAAGCGATCAGGGCCAGCAGCATACATGCTGCAAATTACTGTACTAGGCCTCACGCCATCGCTTATGGCTATCTTGCTTTTTACGTTTCTGATCTTGGGCTGCTAAAAGAGGTGGCGTGCTATTTTCGGTATATGCGCTGGTTGCTGCGTTTTAGCTAGCCACTTTTTCATGCCTTTAGCTTTGAAGGGTGAGATTTCATGGATCAAAGATTTTTGACTGCGTTTTTCTCGGTACATGATCTCTCAGGCGCGGCTGCTGGGCATTTGTTAGACGCACTGTCTCACTATTTCGCTAGGCTATCTTGCTTTTGATCTTAAAATTTATCAAAAGTGAAAACGCAGACGACTCTAAATATGCCAAAGAGGCCTGCTAGCGGACTCTTCTTATATCTTAAGCCTAACTGGCAACAACAAAATACGATGAGTAGTGGACAAGATCAAGAGGTGACATTTTTGAGAGAAGAGCAGAGCCTTTTAGATGAGACTAAAAAGTATAAAGTGATAAAGATGATGAGCCTCGTTAAGCGACACTCTAAAGTAAAAAGCGAAGCAGGATGAGCTAAAGAGGCCTTTAAAAAGGCGCTTGATGATGAGACAAATGACGCGATTTATGAGAATTTGGCTCTAGTAAAGATGAAAGTGCAGTGAGTACAAGCGTTTGAGCAAAAGAGCTTAGGCGCGAGATGAATTTTCAGCTCTAAAATCTATGAAGGATGTTTGTTAGTCGGCGTTTCGATGAAAACGGGCGAGCTTACGTGACACGTGGTGCACTGTAAAGGGCGGCGAGTGATGAGGTCGCCAGAGCGCTATAACAACGCTTTCAGTCTAAATTTCTGCCAGCTCGCTTAAATGAGAGCCTAACTCAGGCAAAAAGAGCTGTACCTAAAAGCGAAACTATAGCAGCGCTTGTGATCGCGCATTTCACTGCTTTGGTTTTATTTAATGCGATTGTTTCGGCACTTGTGATGGGCGTCATCATCTTTCGGCGTGCTTCTTACGCTCTTATCTTTGCCATTTTTGGCGTAATGATTCGCTATCTTTGGCGTCTTTGGGCTCATCCTTGCAAGCGCTGTGGGGATTGACTACATGATATTTGCGCTACGTGAGAGCCCGCGAAAAGACGTGAGTATGGGATATTTTGCGCGATTATCGCAGGTTTTATCTCCTACACTCCTTTTGGCCAGACCGCCGCTCTTAGCGTCTCTGGACTAAAGCGTTACTGCTTGCGACTGGTATATGGGCTATATTAGACAAAGCATTTTCGTTGTAAAAATATAAAGTACTGGCTTGATACTTACGCATGAGCGTTTATGGCTAGCTCGAGGGCTGTGCGATATTATTTTATGATTTCGACTGGTTTGTCATGCTGCCAGCGCTTTTGATTTGACTCTTTTGCGCTTACAGCTTCTGAGGAGCTCAAATTTACATGGAGGCTCAAATGGCGGCTTGGTGCCTAGTCGCTACCTGAAAGCTCTATTTGCCGCTTTCATCATGGTGCCTTTGTTACATTTGTAGCTTATCTTGAGCGCCATTTGGCAAAGTAGTTGTTTTGAGCGTATACTAGCGAGCAAAGACGCACTCCAATGGCGTATGGTCATAAAAGCCATCTTTGAGTCGTAAAGTTGTTATAGACGTGCACCTTTGCATTGCGTGCCATAGGTAGGCGTTGTGCGCAGTTGATCAAAAAATGTTACGAGCGACCGTTATCGTCTTGTTTCGCTGCTGCCGTCCGAGTCTCTTGAGCCCTGTTAGCATCGTTTGTCGTGGTTTTCAGCGATGTTATGCGAGATCGTAGATAGCCGCACGCACTATCTCGCACAGTTCCGTCGTAGGTCTGCCATTTAGTAAGCCTCCGCCTGCTAAATGCACAGCTAAGATCCACAGTATCCTTTAAATGCGCAGTGATCTACCCAGATGTTTTTGCTTGACTCTATGCTCACACCGTCTCATATTGCGCGTTAAAGCCGTCATTTTTGTATATCTGCAAATGGATCAAAAAGCATCTTCGATCAATATGTTGCGGATCGCGATATTTTGGACATTTTAGTAGTGAGCCACCTTTTTATGCCTGAGTTTTCGCCTGGGCCGATTATCGTGGTATTGCTAGCTACCCGGCACGATGGGCTTTTTGTATCTCGTTGGCTACTTGCACGAAGCGCTGCTAGCTTTGGATCTTGCGAACCATCTGAGTACTTTGCATGGCATGAGGCGCCGTAAGCCTGCATAAATTGTATAAGTGTCAAACTCGCCACCGCTAGTCTCACTTATAAATTTATCAGCCCATCGCTCATTGCCATTTTGCGGGATCTTGCTTCTACAGCTAAGGTCTATGAGCCCATCCACATAGATGACGTCGTCCACCCATTTGGGCGTATTTTACACGAGCTCTGTGCCATCTTTTACGGTGACCTCTTTTGCTCTACTGCCGGCGCATCCGCCAAAGTACCTGCTGCACTGCTAATCGCTGGCGGCACAAGGCGAGTCACTTGCTATCTCGCCCAGCTGTGCCTCAACGCCAAAATCACAAATATTGCACTAATGAAACGCTAAACAATATCTTTTAAACATCTTTAGCCTCTAAATTTGGCTTTTATTCTTGATATTTTATTGTAAATATGCCGCTTGATTTCATCTTAGCTCATTCGGTATGGTGGCATATAGAATTACAGATAAAGGCAAGTAGCTTGAAAAATATCTCGCTTTTAGGCGAAGCAGAGCATGAATGGGCACTTGGCACGCTTTGCTCTCTTACGTGGTGCGCTCACTTTTAAAAGTAGCCTCTCAGCCTCGATGTTGCCGTAGACTTCTATCGCCCAGCGCGACATATGCGTGCCAACTGGCGCAGCCGTGCTGCCCCACCGGGTCCTGCTTCTATGCCGCTAATCGCAGGTGCAAAGAGTCGCGTTGTCGTGCTGTGGCGTGCCTTTTACCATGGCTTTACGCAAGGCTCGCTCACGGCGCCGTAAGTGTCATCTCATCCTCAACGCTGCACTCGTGCTTTATGTGGTTTGCGCGGGTTACTAGTGAGCCATCAAAGCTAAGCTGGTCTCCATATCTTGCAAATTGGCCGCCGCATAAGCCCAGCCGTGCGAGACTCAGCAAATGATAAATTTTAAAGCGCTCTGCAGAGCTTTTTGCTACAAAAGTGATCATCTTTTGCGGGATAATGCGAAAACAGCCGTTTTTGACCTTAATAAAGCTCTCGATCTGTCGTATTGCTTTTTGCGCTACTGTTAGTATCGACTGGCAGAATCTGCGCAAGGGGTGATATCGAGACTCTCATGGTTTGTAACCGTGGCAGCGCCAGGATCTGCGCGCTATCAGCGTCGATGTCCTGATTAGAGTGAAAGTAGCTAAAAATCGGGCTCGTACTCGACTACTCGCCCAGCTAGCTTCATTTTGGTTAGCTTTTATGAAGTTTATCTGCGCGTTATTTAGACTGGCCTGAAGCTACTGTTTACGTGATGAGTCTACGCGTATCTTTCAGCGCAAGTGTCGTGCTATCTTTTGAGCTCGAGCGAGCTGATTAGCGTGGCTACGATCTTTTGCAGCGATACTACGATCGAGCATGCTTACAGTCGTAATCTTTTGATAGGTACTTTTCGATGATAAAGGTGGCTCTTTTTCTTTCTTTTGGAGCAAAACTCGACCACTCCAAGCTCGCGGAAATGATCCTCGTAACTTTGAAAAATGTGGTTTGAAAATTACTCTATTTATCTCCGATCTTCGCCTGTGTCAAGATACTTTGTCTCATTTTTAAGCATCCTTGCCTCATTATACTATTTTTCAGTGTGATTTAACCAACTCGTGTAAAAGTGTAAGCCATTTTAAAATCAAAGAGTAAAATGGACTACGAGACTGCCTACTCCCAGAGACGAAGTACCGATGCGCGGAAATGTCCCACAAAATGAACCACAAAGACTAAAATCATGGTACGAGAGAGCGCAAGGCTTTACGCGATGAAGACACGCCAAGAGTGCGGTCAAAAGCTTCCAACATCCGCACGGCCCTCCGTGGCCGCAAACGGCCACCTTCACATCGGCCACGCGTTAAATAGAGGTGCAAAAGATATCATCCACAAAACGCACTATTTTGACGGCGAAAACGACTCACTGCTACGTGCCGGGCTGGGACTGCACCACGGCTTGCCTATCGAGCGGCAAGTCGAAGTCAAAGCTTGGCGATAAGACGAGCTTATGAGGGTCGAGAATCGGGGAGGCTTTGCAGGCAGCACGCGAGGAAGGGTATAGACATTCAGAAACGTGGTGATTTCGGGCTTGGCATCATCGGCGACTGAAAATCCGCCATGATGATAAAGGTGAGGTTATGAAGCCCGAGCATCTACAAGCGCTTTGCGAGATCGCTAAAGGGGCTTTTGGTCGAAAAGACGTAAGCCAGTTTACTGGAGCTGGGCGGCTAGATCGGCGTTAGCGAGGCTGGGTCGAGTACGAGGAGAAAGAGGACTACTCATTACGTAGCATGTGCCCGAGCTTGATGGCGACGCACCAGAAAAGCTTGGCGTAAAAAGAGGCCTGGCGCTGTCATCTGGACGACTACGCCTTGGACGCGAGCAAATCAAGCTATAAGTCTAAACCAGATGAGAATTACGTGCTAACGGCTGGTGATCTTGCAAAGCCTCTACTTGAGAGCGTCGATGCAGGTGGCTAAGCAAGGGCGAGATCAAGAGTTTAGTCAAGCCGCGACAGACTCACGCGTTTCAAATCGACTACGTGGCAGAAAGTCGCGATTTTCACTGAGGCGATCACGTCACGAGTGGCTGGTGGCGCTGGACTTGTTCACACAGCTCGCGTTTTTGGCGAGGACGAACTTCACTACGTCTGCTTGGATACTGGCAGCACTGCTGCGGTGGGATGCAGTGGTGCCGCTGGCTACGTTGAGCGCTAAAAGCATCACACGGACTGTTAGAAGTGACGTGAGAGGTAGATGCGTTTGTCGGTATGCACATCTTTAAAGGCAATGATAAAATTTTAGAGCTACTTGGCAAAAGCTTTGTAGCGTCTCTAAAATTGAGACGCTCCTGATCCATTCTGCTGGAGCATACGCCTGCATTTCATAGCGCTTCGCCTGGCAGTGGTTTCATCGCTGTGGACGAGGCCGACTGAGGCGGCAGACGGCTTGACAAACAGCGCGTAGAGAGCTTGAAAAGGTTCGATACACGCAAGCGTGGGCATAAAAGAATAGGCTCTATGATGAAAATCAGTCGAGACTGGTAGCATCTCGCCAGCGTAGGCTGGGGCGTGCCGATCGCGTGTTTCAGAGACAAAGCGACCGTTATGTTTGATGAGTGAGTCAGACCACGCGTGGCTACTTTTGAGAAAAGGGCGGCTGATGCGTGGTGGGCGCTAAGCATAGACGAGCTTGCAAAAGAGCTCAAAATACAAGGCGAAGGTAGAAAAAGTGGATGGCATCGCCGACGTTTGGTTTGATAGCGGCTCGACCTGAGCATGCGGTCTTGCAAAGCGACAGCTACGACGCTGGCAAATGCCTGCGAAAACGTATCGCATCTTGCAGGGGCTCAGACCAGCACCGCGGCTGGTTCAAGCTCGCTTCTGGTAAAGCTGGCTGCTCGATCTCTCGCGCCTTACGAGGAGCATCCTAACTCACGGCTACTGATCGATGCCAAGGGCGAGAAGATGATGCAAAGCAAGCAACGTCCTCGCTCCGCAAGACGTGGCGAAACTCACGGCGGTGGTCACGCCTTTGGGTTCGTATGGGTGATTATGCGACCTAAAGCGAGATATATTAAAAGCAAATAAGCGAGCAACTACCGCAAAATCCCGCAACACTATCCGCTACCGCTGGCAAACGTAAATGACCTTGAGAGCTTAAATACAGAGTTTAACATCCTTGATAAAGTGGATTACTTTGCACGCGCATAAAAGGGTCTTTGACGATGCGAGCGCTTGCTAGAAACTTCTGACTTTTCGAAAGGGCTAACATCGCACCAAATTTCCTCTCAGCCGATCTTAGCGGCGTATATCTTGACGTTTGCAAAGATGAGACTTTACTGCGACGCAAAGACGCTCCAAGAAAGAAAGATCAGCTCAGCGCAATGGCGATCATCCACAGAAAGGCACTTTCTGCCACTCATCGCTCAACGCTTACTTACACCGTCGATGGGGTGATGGACTACGCTCAAATAGCATGCAAAGGCGAGCGCAAAAGACGCGTGGCCCTAGTCTATGAGCCAAATGACGGTGATCTTGGCTTTGAAGATGAGCTACTTTTGCTAGCAGGGAGAAGGTAACGAGATCGTGGACGTTCTCAGGAGAGAGATAGAAATCAACTCTAGGCTGAGCTTGGGACCGACCACAGCATCACAGGCTACGACGAGGCGCGAAGTGGCCGATCTTGCGCACATATGGTAAGCTCGAGTTAGGCCTTATGATGATGGCGAGCCGTTAGCGAGTTTGAGCTGGACGATCAAATTTGAGCATCGCGAGCAAGCAGCATCACAAGTGCCCAAGATGCTGGAAATTGCCCTTCTGTAAAGAAGATGCGCTATGCCCAAGATGCGAAGGGTCGCAGGGTGCTAGTGGGCCAGTGCGCACCAGCTGTACCTCGCCGGTCGCAACGATCGCTGCGGTGGTCGTTGTTAAGCTTGTTGGCTTATTTTTGGATTAATGTTAAATTGGATAAAAATAGTGTTGGTAACTTTAAAGAGCTTTGAAATTTTCAGCTGAAGGGATCACGCGTGCGAGACCGAGCTTGGGGCGAAGATCATAAAGAAAGAAAGAGACGGCTTATGTCGAGCAACTAGCCGATTAGAGATCGCAAAACGCGAGGGCGTGCCTATCGCTGTAAAGACAACATCAAGTAAAAAGGCTGGAACATCACGTGTGCTTCTAAAATTTACACAAGGCTACGGCGCTCACAACGCAACCGTTATGAAGCTGACGTAGTAAATTTAGCTCCATTTGTGGCCGCACAAATATGGCGATCGCGATGGGCAGCGACTGAGAGCTCATTTTACGGCAAAGACACTAAACCCACTAAATCACGCTCGCGTACCGGGTGGCAGCGGCGGCTCAGCAGCAGCATTGCAGCTGGTCTTGCAGTCGCAGCGCGGGTAGCGATACTGGTGGCTCGATCCGTCAGCCAGCGGCATTTTGCGGATGTGTGGGCTTTAAAGCCAACCTACGGCAGGTGACAGATACAGCCTGGCGCGTACTCAAGCAGCTTGCATCAGATAGGACCTATCGCTCAAAACGTAGAGACGCAGCCATATATGACGCGATCGCTGGACGACGCAAAAGATAGCACGAGCGCAGATGTGCCGTTTGTTAGCACTGCAGCGACAAGATAGATAGTAACAAAACTAAAATTGTGTCATCAAAAACTACGTCGAAAAACGCAAGTGGAGCAGACAAAAGCGCTTTAAATTAGCGATCGAGAAAGCTAAAATCACACGGCCACAGCGTAACCCATACACTGATTTGCGAAGACTCAATATGACGTCGCGCGCCCTACACATCATCGCAACCCGCAAGCAGCCGGTGAAAGTCGCTACGATGGCGTGAGATATGGCGTGCAGAAGCTAAAATTAAAAGAGCTGTATATCAACCGCGATCAGAAGGCTTTGAGAGGTGAAAGAAGAATTTTACTTGGTACATTTGTGCTAAGTAGCGGATACTGACGCTACTACATCAAAGCTCAAAAGCAAGAGCGCATATAAAAAGCTCAATACGAGAGAAATTACAGAAAACGATCTCATCTTTTATGCCAGTTGCCCAAGCACAGCTTATAAAGTGGAGCACACAGCGATCCGCTGCAAAGCCCTATCTAAGCGACATTTTCACACGATCAGCGTAAATTGCTGGCCTACCAGCTATCTCTGCCAGTTGGCAAAGATGATCAAAAGTAAACGTGAGCGCCCAGCTCATCGCAAAAAGCGTGGGATAGACAGACCTTGATAAAGTGCTGAGAGGCCTGAAAATTTAATAAAAAGGATAAAAATATGAAGATAGTAAAGAGGCTTTAACATTTGAGGATGTGCTCCTTGTGCCGCAATACTCTGAGACATTTTGCCAAAGCAGTTGATGTCAAAACCGGGATCAGCAAAAACGTCACGCTAAATATCCCGATCGTCCTGCTGCGATGGATACGGTGACTGAGCATAGAACTCTATCATGATGGCGAGCTCGGCGTATCGGCGTCATCCACAAAATATGGACGTCGAGCCAAAGCAAAGAGGGTCAAAGCGCGTCAAAAAGCGAAAGTGGCGTCATCTGATCCTATCTTTTATAAATCCAGAAGCGACCGTGCATGAAGCTCTAAGCCTTATGTCAGATCTTCATATTTCAGGCGTTCAGTCATCGACAAAGACCAGCAAATTAACGGAGGAATGCAACAAACCGCGATTTGAGATTTGAGACAAATGTGAGCACTTTTGGTAAAAGATCGCATGACTAAAAGCACCGCTTATCACTGCACAAAGGGCTGCACGCTTGATGCGGAGAAAATTACTCTCAAAATAGAGTTGAAGCTACCCATCGTCGATAAGGACGGCAGACTTGACGGACTTATCACTATAAAAAGATCTACGTAAAGAGTATCCAAACGCAGAAAAAAGATGGCTACGGCAGACTTCGCGTGGCGCGCGGCTATTGGCGTCGGGTCAGATAGAGCGCGCTAAGCGCTAGATCGATGCTGGTGTGATGTCATCGTCATCGACTCAGCTCACGGCCCTCAAAGGGTATCATCGACACTAAAAGAGGTAAAAGCAGTTTTTAATGTCGATGTCGTAGCTGGCAATATCGCAAACCCAGCCGTAAAAGACCTAGCAGAAGCAGGCGCATGACGGCATAAAAGTGGGCATCGGACCGATGATCGATTTGTACCACAAGCGATCGTTGCTGGTGTTGGCGTGCCTCCATTCAGCGTATTGACGACTGCGCAAGCGAAGCAGCAAAATATGGCATCCCAGTTATCGCTGACGGCGGCTTAAAAATACTCAGGCGACGTGGCAAAAGCCCTGCAGCAGGGGCAGCTTGCGTTATGGCGGGTAGCTACGTGCGAGGTTGCGAAGAGCCAGGCGAGCTTACGCACACACAAGGTCGCCAGTATAAAGTATATCGCGGCATGGGCTCAATAGGCGCTATGACAAAGGGCAGCTCGGACCGCTACTTCCAAGAAGGCACCGCTCAAGACAAGCTTGTACCTGAAGGCATCGAGGGCTCGTGTGCCATTTGCTGGCATAAAAGATGTGATACATCAGCTAATAGGCGGCCTAAGAAGCGCTATGGGCTATGTTGGCGCAAAGATATCCCAACTCTTCAAGAAAGAGCCGAGTAGTCGAGATAACAAGCGCGGGACTAAAAGAGCCACGTCCACGACGTGGTATATCACTCACGAGGCACCAAACTACAAAGTTAATTAGTGTTAGACCTGCAAAACTAGAACTATTAGTGTAACGAGCCACTCTATCTTGAGGTGGCGTATGTATCAAATTTCAAAGCTGTTTACGAGACTTACGGCACGCTGATGCTGATAAAAGCAACGTTATCGTGATCTGCCACGCCCTACTGGCTCACACACGCTGCTGGCACATACGCAGGCGATGAGAAAAGCTGGCTGGTGGGACGGGCTCAATAGGCAGCAAAAAGGCGGTCGATACGGATACGATTTTACGTCATCTGCAGTCAAATATCTTTGGGCTCGTGCTGGCTCGACCTCGCCGCTAAGCGTGGATGAAGTAGCGGCAAAGAGTATAGGGCTACAATTTCCCAGTCGCTTGCCATAAGCGACGTGGTAAAGGCGCAGATGAGGCTATTTAGCGAGCTTTGGCATCACAAGGGCAAGAGCCGTCATCGGCGGCAGTCTTGGCGGCATGCAGAGCACTTTGCTACGCTATCGAGTTTCCAGGATTTGCGCAAGATATCGTCAATGCTTGCAAGCACCCCATATCAGACGAAGCCTTGGGCGATAGCGTTTTAATAAAATCGCAATCGAAGCCATTTTTAAACGATGAAAATTTCAAAAACGGCGAATACGACGTGAGATTTATAAGAAAAATGGGCTAAAAAGGCATGGCTTACGGCAGGATGGCAGGAGCACATCAGCTTTTTAAGCCCTGATAGCATGGATAAGAAAATTGGACGAAACTACGTCGAGCTGACGGCCTTTACGATCTTTTTGGACATTTTTCAGGTCGATCGCTTATATGAGTATAACGGCTACAACTTCCCAAAGAGGTTTGACCCGCTAAGCTACCTATATATCGTAAAGATGATGAATATCTTTGACTCGCACAAGGCACTACGATAGCCTAAAGACGCCCCTTTGCGCCGATCAAAGCAAGTGCACCTGTATCGCATTTTAAAGGCGATCTACTCTTTTCCGCCAAGCTGCATGAGAGAGAATGATGACGCACTTTGCGAGATGGGCAGAGGTGCGCGGACAAAGATACTTGCATGAGATAGATAGCAACTACGGCCACGACGCCTTTTTGGTCGAGATAGATTTGATGGATATATATATATATTAAAAGGATAGAAAATGGAGCAAAAAGAGCAAAGTTTTGAAGAGAAAATTAGTCTAGCTGATAGAAATTTTAAACGATCTAAACAAAGATGATGTGAGCTTAGAAAACAGCATAAAGCTACACGAGCAGGGCAAAAAGCTCTTAAATGAAGCAAGAGAAATTTTAGAAAACGCAAAACTTAGCATAAAGCAGGTGGATGATGAGTACATTGCCCTTCAGCTACCAACGCAGCCCTTTTAAGCGAGGCGAGGCTTGATTATTACCTGTAAATTTGCGCGGATGAAAATCGCAAGGCTGGTTGTGCTTGGCGAATACGTGCTAGCTAAATAGCTTTTCTTTAAAGAGCTTGTCAGCATGCCAAAAAGCCTCATAAAGAGCAGAGCGAGGCGCAAAAGAGGCGCTCTTTGCGATGGCAAAAAAGTATGATCTAAACATCATCGCACCTATCATAAATTTAAAAGGCAAAGAAATTTATAAGAGCCTAGCTAAATTTAGCCCAACCCAAGTAAAGCTATACGATCAGCAGATCCTCATGCCTTACGCGCACTGGAACGAGGCGAAGTAGCAACGCAAGCGAGGAGCCACATTACGCATCTTACATACGATACACTTTAAGGTTGGCGTTATGTGTTTGGCTTCGAGGCGCACTTTGACGTGTGTTGGGCGTATATGAGCGCTAAAAAGGTCGATATCGTGCTTGTGCCAACGGCTTGCACGTTTTTTTCTCAGGCGCGCTGGGAGGAGCTTTTAAAGGTTAGAGCCTTTACAAACAACGTCTATGTGCTTCGCGTAAATCGCGTGGGGAGCCACAAGAGCGAGGACGAGCAGTGGAGTTTTACGGCGACTCGATGCTCATTAGCCCATTTGGCGAGGTTAAGAACAGGCTTGGCAAAAATGAAGAGATGATGATCGATGAGCTTAGCAAAAAGGAGCTTAGCGAGGCTAGAAGCACCTGGGGCTTTATGCAGATAGAGGCTAAATTTAAAAGATGAAGCGCTGCGCCTGGGCCAAAGAGAGCGAGTTTAGCAAGAGCTATCATGACTATGAATGGGGCAGGGCGGTCAAAAGATGATAAGAAATTCTTTGAAATACTCATTTTAGAGGCTTTCAAGCAGGCCTTAGCTGGGACTATGTGCTACGAAAAAGAGCTGGACTTGCTCAAATTTAGACGGCTTTGACGCAAAACAAAGATCGCTAGCTATGACGAGGCAAAGCTTCAAAGCCTTTTTAAGCGATGATAGAGCGATCAAAACCGCCTTTATAATTTACTCTCTGCCATGCCAAGGCTTTTAGGGCTTTGCGCCGAGTTTGGCCTCGTTTTATAACTACATCTATAAATCTACAAATGGCAAGCGCGTGATAAATGACATAAAAGCGCTAAGGACATGCCAGCAAGTAGCGAGCTCTGAGCGCATCTCAAAAGATATGAAAAAGCGTGGCTTTTAAATTTGTAGGCGCTGGATCATCTACTCGTTTTTACAAGGCGTTGGCGTCATTGATGATCACGAAAATGAGTGCTTTTGCAAAGGATTTCGGAGGAAATTGAAACGAAGTGACGTTGAAAAATATAGTAAAAGAGAAATTTGACATTTTGGTGAGCAAATTTTTCCCAAAATATCCAAAGGTAGCGTCTTTTCATCATAAGAAAAACAAAAAGTGGTTTGCGCTGACTTATGCAGCTGTAAGCGCTATAAGCTAGTCTGAAAAGTGACGAGATGATAGATGTTTTAAATCTAAAATGTAGCCCCAGATCTAGCCATGGTGCTAGTTGATGAGAGGCAAATTTTCAAAAGCATATCACATGAATAAAAAGCACTGGATAAGCGTAACATACTCCAAATCCACAAAAACCGTTTTTGACCTGATAGATGAAAGCTTTTAGCTTAAGCAAACAAAAGCCATTTTTCAGCCTTTAATTTAGTAGTTTTTGTTAAAAATCACGAAAAACTTAAAGGATAAATCAGAGCTAAAACAACGAGATCAAAAGTCCATTTCATAGGCATCGGCGGCATCGGCATCTCAGCCATCGCTGAGATTTTTACACGAAAAAGGCCACAAGATAAGCGGTAGCGACATCAAGAGAAAGCAAGACGACGCTAGAGCTCAAAAAGATGAAGGCATCGAGGTCATCACGCCGCACTGCAAAGAGGCGATAAAAAGACCAAGACTCGTGGTCTCATTCGACGCGATAAAAGAGTGAGGCTAAACATCGAGCTAGTCGGGGCCAGAAGAAAGGGCACAGTGCTTTTTCAAGAAAAGGGACACCTGGCCTTTGCGAAAGATAAGGTGCGTTTTTCGCGGTAGCTGGCGCACACGGCAAAAGCACGACTTCAGCGATCTTAGCAAGCCTCATCGAAGGCTCAGTCATCATCGGCGCCATCTCAAAAGCAGTTTGGCTCAAATATGCGCTACGCTAAAAAGCGACAACGTCGTATTTGAGGCTGATGAGAGCGATTCTAGCTTTTCTAAACTCAAACCCATATCTAGCCATCGTCACAAAACGCAGAGCCAGAGCACATGGAGCACTACGACTACGATCTAGCTAATTTACGCAGCCTACAAGGGCTTTTTGGAGCGCGCGCAAAGTTAGAGTGATAAACGCTGAGGATGAGTTTTTAAGCACGCTAGCTTGATGCGATCAGGCTTTATCCAAGCACCGATATCACCGAGCTTTACGATGGTTGTAAGAGACTATCAGCCATACACCAGCTTTAACCTTAGAAATTTAGGCCACTTGAAGCCTTTGCGCATGGGCGAGCACATCGCCATAGACGCATCTTTGGCTATCCTTGCTGCGATGCACGAGACGCCGCTTAAAGACATCAGAGACTACTAAATTTAAAGGCATCAAAAAGCGTTTTTGACATACTTAGCGCAAAACAAAAATATCTGTCCTAATCGACGACTACGCGCACCATCCAACTCGAGATAAAAGCGACACTAAAATCAAGTCTTTGAATACGCCAGTAATTTAGGTATAAACAGCGTCACAGCGATATTTCAGCCACACCGCTACACAAGACTTTAGCACAAAATTTTCTACGGCTTTAAAGAGTGCTTTGAAAGGCGTTGATGAGCTGTCATCTTGCCAGTTTATGCAGCTGGAGAAAAATCCGATCGAAGTTGATATGAAGAGCGGATTTAGCGAGTATAACCCGATCTTTACCGACAAGGTCGAGGAGGGTTGAAGAGGAGACAGAATTACAGATGATTTGGCGTGAAAAACCGCCCTAGTGACGGCATCGTAGTTGGCTTTGGAGCGGGCGATATCAGCGTGCAGCTAAGAGGCGGATATAATGGATCTAAGCAGCTTTCAAGCCTCAAGATGAAAATGAATTTTAAAAAGAGATAAAAGAAAAAGAGCTAAGCTGAAGAAGAAATTTCTAGCCTTATAATTAGTAAAAAGATATCTTTGATAGTCCTTTGCAAGGTCACCAAAAAGCTAAGTAGCGCCCAGATAAAAGAGATGCTGCCAAATGCCCCTATCTAGCCGTTTGCTTGCTGGTTGAAAAGCAAGATATCAGCGAGGTTAGGGCTGAAAGTAGAAAAGATCAAAGCCTCATCGCTGAGCTTTACAAAGAGCTCATCGCAAAGTATAAAGGCGTGAAAATGGTAAGAATGTGATAATAATCGCCGGCGTGATGCTGCTTTTTGGAGCGATCTGGGCGATAAAAGATGAAAAAGATCAGCAAAAAGGCATAAAAGCGCTTGTTAGCGCAGTGCTTGTAGCGATCCTTGTTTGTGTCTATTTTTTACGAAGATACTTATCCAAAAACGAGGACGCCATCTCAAAGCTAGTGACTGACTTTTAAGCAGGGCAAAAACGCTAAAATGTGGCGAATACAACGTGAGCGCTGAGAAATTTAACTACGATTTGGCACGGCGTCATTTTTAGCTAAAGAGAATTTAGCGATCTCTCAGGCGTCATCGTGCCTATAAAAAGTTGTGAGCAATGACTGAAGAGATATTTTTAAAGCTAGATCTTGGGCGAGTATCTGGATAAGTTTAACTCCTTTTTAGCAAGGCAAAACCGCTATTTTTACAAGGCGACAGCAAAATCCACTTTGAAAAACATTAGCGAGCTTTCAAAGTATGATTTTAAGGCACCTGACGAGATAAAAAGAGCTTTGATGACGCGCTTATGAGACTTAGCAAGCAAGCAGTGCTTCACATCAGCGAAATTTACGAGTTTGCAAAGATCATTAAGTATTTTTCATATCTAAAAAGCAAAAATTTGAAGGCAGGCTTGGCGAGTGGATCGCAAAGGTTGAAATCCCAGAATTGATGAGCCAGGATGGCAAACAGCTTTGATGAAAACGGCGAGTTTAGCGACAGCGTGGATGAGAGATTTGCTACGCGATAAAGCAGGCATTTAGCGAGAAAAAGCGCCAGATCGACGCCGAGCTTAAAAAGCTCATCTACTCAAAAGCACATCACGCCCTATCTTGTAGATACCCAGACGCACTACATCAACTCGCAAGAGGCACTTTTGGTGCGTGGCGGCTTTAATCACGCCCTAAAAGGCACCGTGATCGCTAGAAGCTCAGGCGGCTACTTCTACGTCGCACCTGCAAGCACCGAGCGCCTCAAAAAGGAGCAAAGCGAGCTACTTGATAGAAAAAGAGGAGATCATTTTTGAGCACTGCAAGAATTTAGCCTGCAGATGAGCAAGAGCCTACTTTTTGGAATGTATAACAACGCTTTTGATCAGTTTGACGCGTATCAGGCGCGTGTAACTTTGGCTAGATCGCGTGACTATGAGTTTGTGCAAATAGCTCGCACGTTATAAAGCTTGAGAAATTTGCCCATCCAGCGCTTAAAAACCCAAAGAGCGTGAGCGTGGATTTTAGCAAAAAGGTACTTTTAATAACTGGCGTAAATGCTGGCGGAAAGTCAATGCTTTTAAAATCAATCATCTCCAGCCACGCTGCTTGCAAAGTATCTGCTGCCTATGCGTATCGACGCAAACCGCTCAACGATCGGCTCTTTTAAAGAATTTGACGCGATCATAGAAGATCCGCAAAGTGTAAAAACGACATCTCGACCTTTGCTGGCGGGATGGTGCATTTTGCAAGGCTTTTACTAAAAATCGATCATCATCGGTATCGACGAGATCGAGCTTTGGCACCGACTTTTGAGGAGGCTGCGAGCTTGTATGGCGTCATGATAGAGCGCCTCATCACTCAAGATATCAAAATGATCATCACGACCACCACAAGCGCCTTGCGATGTTAAGCTGAGCTAAAAATCCAGAGGTTGAGCTAGTGGCGGCACTTTACGACGAGGCGGCTCAAAGGCCCTAAATTTGAGCTAAAAAGGCACGATCGGCAAGTCTTATGCCTTTGAAACTGCGGCAAGATACGGCATATCTCGAAACGTAGTGGCGCAGGCAAAGAAAATTACGGCGAAGATAAAGAGAATTTAAACGAGATCATCACAAAGACGCTACTTTACAAACCAAGCTTGATGAGGGGGATAAAAGAGGTCACGGCAAAAAGAGGAGCGGCTGGAGCGCTTGCTTGAGGAGCAAAAAGAGCTAAAAGAGAAAAATGAGATCAAGCTAAATGCGACTATTTCGCGCCTAGAAAAAGAGTATTATGAAGCGATAAATGCGGCAAAAAGCTGTTATAAATTTCAAGGATATAAAGATAAGTAAAGAGCGCTAAACGTGGCAAATGAGGAAAAAGCTGCCATCGTTAAGCTCTAAAAAGACTGAGCGCGAGAGCCTCAAAAAGTAGGCGATAGAGTGAAGTATGAAAATATCAAAAGGCACGGTTTTTAAGCATCTCTAAAAATGACGCGATGATCGAGTCAAATGGCATCACTTACGTGTAGCCACTCGAGCTTTTTAAGAAAAATGGCAACGAAGTGGTCTTGCCTAAAAAGGCGGCGTAAGTTTGCCGCAGATAAGCTAAAACGGCCTCGCTTTCGCTTGATCTGCACGGCATGAGAGCTGACGAGGCGATAGCTAGGCTTGATAATGTATCTCAGATAGTCTAGTTATGGGATTTGACGAGGTTAGCGTATTTCACGGTATCGGCACCGGCAAGCTTGCCTTTGCTGTTACAAAATTTACTTAAAAGAGCATCCAAGCGTGAAAGAATGTCTTTCACGATGCACCGGCAAATCAAGGCGGATACGGTGCAAAGATCGTTAGGCTTTAGCAGGTTGCTTTTAAGCAAACAGCAATTTATTAAGATGGCTATAATCATCTCGAAACACAAAAGGAAAGTTGTTTGAAGAACAAGGACGTAACTAGGAAGTTAAATATCCAAATACGCAAAGACGGCTTATTATGTTTTAATTCCTTTATTCTAGGTGTGCTTTTCAGCTGAATTTGATTGTTTTTATTATAACACACAAGTGCTTCTTCTCCGAGAACAATTACGACCTCAGAGCTGATTATTTAACATATCAAATATGTTAATTATTTCAAAAATGTTAGCAAATATGATGTTGTGGATTTTCAAAATTACATAAACGATAAACGCTGTTGGCGATATATCTGTTGCAAAAGACGATAATAAAAATGGTTATTAAGATTGCAGCATCTTCAGAATGATAAATCAAGATTTTGAAGATAAGAGCTGTGGGACATCTTTACTCACAATTTTCAAAAGGATTACTTTCATGAGACGTTTTGACCAGAGAACACTGCCCAAAGTATGTATGTTTGTACCAGTTGGTGAGCTATATCTTTGGCCTTAAAGCGCATAGGTGGATCATCGATTACAGGCACTAGCATGACGCATATATTTTGCAGTGGCTGATGAAACACATGGCTTCACCGTGATGTTGAGTCTTTTCGGTCGATTATTGCTTTAGGGCTATTTGCGGTCTGTCTTTATGGTGATTTAAGTATCTAAAAGATCAAAATTTGACTATAACACTGTAAAGAAGAGAGCAGTACTGAGCAATCGCCCGAACTAGGCGAGAGAAGCTATTTATATCAGATCCGATGACTGGACTTTTTAACAAAGGCGGCTCTCATACGACGATGTGAGTAGGCTAAATACCAAAAGGTAGTGCTTATGGACATCGATGATTTTGCAGGATGAACGACTACTATGGCAAATACGCTTGTGATCAGATATTAAAACGAGATGGCTGATCTGATCAAAGAATTGTGCAAAAATGAGAATATGAAAGCTTATTGTATCGAGGCGGACAGATTTGCTTTGGTCGAAGATAGTAACGACTTTTATCGACAGATATGAGGAGCTAGCTGCGGATCTTTACTAGATATCTTAAAGGCAGAATGCTTAGCATAAAGATGAAAATGGCGTAGAGATCGATGGTATAGAGATCACAGCACCATAGGGCTTTTGCGCTTGATAGCGACCAGACCTTAAGAAAAGCCAACCATCGCTAAAATCAGCTCAAAGACGCTTGATAAAGACTATGTTTGCTACTTTAAAGGGCTTAAGTCAAAAAGATGAATACGCAAAATCAGATCGAGCGCATCAAAGCTGATCCAAAACGCATACGATAAATATAACATCGTACCGTATTATCAACCGATATTTGACGGGTAGATCCCTCATAAAATATGAATGCTTTGATAAGAATTCTAGAGCGCGACGACGTCATCTCACCAAGTGTATTTTTGGATATCTCAAAGCGTATCAAGACGTTACGCAGACCTTGAAAAAACAGCTCATCAAAGAAGTGCTTTGAGCACCTCACTGAAAGATCGATTTGGTGCTTTCTATACCGAAGCGAGCCGAGATATGATAGATGGCGATGTTGGCGCACTTGTTTTCAATTTTACTAAAACAGCACAATGTCGCTGAGCAGGGTATAGTTTTTGAGATAGTCGAAGACGAGGAGCCAGTGCTGAGCGCGTCTCAGTCTTTGTTGAGCGTGCAAAGAGCATGGGCGCTATGATAGCGATCGACGACTTTGGCTCTGGCTACTCAATTCTCTTACGATCATCAAAAGATCGAAGCCAGACTACGTGAAGATCGATGGCTCTATCATCAAAGATATCGATATCAATAAAGGACTCATACGCCATCGCAAGCGCGATCGTAGCATTTACAAAAGGATCTTGGCATAAAAACGATCGCAGAGTATGTTCATTCAAAAGAAATCTTTAACGTCTGCAAAAGGAGATAGGCATCGACGAATTCAGGGGATTTTACTCGGACTTCCTTCTAAAAAGGCGTTTTAGTGGTAGTTGGCTTTTAAAAGAGCTTTTAAAATTTCGCTCTATCACGCCAGATGATGCAGGCAGTTTGGAGTTTATCGCTGAAATTTTGCCTGATTTTTGAGGCTAAAATTTATAGAAAAATGGCACAAAAATCTCATACTTTCTAAAATTTATGGAGACGGGCGAACATCTAGCCTTTGCAGGGCACGTCGATGTCGTGCCACCAGGAGATGGCTGGGAGAGCGAACCATTGTACCCGCTTGAAAAAGATGGCTACATCTACGCAAAGGGCACTGCAGGATATGAAAAAGTGGCGTGGCTGCCTTTGTTTGTGCGTGCAAAGAGGCTAAAATGTGATGGCAAACTAAGTCTCATCTTAACAAGTGACGAAGAGGGCGATGGCACTTATGGCACGCCTTTGGCACTGAGTATCTGCGTGAGATAAAGGGATCTGCCAGAAATCTTTGCGTCGTAGCTGAGCCAACTTGTGATAAAGAATGTGGCGATAGTATAAAGGTCGGCGAGACGTGGCTCGATAAATGGCAAGATCGTGATAATGGGCGTTCAGGCCGTGGCATATCCCAGAAAAATGCGTAAATCCAGTAAATTTAATAGCTCCACTTTTTAAGTAAGATAGCTGATCACGATATGGACGGCGGGAGCGAGTTTTTAGCCCAAGTAAGATCGTGGTGACGGACATTCGTGGTGGCATGCAGGGTTTGCAACGTCACGCCAAGCGAGCTTAGCATAATGTTTAACGTTAGAAACTCACCTAACTGATGTAAATGACGTTGAGAGCTATCTTAGAGGCGTTTTAGGTGGAGCTAGTTACGAGCTTGAAGTATAAAGCAAAGCTCAAAGAGATTTTTAACGAACAAAGATAGCAAGATCGTAAAGAAATTTAATGACATCTGTCACAAAGATCACTGGCGATAGCGCCACTTTTAAATCACAAAGGGCGGCACGAGGTGACGCTAGGCACTTTGCGATTTGAGCGTAGATGCGATAGAATTTGGCGTCGTAAACGACCGCATACACGCCAAAAAAGGAACGATGTCAGCGTTGATGAAAGTAAATAAACTTTAGAGTTTTTAAAGATCCTGATAGAAAAACTTTTCAGTAGAACATGTATTGTAGTTGAAGATACCTTGTTGCTTTTGACAATGAGGTCTTATGATAATTTGTTTTGTAGATTACATAATTATAACTTTATAATATTTGTTATAACGTGCCATAACAAACTGTAGAAATGCAATAAATGAACATAGAAAAGCACAGAATTCAACCAAATATTCTAGTAATGAGCTATTTGATGGCTTTTAGGGTATATTCGGCAGAAAAATACCAAATTTTATCATCTGAATCATTCTTGATTTGTAAAGAGAATTACCTGATTTGAAACAGTGGATGCTGTACATAAAAATATGAGAATACGAGGCATTAATATACCAAGAACATTAGTTTTATGCCTAAATCCATTTGCATACTTTAAACAGTGTACCTAGTGATTCATTGACAAAATAAAAAAGATTATTTCTAAAGGATGGACGGAAGGTGATGAGTATAAAATTAGCAGAGTACATATAAGAAAAATATATGGCGAAAGATATATTTGAATCATGCTATTATAATATACGAGAGAATATAAATTACCATACGACAATAAATTATTTAAATGAACTACAAAGTATAAAAAGATGTAGCTTCAGAGCAAAAAATTGTTAGGAAAAGATATTTATAAAAGGTAAGACATATCTAATTGTTTTTGAAGTATATACCATGTTGGCTCCTTGGGCTTTAATTGGTAAAGAAAGCAAGCAACAAGATCGTAATGATACAAAATGGTATAACGAAATAGATGAAAACAAGACCACTCAATTATAATGAAACTAATGGTTTGCTAATAGGCTCACATATACCTCGAATTCTAATTTTCAGAAATTATTGAGTTGCAGTAGATAGTGTTATGTCTAGAAAATATAAGTATATTAGAAAGATAGATGATTGCCTTGTTATATAGAAACAAAAGAAAAGCTGAACAGTTTTTGTTGGACTTGTCTCAAGAACTAAAGAATGGGTTATCATCATCAATAAAAAACAGAAATTATTGTTACCTATACCCTTTAATAATGAATGGACTAGCATCCTTCAACAGCATGTTAAAGGCTAATTTTGATAAAGTCGACCAAAATATAAACTTCAATTACAGATCCGTATTTCTGCTATTAGATACAGCAAATCACACTAATAATGAAAACCAATAAAGATAACGCTGCTATTTTAAATTATGCAATTAAAATATTATGTCACAAAAATATGTTTTGGTGCTAAAGAGTATTTTATAGATATTGTCCATCATTTAGTCTTTAATCTATCCGTATCTAGTATTTCTTAGAATATATTTTGATAATGGAAAATGTATGATGAAAAAAGAGCAGATTCTTAATGATATTTATAATTTAGGTGGTGATAAAGAATTATGAACTTGTGTCATATGCATTATATTTTTGCATTAAAATATACATTCAACCCTAAAGTTATACCTAATAGAAGTGAATAAGAAAGATTGTATTTTTATGTTATTGTGTTATCTACATGATAAAAAGTTTAATAATAATGTAAAACATATTAGACAATATAAAAATTAGCAAAAGGCTTCAGCGTTTCATGTGATGGTAGTAATTTAAAATGATGAATTTGGCTGTTTTCGTATGAGGTATTGAGAGTAGAGGACCCTAGTTATCTTGATAAATGTTGTGATTGGAAAAACTGAAAGGAAGAAAATATTACTTTTATAAAAGATGGTTTTTAAAAAAAACATATCGCGAAAATAGTAAAATCTCATGACATACGACGATTTCAGCTCACCCCAGTTTTTGGCGATATTTAGCGATGTTTTATGGCACATTTAATCGGCAATTCTCCTCCATCGTCTTTTTGCGTGTCGCCTTGCCAATCTTGCGCAAATTCGTCTTTTACTCAAAGATCAGCCTGTCGTGGATCTGAAGCAACATACTCGCTTTTTTCATCTAAATTTGTTTCTTAACTTTACCATCGCTATCTTGATAAGGTTCGCTGAGCCTTTGAAAGACCGTATTTACCGCCTGCGCTCAAACATGGCTATTTTCTTGCATAGGTGTGGCACTTTTTAAAGTCAAAGTAGCGCTTGCCAAGCAGTGTTCACAGTCAGCCATCGTTTTGGCCGAAATTTCTTAATATGCCTCAAAAACTCTTTGATCGTCGCAAATGCCTTAAAATAGCGCTCTATATACTCTTTGCCTCGGCTCTTGTGTGTGATATTTACTGATTTGCCAGGGTTTGTTTGAGCCCAGCGTAAATTAGCCGTAATGATACTCTTTTGCCACGGCTCTATTTTGTCCGTCGTTGCTACCAAATATGCTAACAGCCGTCCTTGCGTGGATATCCTCGTCATTTTAAACGCCTCAAGCAGTGGTGATTTAATGGCTAAAGTGAGCCAAAGGTGTCTAAGCTCAATTGGCTGTAGTCAAGCCCACAAAGCTATATCCCCTGCGTGCTCCTTGGTAAAGCACCTCTGACATCCTTGCGAGGCCGCCACGAGCTGACATTTTGCAAAATCGGATTTTACTTGAAAGCCCGTCGGTACTGTGCCAGTTTGCAAAGCTCGCATAATCGTATCGTCCTTGCAGGCACAAAGTACCGCAGTAGGTGCTTGTAGTTTATATAGCTCGCGGTAAGCTGTACCTTTCAATCACTGGATGAGCGTCCGTAGTTCAGCCAGCACGCTCTCATCGGTGCGCAGGTCCCGCTTTTTGTCTTCTTTTGGCTGGTGTTTTGTGGTGCTCAAAGTATGACGCCGTTGTTTTACTGAGTTTATGTTGAATTTCGCCGCTTAGCTCGTATCTCACTTGTTAGCGCCTTTAGTTTGGCGCGTCGTTTCAAGGATGAGCTTTGCATCTTAGCTTCATTTATTTGATGCCGTTTTGCTCCATGTCAAAGAGCGGAGGATAAAAGGAAACCATGCGTGTCGGCAAGCGGCTAGTACTTATCAAGCGTAAGCCGGAAAAAGTTTTATAAAAATTTAAGCGTTATCCAAGCATCCTCAGCGGCGTATTTAGCGGCATTTTCTGGCGGGCACATCGCCAAAAGTCTGTCCTTTTTTGACCACATCTTCGCCAATTTGATCGTGTCATAGTCATAAAGCCTTTTGCCAGCGCGTCCATGCTGACACTTGAGTTTGATCGCTAAGCCAAGCAAGTATCATCATCGCTTTGGGACTTGTTGGGGATTGAGCCCCAGGTTGTTTTTACGAGGATCAAAGTCATATTTAATTTTGTCCGATCACGCAGCCTTTATAATTTGTCCCACCGCCCGCGGCACTAGGTCTATTTGCTTTGGCGCGCCCAGTTGTGAGCTACTGGCACGTAGGCGTCCTCGTCGTTAAAGCAAAAGCTAAAACCAATGATCTTTGCGCTCTTGCTATCAACACCTGTGGTCTCAGTGTCAAAGGCGACGATAGTCTCTGCGTGACGCTTGAGAGCAGCTGACACTTGTCTCGTCAAGTAGTACTACTCTAGCCAAGCTAATTCAGCATTTTCTTTTCTCTTTTGCAAGCCTTAAGAAGCCTGTCGACTGTACTCTTTAAAATTTCTTGAGATATTTATCGTGCTGGTTTTGCTCTGGAATTTGGACTGCTCAAGATCAAGCGAAGTGATCGCGTCATCAAAGAGTGGCTAGTTTTTACTCAAAACGCCTCGGGTTCCAGCGCATATTTTTGCGCGCCTGTTTCAAGAAGGGCCAATTTTTCATAATCTCTAAGCTGCCATTCAGCTAAAAGCTTCAGCCCCACTGCACCGATACCTCGACGCCTCGGATGTTATCTGAGCTGTCTCCGCGATGGCTAAAAAGTCCCCACCTGAGCTGGGATAGACGCTATTTTCAAAGCAGCTAGCGCTATCGTGGTCGATCTTGCTTTGTGGGCTGTGGATGCTCACTTTGCCGTCTTCTATGAGCTGATAAAGGTCCCATCATGCGTGAATGGTCTGCACAAATATATCTTTGGGAATTTAACCGCACTTGCGAAGCGATATCATCGGTTTGTAACCTCATACGGCTAAGGCCAAAGCCCATTTTTTTCTATCATCATATCTATGCAAATCAGCCGTTTCTTTTAGCTGGTTTAAGGCTCGCTCCTGTTTGGCCTTGTATTCGCCTGAAACATGGCGCAGGGTCTTGCCCTTGCTATCAAGGCAAAGATGAGGTAGGTCACTTTGGTACTCATCTTTTAGGCTCGCTGCACCGGTAAAGCCACTTATCATGCCACTTGGTTTGCCCTCCCCAGTTTTAAGAAGCCCGCTCATGGCGTAGTAAAGTTTGCAGCAGCCAAAGTATCAATAATCGTGTGCTTTCATTCTCTATCCTTTTGCGCCATTTTATGAATTTAGGCAAAAAATAGTTGATTTTAGGTACTTTTTGATATTATGGCAAAGAACACAAGTAATTCTGCATAAAACAAAAGCTTTGAGGTTATGAAAAAATAGTTTTTACGTACTTCAATCCAAATGCAGTCGGCGCAGTTGAGCGCTATCTAAGAAGGTCATAAAGCCTTAAAGACGGGGCAAGAAACATTCAGCAGTATCGTATCTAGGTGAAACTAGTGTCTCATCATGGAAAAAAAGCTCTTGAGATTTAACGCGCAAGTAAGACGTCAAAAGCAAAGTGATGAGCTTATATTTTAGTTTAGAGCGTGAGCTGCGCGGATATTGCAGGGCAGGGGATAATATAAAATTTATCGTGCAACAAAGCCTTTTTGCGGGTAAATCCTGGGCCTTTGTCTATCCGTATTTAGGAAACGTTGCTTTAAAATTTAAAAGATCATCGCCAACTCAAAACTACGTAAGAGAGCAAATCATCTTGGCTTATGTATCGA